>Ga0182012_10001368_pt1 | contig 26774 bp, 20 predicted proteins | sample 612S2SmetaG_FD_120486 | JGI IMG/M metagenome (GOLD analysis project Ga0182012, IMG submission 120486) | Permafrost microbial communities from Stordalen Mire, Sweden - 612S2S metaG | ecosystem: Environmental > Terrestrial > Soil > Wetlands > Permafrost | place: Sweden: Stordalen | collected...
TCGATCTACGCCGATCCCAACGCCATTGCAGATAAAGATGGAGCGGCGAAGGCCCTGGCGGCCATTGTGCACGCTGATCCTGACGATGCGCAGACCTCGGAACAACAGATTGCCGCGCGGCTTGGGAAGGGTAACAACTTTGCGTGGATCGCACGACGCGTGACGCCCGAGGTGGCGGCGCGGGTGAAGGCGCTGCCAATAAAGGGGATCTACTTCGAGAAGGAGTTTCAGCGATTTTATCCGAACAACGATCTGGCGGCGCAGACCCTTGGGTTTGTGGGCGCAGACGACACGGGACTGGGCGGGCTGGAGAAGAAGTTTGAGCCGGCACTGCATGGAACGCCGGGAGAGATGTATACGGCGATGGATGCGCGGCGGCGAGTGCTGGGCTCGAACGAGGATCATGCGGCCGGGCCTGGGCAGAACCTGATTCTAACCATCGACGAGAACATTCAGTTTATGGCGGAGCGGGCGCTGGACCACGCGATGGAGCGGACGCACGCGCAGAATGGAACGGTGGTGGTGCAGGACGTGCACACCGGGCAGATACTGGCATTGGCGATCAGGCCGGCGTTCAACCCGAACATGGCGCGCAGGAGCGATCCGGCGCTGCTGAAGAATCATGCGGTGAGCGACGCATACGAGCCGGGTTCGGTGTTCAAACTGATGACGTATTCAGCCGCACTGGAAGAGAAGGTGGCCAAGCCTGACGACCCGATCGATTGCCAGGGCGGACAGATCACGCTGGCGGGGCGTGTAATTCACGATGATGTGGGGGAGCACTATCACGTGATTCCGGTGCACGAGGCACTGGAGCACTCGAGCGATGTGGCTGCGGTGAAGCTAGCGCTGAAAGTGGGGCCGGACAAGTTCTACGAGTACATGCGGAGCTTCGGATTCGGGAGCAAGAGCGGGGCGGAGTTGCCGGGCGAGACGCGCGGACTGCTGCGGCCGGTGAAGAAGTGGAGCGGGTCGTCGATTGGTTCGCTGGCGATCGGGCAGGAAGTGGCAGTGACGCCGCTTCAGATGGTTTCGATGGTTTCGACGATAGCAAATGGCGGCGTGTACCTGCCGCCGCACGTGCTCATGCCGGGGCAGGTTGAATCGTGGTCGGATGGGCAGAAGCCCGCGACGGAGCCTGAGGCAATGCCGTTCAAGCCGGGTGGCTCGTTGCCGAGTCCGCTGCCGCCGGGAGCGCATCGCGTGATCTCAGAGCTTACGGCGGCGCAGATGCGGAAGATGATGGAGGGGGTAGTTCTCTACGGGACCGGCAAACAAGCGCAATTGAACGGATACTCGTCGGGCGGCAAGACAGGAACAGCGCAGAAGGTTGATCCGAAGACGCATCTCTACTCGAAGTCGATGCATATTGCGTCGTTCGCGGGGATAGCGCCGGTGAACAATCCTGAGATCGCGGTTGCAGTGATTATGGATTCACCTCAGGGCGAGCAGCATGGTGCGATCGTTTCGGCTCCAGTGTTCAGCGAAGTGGCGGAGCAGGTGCTGGAGTATCTTGGCGTTGCGCATGATATTGAGGTGCGGCCGGCAAAAGCGGGTGACAAGAAGCCAAGCCAAGTAACCGAGGACGATGGCGGACAAAGCGAGAGCGACATCAACTCGCTTTATGCCGCAGTGAATGAGTTGCCTAGTGATGATCCTCTGCGGGGCGGTGCGGCCGGGGAGCACCAGACACAGGCGCAACTGGCAAACCCCGCGCAGGTGAATGTTGGGAAAACCGCAACTGCGAAGCCTGGAGTGACCGGAGCGAAGCAAGCGACGGCAGGCATAGGGCAGGCGCGACCGCAGGCACCGTGGAGCGGGCAGACAGGCGGCGGAGCGGATGCGGCCGCGCACATGGTGACGGTGGCGGATGCGGGGCAGATTCGCGTGCCGTCGCTGATTGGGTTGCCAATTCGCAGGGTGATTGAGGCGGCGGGGGCAGTGGGGCTCGAGGTGAACATTCGTGGCAACGGCACGGCGCGGGAGCAGGCTCCTGCTGCGGGGACGATGGTGGCCGCTGGGACGCAGGTAGTGGTGCGGGCGGGGCAGTGAGGGGCGGAGACGCGGCTTTCACAAGGGCTAAAGCACGACCATCTCTTTCATGCGGTTTCGGCACGACTGAAGCCACCCTGGCGTTGAGGACCTGTCTCCGGGGACCCCGGCAAGTCGTGCCCTGATACAAAGGTTTGGCTGCGACGGGAAAGCACTAGAATCGAAGACAGTATGAATTGGATTGAACTGATTGCAGAAGTGTCGCATCTTGGCGCGGGCGGCGGGGCCGAGGGCGCGATAACAGGCGTGGAGTACGACTCGCGCAAAGTGAAGCAGGGCGCGGTGTTCGTGGCGATGAAGGGCACCGAGACCGACGGCAACCGGTATGTGTCAAAGGCGGTGAGCGCCGGGGCGCTTGGGATCATCACGGATTCGGCGGCGACGTTCGATCATCTGCTGGTGTATTCGCCAGGGGTGGGCGTGCTGGAGGTGGAACATGGGCGACGTGCGCTGGCAGAGGCTTCAGCGGCGTTCTTCGCGCATCCGGAGCGAAAGCTGACGGCGACTGGAATCACGGGGACGAACGGCAAGACGACGACAGCATTCCTGGTTGAGGCGCTGCTGAATGCGGCGGGACGCAAGAGCGTACTTGTGGGAACGATTGAGTATCACGTTGCGGGCGAGGTGAGGCCGTCGATCCATACAACGCCAGAGTCACGCGACCTATTCGCTCTGATGGCGGAGGGCGCGGAGCGTGGCGCGACGGAACTGGTGACGGAGGTTTCGAGCCACGCGCTGGACCAGGGACGGGCGGCGGGGATTGGGTTTGACGTGGCGGTGTTTACGAACTTTACGCGGGATCATCTGGACTACCACGGCACGATGGAGAAGTACTTCGCTGCGAAGAAGCTGCTGTTTGACGGGTCCAATTATCCAGCGCCACGCGTGGCGGTGATCAACGCGCAAGATGAACGAGCGAGGCAACTGACGGCTGCGGCGCGCAGAGCCGGCGCGGAGGTGCGGCAGTATGGGATTGGCGCGGGCGAGTGGCGCGCAGCGAAGTACAGGCTGACGCCGGGCGGCGCGGTAATCGAGTTGGAGACGCCGCTTGGAAGAGCGGAGATTGTGTCGCGGCTGGCCGGCGAAGTAAATGTGCTGAACCTGTTGGCGGCTTTTACGGCGGCGCATGCGCGGGAAGTTTCGTTTGAGAACCTGGTGAAATTTGTGCCGCAGCTCGCGCCAGTGCCGGGGCGGTTTCAGCCCGTGGACGCAGGTCAGCCGTTCACGGTGATTGTGGACTACGCGCACACGGATGATGCGCTCAGGAATTTGACGACGCTGGCGCGGCAGATGATTGGGAAAAATCAAGGGCGTGTCGTGACGGTGTTTGGATGCGGGGGTGATCGCGACCGGACGAAGCGCCCGAAGATGGGGCTGGCTGCGGGCGAGGGCAGCGACCTGGTGATTGCAACCAGCGACAATCCTCGTTCGGAGGATCCGCAGGTGATTCTGGCGGAGATTGAGCCGGGGCTGAAGGCGAGCGGGGTGAAGTACGCGATTGAGCCGGACCGGGCAGGGGCGATTCGCGCTGCGCTGGCAGGTGCGGCCAAAGGCGACGTGGTGCTGATTGCCGGCAAGGGCCATGAGCGCGAGCAGATTCTGGCGACGGGGACAGTGCCGTTTGACGACGCGAAGATCGCGCTAGAGATTCTTGGCGAACTGGGCTTTGGTGAGGGCCAATGAAGCTGACCCTTTCAGAGGCGGCGATGGGCGCGGGCGCGGTGCTGGAAGCGCCCGCAAGCGTGGCCAATGCAGGCGCGCTGGTGGCGAGCGGCTACTCGATTGACTCGCGCACGGTGGGCGAGGGTGAGCTGTTTTTTGCTGTGAAGGGCGAGCGGCTTGACGGGCATGATTTTGCGGCGGCGGCGTTGGGGCGTGGTGCTGTGGGCGCAGTAGTGGCACGGGCACGCGTGGCGTCACTGCCGGATGTAGTACTTTCGGCGCCGCTGCTGATAGTGGAGGACCCACTCACGGCGTTGCAAGCGCTGGCCGCGCATGTGCGCAGGCACTGGGGCAAGCGCGTGGTGGCGGTGACGGGGTCGGCGGGGAAAACGACGACAAAGGAAGCGATTGCAGCCGCGCTGGGCGCGGGATTTACAGTGCTGAAGTCGCAGGGGAATTTGAACAACGCCTTTGGGCTACCGCTGCAACTGTTGCGCCTGGAGCCGGAGCACGAGATGGCGGTTGTGGAGATGGGCATGAACCACGCGGGTGAGATTGCCGCGCTGTGCCGCATCGCCAGTCCAGACTGGGGTGTGGTGACGAACGTGGGGACGGCGCATGTGGAGAACTTTGCCGATGGGCAGGCGGGGATTGCGCGCGCGAAGTTTGAGCTGGTGGAATCGCTGCCTGCGAGTGGCGTGGCGTTTTTGAATTGCGATGACGCGTATGTATCGCAGTTTGGCAGGGACTTTGCGGGGAGAGCGGTCTACTTTGGCGCGGGACCATGTGCCGATCCGCAGATGGTGGACGTGAAGGAAGACCTGGACGGGCTGCATGTGAAGTTTCGTGCAGGCGAGCGGGAGGGGCAGTTCACACTGAAACTTCTGGGCGCGCACAATGCATCGAATGCGCTTGCCGCGCTGGCGGTGGCGCTGGAAGCGGGCGTGGAGATTGGGGCTGCGGTGAAGGCGCTGGAGCAATTGAGTGCGGGAGACAAGCGGGGGCAGGTGATTGAGGTAGGGGGAGCGACGATATTGAACGACAGCTACAACTCGAACCCGGAGGCGTTGCGGTCGATGATTCGCACGCTGGCGGCGCGGCCGACAGAAGGACGGCGGATTCTGGTGGCTGGAGAGATGCTGGAGATGGGCGAGCACGGGCCGGCGCTGCATGCGGAGTGTGGACGCACGGCTGCTGAAGCGGGGCTTGACCTGGTGGCAGGGGTGCGGGGGAATGCGGTGCATCTGGCGACGGCGGCTTGCACGCATGGTGTGGAGGCGGTGTTTCTGCCGGATGCGGAAGCTGCTGGGTACTGGTTGCGGAAGACGATGACGGCGGGGGACGTGGTGCTGGTGAAGGGTTCGCGGGGAGTGCACCTGGAGCGGGCGATTGAGATTGCTGTGCAGAAATCGGGCGGCGACAACTGATGGGTATTTTGAGGTTCCTCCGGCCCTTGGTGCTCGCAGCGATTTTGGTTGCGTGCGGTATTCGTGTCTGGGCGGCGATTCCGTCGGAGTGGACGCGGGCGATGGAGCCATTTCGCATCGCGGGGAATTTGTACTTCGTGGGAAGTGAGGACCTGGCCGCGTATCTAGTTGTGACGCCAAAGGGGCTGATCCTGATTAACAGCAACCTGACGAGTTCCCCCGCGCAGATAAGGGCGAGCGTGGAGCGGCTCGGATTTCATTTCAGCGATGTGAAGATCCTCTTGATCAGCCATGCCCATTACGACCATTGCGCAGGGAGTGCGAAGATCAAGCGGATGACGGGCGCCAAATACGAGGTAATGGATGGCGATGTTGCAACCGTGGAGTCGGGTGGGAAGAAGGACTTCCACTACGGCGCAGATGCGACGTTTAGGTTTCCGGTAACGAGGGTGGACCGGGTTCTGCATGACGGCGATGTCGTGGAGTTAGGCGGTGTGAAGCTCACCCCGCACAAGACTGCGGGACATACGCGGGGGACTACGACATGGACGATGGATGAAAACGAGGACGGAAAGATTCTGCACGCGGTGATTATCGGCAGTCCGAATGTGAATCCGGGTTACAAACTCGTTGGGAACCCGGTGTATCCGAAAATAGCCGAGGACTATCGGCACGGTTTTGAGGTTTTGAAGGGGCTGCCGTGCGACGTCTTTCTGGGCGCGCATGGAGGGTATTTCGATCTAGCGGAGAAGTATGAGCGATTCAAGAAGGGTGACAGGGCGGCGTTTGCAGATCCGGCGGGATACAAGGCGTATGTAGCGGACCGGGAAGCGGCGTTTGAGGCGGAGTTGAAGAAGCAAAAGGATGCCAAGCGGTAGGTTTCTGAGGCCGCTTTTTTGGGGGAAAGATCGGCGCAAACATGGGGGCATTTTTCAGAGGGGTTCATAGCGAGACACCTGGTGGGGTAATAAAGCCAGCCATGCGCCGCAGACCTGTAAAATCGAGCTTAATTTCGCATTAGCTGCGTTGGAGGCCACTTGCTTTACTGGCTGCTTTACCAGAAGCTCTTTCCGTTTTTTCATCCATTCCGAATCTTTCGGTATTTGACGTTTCGTACGGCGTTCGCCTCCGGGACGGCGCTGCTGATTGCGCTTTTCATTGGTCCGTGGGTGATTCAAAAGCTGCGTGAGTTTCAGATCGGGCAATATGTTCGCGAGGACGGTCCGCAGTCGCACCTGAAGAAGACGGGTACGCCAACGATGGGGGGCGTGCTGATTCTGATTGCGATTCTGGTGCCGACGGTTTTATGGTCGGACCCGGCGAATCCGTTTGTGTGGGTGGCGGTGTTTTCGACGCTGGCCTTTGGGGCGATCGGGTTTGCAGACGACTACATCAAGGTAGTGCAGAAGCGGTCACTGGGGCTTACCAGCCGGCAGAAGATCTTCTTTCAGGCGTTGGCCGCGTTCATGGTGGCGGCTGCGCTGGTGGGATTGCAGCAATTTAATCTTTTCTCGACGCGGTTGACGGTCCCGTTTGTGAAGGCGTGGCGGCCGGACCTGCTGTGGCATTGGTGGCCGGCGACGGTACCGCACCTGGCTATTTTGGCGTTTATTCCATTTGTGCTGTTTGTAATGTTTGTGATGGTGGGATCGTCGAACGCGGTGAACCTGACGGATGGGCTGGACGGGCTGGCGATCGGGTGCACCATTATTGCGGCCGGAGCGCTTGCGGTTTTGACGTATGTGAGCGGGCACGTGGTGTTCGCCGACTACCTGGAACTGCAGCGCATGCCCATGGTCGGCGAGCTGACTATTTTCTGCGGATCGATGGTGGGCGCTTCGATCGGGTTTCTCTGGTACAACGCGCATCCGGCCGAGGTGTTTATGGGCGATGTGGGCGCGCTGGGACTGGGCGGGGCGATCGGGACGGTGGCGATCATCATTCGCCAGGAGTTGCTGCTGCCATTCATCGGGGGCATTTTTGTGTTGGAAGCTCTCTCGGTAGTTCTGCAAGTGGGCAGCTACAAATTCAGGAACAAGAAGCGCATCTTCAAGATGGCTCCGCTGCACCATCACTTCGAGCAGCTTGGCTGGGCTGAGTCGAAGGTGATTGTGCGGTTCTGGATTGGGTCGCTGGTGTTTGCATTGTTTGCACTCACGACGCTGAAACTGCGGTAAACAAGGCTCGCTGGGTTCAAAATGGAAGAAGCCATGAGGGGAAGGTCTCGGTATGACCACCGCGTTCAAAAGCCAGAGCATCTGGCCTGAAATCACCAGTGTCGTGCGTGATGCCAAGACGCCCTGTTTGGTGGCCGTTGCCTATTTTGGCAAAGGCGCGAGCAGCCTTTTGCCGTTGCCGAAGGGTAGCCGTCTGGTGGTAAATGCCAGTGAGCAAGCAATCAAGTCCGGCCAGACCTGTCCCGACGATTTGCTGAAGTTGCTCCGACGTGGAGTAGCAGTTTTTAGCGTGCCGAATTTGCACGCCAAGGTGTTTGTTGTTGGCAGAGCGGCATACGTCGGTTCAAACAATGTTTCACATAACTCCGCCACTACATTGATGGAGGCGGCAGTTCGCTCTACCGATCCGGACGTGGCCAGGTCAGCGCGAAAGTTTGTGAAAGACCTCTGTCTGGATGAGTTGACGCCCGAATTCCTGAGACAACTGGGCAAGCTCTATCAAAAACCAAAGTTTCTGGGCAACCGCAAGGCCAAGGGGAAGATGGAGGGGACATCAAGCCGGCCGGCGCTGCCCCGATTGTTGCTCGCTCAATTGAAGCCGACAAATTGGTCCGAGCGCGAACAGGGTCTCCATGAGACTGGATTATCAGAGGCAAAGAAGCATCGTAGGCATTCACGAAGCTGGATAATTGATGATTTTTCTTGGGACGGGAAATGCCCGTTCCAGAAAGACGACAAGGTCCTTCAGGCTACCGATGAGGGCGGGGGAAATGTCTTTATTACAGCCCCTGGCAGAGTCATTCATGTGACGCCAAAGGAGCGAGTAGGCAACCGGCTGGTATCTTTCGTTTTCTTGGAGCGGCCTGATCTTCGCCGACGACGGATACAGAATTTGGCAAGAGTAATAGGATGCGAAGTAAGAAAGCTGAAGCGAGGCGGACTTGTCCGAGATCGCTCGTTTGCGCAAGCGCTCTTGGGCACTTGGGCGGCTACATTATGAAGTCAACGAGAAATGGAACAAGCTTCGAGGGTTGCTTCAAATGATGGAATTGAAGGGCAAGAAGGTTCTGGTGGTGGGGCTGGGGAAGTCCGGCCTGGCGGCGGCGCTGTTTCTGCGGCATCGAGGCGCGCAGGTGACGGTGTCGGATGTGCGCAGTGCTGAGGCGCTGGCCAAGGACATTCCTGCGCTGCTGGACGAAGGGATCATGGTGGAGGCCGGCGGCCATGGCCTGCTGACTTTCCGCAGGCAGGACCTGATCGTGGTGAGCCCGGGAGTTCCACTGAACACGCCGGAACTGGCGCAGGTGAAGAGCTTTGGGCTGCCGGTAATCGGAGAGCTGGAGTTGGCGGCGCGATTTCTGAAGGGAAGCATCCTGGCGATCACTGGGTCGAACGGGAAGACCACGACGACGGCGCTGCTGGGTGAGATCCTGGCGAAGGCCGGATCGCCGACGCTGGTTGGCGGCAATATTGGCGTACCCGTAGTGGCGCTTACAGATGAGAGCAGCGATGCGAGCTGGGTGGTGCTGGAGGTTTCGAGCTTCCAACTGGAGACGACGGATACGTTCCATCCGAAGATCGCGGTGATCCTGAACATTACGCCTGACCATCTTGACCGGCATGGGAGCTTTGAGAATTATGCGCTGGCGAAGGAGCGGATTTTTGCCGCGCAAACCGGTGAGGACTTCCTGGTGCTGAACGCGGACAATGCGCGGGCGGCGGAGGCGGCGAAGCGGACGAAGGCGAATGTCTACTGGTTCTCGCTGGATGGCCCAGTGGATCAGGGTGCGTTTGATGAAGATGGGTACGTGGTGTATCGGCCGTCGAAGGACGCGGCGACGGAGAAGATTATCCCGGTAACGGCGATTCCGCTGAAGGGCGAGCACAACGTGGAGAACGTGCTTGCGGCTGTGTGCGCGGCGCGGCTGGCAGGGGCTTCGGCTGAATCGATTCGCGAGGCGATAGAGAGATTTCACGCAGTCGAGCACAGGCTGGAGTATGTGGCCACTATCAATGGCGTGGAGTATTACAACGATTCAAAGGCGACCAACGTGGACGCGACGGCAAAGGCGCTGGCGGCGTTTCCGTCGGGGATTCACCTGATTCTGGGTGGAAAGGACAAAGGCTCGGATTACCGCGAGCTTGAGCCGTTGTTGAGCAGGGTGAAAGCGGTGTACACGATTGGGTCGGCAGCGGAGAAGATCGAGGGGCAACTGCGTGGGGCGGTCGCGCTGCAGAGTTGTGGGACCCTTGCGGCGGCGGTGAACGCGGCGGGGACGGCAGCGCATCCGGGGGATGTGGTGCTGTTGGCGCCGGCCTGCTCGAGCTTTGACCAGTTTGAAAACTACGAGGAGCGGGGACGCGTCTTTAAGCAACTGGTGAACGAACGGCGGGGGTGGAAAGCATGGCAGCACGAGTAGGCAGCGATAAATGGTTGTTCTTCACCACGCTGCTGCTGATCGTGGTGGGGCTGGCGATGGTGTTTTCGGCGTCGGCGGTTGTGGCGCAGGAGCGCTACCACTCGGAGTTTGCCTACGTGGGTCGGCAGGCGGGATGGGCGCTGGCGGGTGTGGCAGCCATGCTGGTGCTGATGAACATTGACACAAGTTTTTACCGGTCGCCGAAGGTGATCTTTCCGGCGCTGGCGGTGACGACGCTGCTGCTGGTGGCGGTGTTTCTGCTTCCGGACTCGCACAATACGCACCGGTGGATACGATTTGGAGGGTTGTTCACGTTTCAACCTTCGGAGATTGCCAAGCCGGTGCTGGTGCTGTTTCTGGCGTGGTTTCTGGCGGCGCGGCTGGATGCCATGCGCGACTGGAAGCGGACGGTTTTGCCCGCGATTGTGATGCCGCTCGTGTTCATGCTGCTGATTGTGAGGCAGCCTGACCTGGGGACGGCGCTGGTGCTGTTTGGCGTGACGGCTATGATGCTATGGCTGGCGGGGATCGACTGGAAGTGGCTGTTGGGGGGCGTGGCCGTGGCGCTGCCTCCGATTGCGGCGCTGCTGTTCTTTGTGGCGTGGCGGCGGGCCAGGATGCTGGCATTTTTAGGTGCGCCTTGCGATGCCAAGGATGCGAGCGGGGCGGGGTATCACATTTGCCAGTCGCTGATCGCAGTGGGGACAGGCGGGTTGGCCGGACGCGGCTACATGGAGAGCATGCAGAAGCTGTTCTATCTGCCGGAGGCATCGACGGATTTTATCTTCTCGATCATTGGCGAGGAACTGGGCTTTATCGGTGCGTTTCTGATCGTGCTGCTTTTTGCGTTTCTGGGTATGCGCGGGTTCCGGGCCGCGTTCCGGACGAAGGACCCGTTTGCGCGGTTGGTGGCGTTTGGGATTACGACGACGATTCTGCTGCAGGCGTTTTTCAACATCAGCGTGGTGCTGTCGCTGGTGCCGACGAAGGGAATCCCGCTGCCGCTGATTTCGTCGGGGGGGACGAGCTTGTTCTGCACGCTTGCGTCAATTGGGGTGTTGTTGAATATCAGCAGAAAAGCAGAGTGAAGCAGGGAAAAGGGAGTAGGGAACAGGGAACAGAGAACAGAGAGGCGGCGCTAGTCCATGCTCGATTTGAAGTTCCTGAGAAAGTTTCTGGGCTGGAATTTCGCGTTTTTGTCGTTGATTTGCGCTGTAGCGTCTTTCTGGATCACCTTAAGCACGGTTCACGTGCAGTTGAATAAGGCGCCTTCTCATCCATTCGCGTTACTTCTCAATGCAGTCTTTCCAGCCGTGGCCCTGATTTTTGGCGTTACCTGGTGGGAAGTATGGAAACAGAGGCCATTTGCGAGAGCCTGGGGAATTGCGGCGAGCGCCCTCTTGGCGGCCGTTCCTCTGCGGCGCATCATTCTGTTTCCCCAAACCGCTCATGGATACACCGTGGTTGTGTTGGCAATCGGAATTGCAGGGGTGGTTGTTTTCTCAATGTCCGACAGGGCCACGCCTGATACGGAGAATCCAGAATTAGAAGAACCATCCACTGAAGGAACCTAGTTGGCGAATTTGCGTGTACTTATCGCGGGCGGCGGGACGGGCGGACATATAATTCCGGCGCTGGCGGTGGCGCGTGAGCTGAAGAAGCGTCACGGGGCAGAAGTGGTGTTTGTGGGGACGGCGCGGGGGATGGAAACGCGGCTGGTTCCGGAGGCGGGGTTCCAGCTGAGGCTGATTCATGTAGGGCAATTAAATCAAGTCTCGCTCGCTACGCGGGTGCGGACGATGCTGGGGCTGCCAAAAAGTCTGCTCGACTGCAGGGCGATGATGAAGGAGTTTCGGCCCGGGGCCGTGTTTGGCGTGGGCGGATATGCGTCAGGGCCGGCGATGGCGGCAGCGCTGTGGATGGGTATGCCGACGATGGCGTTTGAGCCGAACGCGATGCCGGGGATGGCGAATCGTCTGGTGGGCAAGCGGGTGCAGGCCGCGGCGGTGAACTTTCCGGATGCGGCGCGGTGGTTCAGAAACTGCGAAGTGACGGGGATTCCGGTGAGGCCGGAGTTTTTTGCGGTGCGGGATGCGGCGACGAGCTCCCAGCCGAGGCTTCTGGTTTTTGGAGGATCGCAGGGGGCGCGGATATTGAACACAAGTGTGCCGAAGGTGGCGAAGGAACTGCTTGAGGCTGTGCCGGGGCTGACAATTGTGCACCAGAGCGGTGGGAAGAATCTGGAAGTGACGCAGGCGGCGTATGCGGCGAGCGGGGTGGGAGATTTGGATGCGGGGCGGGTTGAGGTGCGGGCGTTTATCGATGACATGCCAGCGCGGTTTTCTGAGGCGACTCTGGTAATGTCGCGGAGCGGGGCTTCGACGGTAGCGGAACTGGCGGCGGCAGGGAAACCGAGCCTGCTTGTGCCTTTTGCGGCGGCAGCAGATGCGCACCAGAAGCGCAATGCGGAGGCGATGGTGTCGGCGGGGGCGGCGGTGATGTTGGAAGAGCCGGAGCTCACGGAGCCAGGAAGACTGCTTGAAGTTCTTAGGGGATTGTTGAAGGATCACGAGCGGTTGAAGGCAATGGGGGAGGCGGCACGGTTGCAGGCCCACCCGGATGCGGCGGAGAGGATTGCCGACCGGTTGGCGGAGCTGGCGGACGCAAGCAATTGATCCAGGCCGGGTGGACGGCAATGGTCTCCCACCCTTGGCACAAGAACAAGGACGTGCTAAGGATGGGGCACCCAGCGGATTGACTGGCGAGCACTGGGTCGATAAGAGGTTTCTCTTGGCGCGGCCGGTGGCACTGGCATTCCCCGGAAAATCAACTCGCGACGAGGGCGCAGGCATGTAGAATTGCGGCGTTCCGGAAAAATGATGGCAGTCGTGGTTGAATGCTGTTCAGCCAGGAACTGCTTCCCCTGGGCTCGCGAGTTTGCCGAAGGTCACAATCGTATTTCAATCGCCGGCCTGCCGTTTGCCTACTCCGCGCAAGGGACTTCCATTTCCTTGCGACAATCGAAGGAGGTCCTCGATGCGCAACGTAAAAGCGACGTGCTTTTTGGCCGGGTTGATTTCAGTGGTCCCCGCCGGGGCTGCTACTTGTCCCGGGAATGTGGTTTTTCAAGACTCGTTCGAATCGGTGAACCCGAGCTTGGATGTGGCCAGTTATCCGCAATCGAAGATCATAATTCAGGGAGGCACGGCCGTTACCTCGCTGCTGCAGCCGGGGAAGATGGCGCGTACCGAAGAGTATTGGGGCGCCCGCTATGGCGATGTGAATGTATGCGTGACCGTAGGCACCGTGGCGACTGAACCTGCTGAAAACGAATTAGGAGGAGTCGTTTTCTGGGCTACAGATTACGCAAACTTTTACGACTTCCAGGTGAACCCCACAAACGGACAGTTTGCTGTCGCACAACGGCTCCCGAGTGGACAATGGGGCATGCCGGTTGCCTGGACCACCAGCCCGGTAATTGTGCAGGGCATGGGCAAGACCAATGCGCTGCGCGTGCAAACCAAAGGGAGTACGGCGACACTCTACATCAACGATCAACTGGTCGGCACATTTGCCGGGACGGCGCCGGCCGGCGGCGGCCAAGTTGGCTTTTACGGCCAGGGAGACGGAACCGACACCCTCCAATTCACGAAATTCGCGGTGGCATCAACCCAATCGGCAACCCCACTCCCCGCAGCAGCGGACTGTCCGGGCACGGTAATCTTTCAGGACAAGTTCCCGGATGGGGACTCCTACATGAACATAGCGCCAAGTGCCGGGGTGCAGGGAGGCGTTCAGGGGGGCAAGGGCCAGATCACGCTGCTGCAAGCCAGCTACGGGCAGGCAGTGCAGTATCCCGGCATGCAATTTGGGGATGCGAACATCTGCGCAACCTTTAACACGCTGCCGACAGACAAGGCAGAAAACCAGATGGCCGGAATTGAATTCTGGGCGACGGACTACGCCAACATCTATTCGTTTCTGATCAATTCGACAAACGGTCAATTTCAACTTGCTCAAAAGGTCGGGGGAAACTGGACGATTATTGTGAATTCAACGCCCAATGCGGCGGTTCTTAAGGGCATGGGAAAAACGAACATGCTGCGGGTGCAAACCAAAGGCAACATGGCGTCGCTCTATATCAATAACCAGCTCGTCGAGTCGTTTTCAGCCGCTCCACCAGTCGGAGGTGGGGTGGTCGGGTTCTATGTCCAATCGGACAGTGCCTGGACCAGCAAGGAAACCTGGCAGATTTCGAATCTGACAGTAGCTGTTCCGTAACGCGCAGGCTGGTGCATTTAAGGATCCCGGACATTGCGTTGTGAGGAGGGGGTAGGCCTGGTCAGGAAGTTCGCAGACAGCAGAAAGGCCCTCCTGATTGAACAGGAGGGCCTTTCTGGGTAACTCCAGATCAGATCTGGGGAGATTCGGTTGGAGTTACCGATGTCCGCCGCCGCCACCGCCGTGGAAGCCACCGCCACCACCACCGTGGAAGCCACCACCGCCGCCAGAGAAGCCACCGCGTGCGCCACCGCCTGAGTATCCGCCGCGAGCTGCTCCGCCGCCGGCATAACCGCGGCCAACGCCAGCGTTTCCAGCGTAACCTCGAGCTCCGCCTGCATAACCACGGGCTACTCCACCCGCATATGCGCCGCGGTAACCACCGGCATAGCCGCCACGATAGCCGTATCCGCCTCTATACCCGACACCGTAGCCACCGCGCCATCCGGGGTGACCATACCAGCCCCAGTGATACCAGGGACCTGCGCCGATGAATACGCCGCCCAGGAACCATTGCGGACCGTAATAGCCGTAAGGCGCGCAACCGTAGGGGTAGTAGGGGTAATAGCCCCAGTCACAGACCGGGGGACCGTATTCCGCGGGGGCATCGACGACCGCTGGGCCGACTCCGACGCCTACCGCAACCTGAGCTTTTGCCGTTGCCGCAAGGGGCAAGGCCAGAGCCAACGCAACCAGAACCGGGTAGATTTTCCGCATGGCATTCTCCTTGATGCTGCCCCTCCGGCTCGACTCGGTTTGGGGATTGGAACTGACTTCCTGCTTCAGCATTTGCCGGACTGTCGGGGATGTTTTCCCATCCGGCGTACACCTGTTAGAACAGCAGTTCAGGCGAATAGTTGCGGTGCCTGGATAAAGAATCCTCCACATTGCGGGAAGTGGCAAGAGGGGAGGGGTCCGGGGTCTTGTGGGTTGGGTATCGGATGTGGGGGATCGTGTGTCGGATTTGGGGTGTGGGGGATGACGGCAAAAAAGGCCTGAGCGAGAAACGGCCTCCCTGGGATGGGAGGCCGTTGGGGGAAGACCGAAGACGGGTGAGATTAGCGGCGGAAATGGTCACGGTCGCGATCGATTCTACGATCACGGTCATGGTCGCGATCTCGATCCCAGGCGCGGTCGCGTTCGACGTAGGCCGGACCCGCATCGAAGTGGACGAATGGACCTGTGCGGATTGCGCCGACAAAGTTCCAGTAGCCCGGGACCCAGTAGCCGTCGTTGTAGTAGCCGGCTACCCAGGCGTATCCGGGACCGGGGCAAGGGGGAACGTAGGCCACCTGTTCGCGAACGCCAATTCCATACTGTGCGGCTTGGGCGGAGGTAGCACCGAAACCCAACCCGCCGGCAACCATTGCTGCTCCCAACATCCAATTCCGCATGCTCGTCATAACCCCTCCATCCAGCTGGCCTATCGGCTCGATGCTGGTCCGGCTTCCTTTCCGTTGGGAGGCTTGATTTTGCTGCCTCCACGGTGCGCCGGTTATGTAGTGTGCAAACCCTGGCAGGGGAAAAGGTTGTGGGGATGGGCGCGAAATAAATTGGCGCAACTTTTGGGGCGGAGGTGGGTCTGGAGCGGGACTTTCAAGTAGGCGCGAGAAGGATCAGATGTGCGCGGGCTAGAGGTGCTGGCGAATGCTAACCTTATCGCTTGGAGTCCATGTTTACCACTTCACAGCACGCGCACTTTATCGGGATTGGCGGGATCGGCATGAGCGGGATTGCCGAGATATTGCTGAGCCTGGGGATGAAGGTGTCTGGGTCGGACCTGCGGCGGGGGCCGGTGACGGACCGGCTGGCGCAACTGGGCGCAACGATTTATGAGGGGCACGAGGCGGCGAACGTGGCGGGGGCGACGGTGGTGGTGACGAGCTCGGCTGTGAGCCCGATGAACCCCGAGGTGCTGGAGGCAAACGCGCACAAGATTCCGGTGATTCAGCGGGCAGAGATGTTGGCCGAGCTAATGCGGCTGAAGTATGGCATCGCGATTGCCGGGATGCACGGGAAGACGACAACGACATCGATGGTGGCGTCGGTGCTGACGGCTGGGGGGCTGGACCCAACGGTGGTGGTGGGCGGGCGCGTGGATGCGTTGGGATCGAATGCGCGGCTGGGGACGACGCAATATCTGGTGGCCGAGGCGGACGAGAGCGACCGGTCGTTTCTGAAGCTATCGCCGATATTGGCGGTGGTGACGAACCTGGACCGCGAACACATGGATTGCTACAAGGACATGGCGGATGTGGAGCGGGCGTTCCTCGCCTTCATGGATAAGGTGCCGTTTTATGGCGCGGTGACGGCGTGCATCGATAATGCGCTGTTGAGGGCAATTTTGCCGCAGGCGCGGCGCAGGATCGTCACCTACGGGACTGCGGCGGAAGCGGATTTTCGGCTGGAGTTTCTGGGATTTGAGAAGGTTGGGGTTTCGCGGTTCATGGTGCATCAGGCGAATGGGGCGATGGGGGGGAGCATGGGGCCGTTTGAGCTGCACAAGCCGGGGCGGCACAATGTGTTGAATGCGACGGCTGCGGTGGCGATTGCGCGGCAGCTTGAAGTGCCGGCAGAGAAGATCGCGGAGGGGCTGAGGAATTTTCGTGGCGTGGATAGGCGGTTCCAGGTGCGGGGCACGGCGCGCGGCGTAACGGTGGTGGACGACTACGGACATCATCCGACGGAGATCAAGGCAACGCTGGCGGCGGCGCGAGAGTGTGGATACGGGCGCGTGCATGTGATTTTTCAGCCGCACCGTTACACGCGGACTCTTGATTTGATGGATGAGTTTGGCGGCGCGTTCAGGGATGCGGATACGGTGGTGGTGTTGCCGATTTATGCGGCGAGCGAGGAGCCGATTGCGGGCGTGACTGCGGAGAAGTTGGTGGAGAAGATTGTGGGGCCGAAGGTGAGCTATGCGGCTGACTTTGGGGCGGCGGTGGCGGCGGTGAAGGGTGAGGCCCGTGATGGGGATTTGATTTTGACGTTGGGGGCGGGGAGTGTGAGCCAACTGGCTCCGCAGATATTGGCGGCGATTGAGACGGGTTGGCAGGCAGCTGTTGAAGCGGTGGATGCGCATAGGGAGAACTAGGGCGGGGGCATGGATTCCTACATCTCAAAATCGAGATGTGGGGATCAGCATAACCGTTTGGATTTGGGATCGAAGGTTTGCGCGCGGGAGAATCGTTCGAAGTGAAAAAGCGTGAACTCATCCATCTGATTCGAGAACATGTGGCGCCTTACTTCCCGGACCTGACTCTGTGCGACCTGACCCTTTATGCGCAGCCAATTGACTCGATTCTGCGGGGGATATGTTTTTTACCTCATCTTCGGAGTCCGGAAAACTTTAGAGTGTCGGCAATTGCGTTTCCACTGTTTGTGCCCTCTGGCGGGGCCGGCACTGGCTGGAGCAGGCAAATTCGGCGTGGGATTCTGGATCCACGCGATGTTTGGTCCCTGCAGGATTTTGAATCCGCGCCACGGCGGGCAGTTCTGGTGAAGCGCATTCGTGCGAATGTCGGGATTCTTCCGTCACTTGCAGAGCCGATCGAAGTTGGGCGGAAGATCAAGTACGGCGTTTTCCGGGGGAATCGAGACTGGGAGGACTTCAAGGTTGGTCTGTGCTATGCAAAGGCTGGCCGGATCTCTGACGCCATGGCTCACATTCGTAAGATTCTGAACCGTAAACGGGATCGGCCTGCGCCGGGAAATCTGCTGGAGGATGCATTGTTGATCGCGCCGCTGCTCGAAGCAAAGGACACAGTCGGGATTCAGATGTTGCTGGATGGCTGGCAGGCCAGAACAATCGAGCAATTGAAGACGTGCGGCTTCAAACCGCGGGAGTGGGAGTGAGCGTCGGGCAGGGTGACGTGGTTGGTCGTTCTTATGCGTGACGCTGGAGTGTGGGGCTGGATGCTGAAGACAAGATTGGAGCCGCATTGGCGCTGAGCATTCAAGAGCAGTTTGGGCAGATCGACATCTATGTGTTCGATCAGATTTTGCGCGGCAACATCGAAGACGGGATGTGCGTGGTGGATGCGGGGTGCGGGTATGGGCGCAACCTGGTGCATCTGCTGCGGCAGGGCTGCGAGGTGTTTGCGATCGACCAGGATGCGGACGGCGTGGAGCATGTGCGCAAGCTCGCGGAGTCGCTCGGGGCAGGATTGCCGGCGGAGAACTTCAAGGTAGGGTCGATTGAACGGATGCCATTCGCGGATGGGATAGCGGATGTGGTGCTGTCGAGCGCGGTGATGCATTTTGCGCGGGATGAGAAGCAGTTCAGGGCGATGCTGAAGGAGATGTGGCGGGTGCTGAAACCGGGCGGGCTGTTTTTCTGCAGGCTGGGTTCGCAGATCGGGATGGAGTTTGAGCGGGTGCGGGAGAATATCTACCGGATTGGTGACGGGTCGGAGTGGTTTCTGGTGGATGAGAGGATGCTGCTGGACCTGACTGCCGAGTTCAACGCGGTGCTGGTGGACCAGATCAAGACGACGGTTGTGCAGGATTACCGTTGCATGACGACGTGGGTAATTCGGAAGCGGAGAGGGTGAGGGACAAGCTGATGGACTCTCGGAAATCCAAGGCAAAACCTGGAGCACACAAAATCGCTGAAAGGTGAGCTCTATTGATCATCTTTACAACCGGGTACTGCGTAGGGTCAGGCTACTGAATCAATTGCATTAGCTCCCTGGATCAAGTGGAAAGCCTCTCGGAAACGAGGGGCTTTCGCGCGTTTGGGGCCAGTTGAAGGAAAGCCAGGGGCATCCCAGGTTAGCTCGGCCCACTGGCGCGGACCTCGCGAACCTTGGGCACCCGGCATTTTCGTGAGGTTCAGATGGGCCTGCCGCCTGTTATGATTTCGCGTTGATTTGGAAGAGGTTTGGAGGGACGGGTTATGGCGTACGGATCGCGCAGGGGATTTATGAAGGCGGCTTCGGCAACGGTGGGAGCGGTGGCGTTTGCGGGCAAGATGCCGGCTTGGGCGGCGGGGCAGGAATCGCCTGTGAAGGTGTGGAGCAGTGTTCGCGATAAGCGGCATGTGGCGGGCGAGGGGTTGAAATGGAGGGCGGGCGGCGGCGTTGGCGCAGAAGCGATTGTGCTGGATCCGGGGACAGTGAAGCAGGAGATTCTTGGGTTTGGCGGGGCGATGACGGACGCGACCTGTTATGTGCTGAGCCAGTTGACCGAGGCGGAGCGCGGCGCGATTATGCATGACCTTTTTGCGCCGGAAGAGATGGGCTTCAACGTTTGCCGAACGTGCATAGGGGCGAGCGACTACTCGCGCAATGTGTACAGCTTTGATGAGAGCCCGGAGCCTGACCCGGAGATGAAGCACTTCTCGATCGATCACGACAAGGAGTACATTTTGCCGGTGCTGCGGGCGGCGCGGAAGGCGAACCCGGAGCTGTTTCTGTTTTCATCGCCATGGAGCCCGCCGGGATGGATGAAGGCGAACAAGTCGATGCTAGGCGGAGCGATGCGGAGCGGGAGCTTCGAGGCGTATGCGCGGTACTTCATCAAGTTTCTTGAGGGGTACAAGGCGGAGGGTGTATCGGTCGATGCAGTGACGGTGCAGAACGAGACTGACGCGGAGCAGAACGGGCGGATGCCGGCGTGCCTTTGGGCGCAGGAGCATGAGATTGAATTCGTGGGGAAGTTTCTGGGGCCGGCTCTGAGACAAGCTGGCGAAAAGACGAAGATCTGGGTGCTAGACCACAACTACAACCTTTGGGGCCGGGCAATTGGCGAGCTGAGCAACGCGGAGGCGTACGACTACATCGACGGGATCGCGTGGCATGGGTATGTGGGCGAGCCCTCTGCGATGACGCGGGTGCATGAGGCGTTTCCGAAGAAGAATGCGTACTGGACGGAAGGCGGGCCGGACGTGACTGCGCCTGACTACCAGACCGACTTCGCGAATTGGGGCGAGACGTTCAACGGGATACTGGGGAATTGGGCGCGATCGATTACGGCGTGGAATGTGGCGCTGGATGAGAAGGGCAAGCCGAACATCGGGCCGTTTTCGTGCGGTGGTGTGATCACGGTGGAGAACGGCAGCCACAAGGTGACGAAGAGCGGGCAGTACTGGGCGTTCGCGCACTTTGCACGGCACATCAAGCGTGGGGCGCGGGTGATTGCAGCAAACGGAGTGGGCGGGGAAGGCGTGACGGTGACAGCGGCGAAGAACCCGGACGGCAGTTTCGTTGCCGTGGTAGCGAATCGCGGGGCGGAGCGGCGGGTGCAGCTGGTGATGGGATCGAGCGTGCTCGAAGTGGAGTTGCCGGCAGAATCGCTGCAGTCGCTGGAGTGGGCGTAAAGCTCCGGTGAGGAGGTTCTTTGACTCCCACCCCAGGCGCAAAAAACAGCGACGCGTCGAGGGTGGGGCATCCACGGTTCTGGGGCCGGTCAGAGGTGTGGTGGCCGTTCGTTGGACAATGACTCGAAGCACACCGTTACCCCATGGGTTCCCCCTTTTTGAGTGCGGAAAAAAGGGGTTGAACTGCGGGCTATAGTGAAATCTGGCGATCTCTCACGACCTTGCTCAGGCGTGATGAATCAAAGCACTACCTCAACTCGTCCATTTGGCTGGGAGGATGCGGCGGCCACGGAACCTCTATTCCGGCGTACGCGGCAGTCTGCAGATCCTGGCGGGCGCGCGCCTTTGTTCACTTCGCAGTCCACGACGCGGACCATGTCTCCGGGCATGCCGCTGGAGATGGCGGATCCAGATGGCGAGGATGAGGTGCGTCCGGGCAAAAGGCGTTTCGGGGGCCCAAGGAATCCCTGGTGGCGACCGGCGAGCCTGGCGGGGCGGGTGCTGCTGGGAGTGTCGCTGCTTACGGTTGTGGGCGGCCTGACTTTCGGGACACTCTTCATTAAAAACTACCTGGGGCGCGACGGACGATTCCGCATTGCGGGCGCGAGCGATATTGAGGCCACCGGACTGACTGAGGTGAGCCGCAAGCAGATGCTGCCAGTGTTTGGCGAAGACATCGGCCGCAACATCTTCTTTGTGCCGCTAAGCGAGCGACGCCAACAGCTTGAAGAGATTCCGTGGGTGGAGCATGCGACGGTGATGCGTGTGTTGCCGGACCAGATTCGCGTGTCTGTGGTGGAACGGAGACCGGTGGCGTTTGTGCGGCAGGGGAACACGATTGGACTGGTGGACGCAAACGGAGTGCTGCTGTCGATGGCTGCCTCGTCTATGGCGCAGCATCACTATTCGTTCCCGGTGGTGACAGGCATTGATCCCGCAGACCCGATTGCCTCGCGCAAGGCTCGGATCGCGTTATACCTGCGCATGCTGGCGGATCTGGATCAAGGCAACCGGAAGTTTTCAGAGCAGATCTCCGAGATCGATTTGACTGACCCCGAGGATGCGCGTGTGCTGATGCCTGAGCAGGGCGAAGACATATTGGCGCACTTTGGCGAGGACGGTTTTGCCGATCGGTACCGGCGATACAAGGAGCACATCGCTGAGTGGCGGAAGCAGTATCCGCTACTGGCGGCGGTGGACCTGCGCTATGACCAACAGGTGGTCTTGCAGATGAAGAATGCTGCCACCGTTGCTGAAAAATCGAGCGCGGAAGAAGGGTCTGGGAACAAAGCCGCGGCCGGGACGAAGACCTCCGCGGCGCAACCCGTGGCACTGAAGACGACAGCAGCGACCGCAACGGCTGCGAAGACAGAAGGAAATGCCAAAACGGCCACCACAAATACGGCCAAGCCGAAGCCAATGACCGCGAAGCAGAAGGCTGTGAAGGAAGAAGCAGCACGGGAGAAGGCGCTGGAAGTGAAGGCAGCCAGGATGCGAGCTGCACGCGAGAAGGCAGCGGCGGCCAAGCAGAACAAGAAACCGGCGGCGACCCAGACAGACGCTGCAGATGCAAACAAGAAGCCCACCGCGACACAGTCTGCCGCAGCTAATCCCAACAGGCAGAAGCAAGCCTCAACTCCGCGTCCCGTTCAGACCGGGACGGAAGGTCAGTAGCCGCCATGAGCCAGAAGCAAGACAACCTGATCGTTGTGCTGGACATTGGCAGCGCGTGGACGCGGGTTCTGGCTGCGGATCTGAACGAGGCGTCGATTCGCTATCGTGGGCACGGGGTTGTGGCGTCGGCGGGGATGCGCAAGGGGCTGATCAGCGACCTGGGGCCGGCGGCGCGCGCGGTGAAGGCGGCGAACGAAGAGGCCGAACGTGTGGCGCGGGCAAATATCGACGAGTGCGTGGTGGGCGTAGGCGGACCGCACATTCGCGGGATTAATACGCATGGCGGATTTGAGTTGGGCAACCGGATGCGCGAGATTACGCGCGAAGACGTTAGGACAGCGGTGGAACATGCCCGTTCGGTTGAGCGGCCGGCCGATCGGGAGATACTGCACCTGCTGCCGCGGCAGTTCATTCTGGATGGGCAGCCGGGGATTTTTGATCCGATCGGGATGGTAGGCGCTCGGCTTGAGGTGCATTTGCATATGGCGACCGCCTCGGGGAGCGCGTTGCAGAGTACGGTGACGTGTGCCAATCGTGCGGGGCTTGAGGTGACCGAGGCTGTGCTCGAGTCGATTGCCGCAGCAGAGGCGACGCTTTCGGTGGATGAGCGCGAACTGGGCGTGTGCCTGCTGGATATTGGCGCGCATTCGAGCGATCTAGTGGTGTTTTACGAAGGCGCCGTGGCGTATACGGCCTCGATCCCAATCGGCGGGCAACACTTTACCAACGACCTGGCCGTGGGCTTGCAGATGCCGGTGGCGCAGGCTGAGGAGTTGAAGCGGCAGTACGGGCACGCAGTGGTAACCGAAGTGCCTCAATTGGCGGAGATCCAGATTGCAAATCCGGACCCGCAGCCATTGCGGCTGCGCGCGATCGCGGAGATTCTGGAGCCGAGGGCACGGGAACTGCTCTATTACGTGAGGGAGAGCCTGCGGGCGGGACGCGTAGATGAAGCGCTAGGTGCTGGCTGTGTGCTAACGGGCGGCGGAGCGATGTTGCCCGGGATGCTCGACCAGGTTGAAAGCCAATTGCACGTTCCGGCGCGGACGGGAATGCCGGTGAGGTTATCGCACATGCCGGGGGAGCTGGTTCATCCCAGCTTTTCCACTGCGATAGGGATGCTTTTGTACGCCCACCGCATGCGGATTTCGCGAGCTGCCGAAGACAATTCGCTGCTTGCCAAGCTGCGCGCCATGTTTGCAGCGAGTTTTTAGCAACAAGTTTCCTGAGGAGGTTGAAACGACCATGGAGCAAAACACGAACCGAGAAATTAGCCAGGCCGGCGAGATGCGGATTCAGTTTCACGAAGAGAGCGTGCGCGGAGCGCGGATCAAGGTGATCGGCGTGGGTGGCGGAGGCGGGAACGCCGTGAACCGCATGATCCAGGCGCGGATGGAAGGCGTGGAGTTTATTGCCGCCAACACTGACGTGCAGGCGCTGAAGCTGTCTCAGGCGCCGGTGAAGCTGCAGCTTGGCGTGCGGCTGACCTCGGGCTTGGGAGCGGGCGCGAACCCTGACGTGGGCCGGAGAGCTGCGCTGGAAGACTCAGAGAAGATCATCGAGGCTCTCGAGGGCGCAGACATGGTGTTTGTGACGGCGGGCCTGGGCGGCGGCACGGGAACGGGTGCGGCTCCGGTGATTGCGTCGCTGGCGAGTGAGATGGGCATTTTGACTGTCGCGGTGATTACGCGGCCATTTGCGTTTGAAGGCAAGCGGCGATTGCAGCAGGCCGAGCGCGGCATGAAGGAGCTGATCGAAAGCGTTGACACGATGATCGTGATCCCCAACGAGAAGCTGCTGGTGGTGGCGAAGGATGCAGGCTTCTTTGAAAGCTTCCGCATTGCCGACGATGTACTGCGGCAGGGTGTGCAGGGCATCAGCGACATCATCACGATTCCGGGCATCATCAACCGGGACTTTGCCGATGTGAAGACGACCATGGCAGGGATGGGCCAGGCGGTGATGGGCACGGCTGTTCGCTCGGGTGCGAACCGCGCGATTGAAGCGGCACAGGCGGCCATGGCGTCGCCGTTGCTGGAGTCGGGTGCGATCGATGGAGCCCGGGGAATTCTGATCAACATCACGGGATCAAGCTCGCTGAAGCTTTCCGAGGTGAACGAGGCGTCATCGTTGATCCAGGCGGCGGCGCACGAAGACGCAAACATCATCTTTGGCGCGGTGCTGGACGAGCGGATGGGTGATGAAGTGAAGATCACGGTGATCGCGACAGGCTTTCGCGATCAAATGCCGGAGCGGCGGGCGCGGATGCTTACGGTGGAAGAGGCACCGCTGATTTCAGTGCCAGTGATGTCACTGGATAGCTGGATGCATGAGACCGGGCCAGCGGTAGAGGCAGCCACGGCGCGATTCTTGAGCCAGGTGGAAGAGGAGGAAACGCCTACAGAACATTTTAAGGAGCCGATACCGATTCGGAAGCCAACCCCTGCGCCACTGGAGGAACAGTTCTTTGCGTCGCAAGCGGCTGGGGTTGAGGGGCCGCAACTTGCCGAGCCGGTAGTGGCGCGCGGACCTGTTGAGCACGAACCCGTGTTTGCCGAGAAGGTTGCCGCGACCGTGCCCGTGGATCATGAGTCTGTTTTTTCCGGGGCGACAATGCACGGCAATCCTGGCAATGGTTTTCAGCACACCGAGGTAGAAATGGGATTTGGGTTGGCGCATGAGGCCGAGCCAGAGCACGAGTTGCCGAGGCCGAAGTTCGCCGAACTGGCAGAGGAGCCAGCATATACGCTGCTGCCTAAGGAGTATGCAACCGGAGGATTCGCCAAGGGTTCACGCGCTGCGGTGTCCGCTGAAGAGCGGATGGCTGAGCCTGTAGCACTGTTTCCAGAGCAGGAAGCGGACGAGCAGCGCGACCTGGATGTGCCAGCATTCATGCGGAGGCTACAGTTCTAGCTATGCGGGGAGTCGAATAAGGGCAGAGTGATTTCCGTCACTTTGCGATAGGGGACCCAGCTTGTATATTTCGGGTAAGCCTCCTCTACCGATCTGTTCCCCGCAAGTTGTAGATGAGGACTGTTGTGGTTTGGGTAACTGTTTAGGTAATTTGAAGAAATACAACAATTGGCAACGGAATCTATACCTCTGGAATGCAGCAGAGGAGTTCTGAGTCGAGTCGGGTTAAAGAATTCAAGGACCCAGACTGACGAAGGAATGAGAGAGTGCCGATTGAAGGGTTGACGGTTCCGGCTAGATTCAGGGTTAGCAGGGCAGGCAAAGAGTCTTCGGTGGTGGGGGTTTGCTGGATGAATGTTTCTCGGGTTTGGGTTTTGGGCTTTGCGCTCGCAGGTTTTGGATGGTTGAATTCCGGCGCAGCCGGACTCGACGTTCAACATCCGCTCCATCATGCACGAGCTAGTGAATCCCACCTGACAGAAACCCATGCAAACACCGGCCACCATGCGAGCGCAGCAAGTGTGCCGCGAGCGAGCCACAGCGGAATGGCGAGGTCAGCTTCCGGGCAAACCGCTCCACTTCATGCAGGAACGAGAAATTCCAAGGCACGTGGCGCGGCGGCGAGTGCAACGCTGCAGCGTGCGGGCCTAAGCAGACGCCATCATTTCTATGAGCGGTTCACGGCGAGCTCGTTTGCCAAGGGCGACATTTTTGCTGACGACGTGACAGCGGGCGAGGATCCAGTGGTGCGCCAGGCGGCGATTGACGCGCTGGGGGATATGAACGGGACAGCGGTGGTGATTGATCCATCGAATGGGCGCATTCTGGCGATGGTGAACCAGAAGCTGGCGCTTTCGCCCGGAGCTGAGCCGTGCTCAACGATCAAGATTACGGTGGCGATGGCCGCGTTGAGCGAAGGGCTGGTTACGGCGGATACGCCGGTGAAGCTCGACGGCTTCCGTATGAACATGACGCAGGCGCTGGCCAAGAGCAACAACCTCTACTTTGAGGAGCTGGGACGAGAGCTGGGATTTGAGCGGATTCGGCACTATGCGAATCAATTTGGGCTTGGCGAGCTGGCGGGCTACAACATCCAGGGCGAGCAACTGGGAGTATATCCAGACGAGGAACTGCCTGCGGCAGAGGGCGGCGTGGGACGGATGTGTAGCTTTGGGCAGGGAGTTTCGCTGACGCCGTTGCAACTAGGCGCATACGTGGCGGCATTGGCCAATGGCGGCACGCTCTACTACTTGCAGCACCCGACAACTGTCGCCGAGAGTCTGGAGCTTATGCCGAAGGTGAAGCGGACGCTGGATATTGCGCGTTATGTGCCTGACATTGAGCAGGGCATGGCGGGGGCGGTGCTTTTTGGCACGGCGCGGAGGCTGCACGCGGAATTTAACCAGCTGCCTGTTTTTGGCAAAACTGGGACTTGTTCAGACAAAGGCACGCGATTCGGCTGGTTTGCATCGTTCTCGCAGGCACCCGGGAGCGGGGGATTGGTAACTGTGTTCTTCCTGGAGGGTGGCCGGCCAACATTTGGGCCGAGAGCGGCAGAGCTGACCGGGGCGTTCTACAAGAACCTGTGGGATCGCAATTACTTCGCGGGCAAGGGCGGCCAAGATGCGGCGTTCGCGCACCCCGTTTTTGAGTCTGGCAAGCCAGGCATGGATCAGTAAGTCGCGGATTGTTTCAACAAGGGCCGCCTTCGGGCGGCTTTTTTGCGTTGGTGCGCCCAGCATGGGCGCACTCTTACGGGTGCAAGTCCCGTCACAAGCTGGTCACAGCGAGTGAAGTGAAGCGTAACTGCACGAGGGCGACCGAGTGTGGGGAGGAAGCGTGGAGCGAA
>Ga0182012_10001369_pt1 | contig 26759 bp, 25 predicted proteins | sample 612S2SmetaG_FD_120486 | JGI IMG/M metagenome (GOLD analysis project Ga0182012, IMG submission 120486) | Permafrost microbial communities from Stordalen Mire, Sweden - 612S2S metaG | ecosystem: Environmental > Terrestrial > Soil > Wetlands > Permafrost | place: Sweden: Stordalen | collected...
GTCACGGAGGTCCAGTAATATTGATCGATGGCTTCTTCACTCTCCTCGCGTCACAGACGCGATCGAGAGCAAGCATCGGCCAACCCCCTCGGAGGGATCACCTCGAAATATCCAGGGCCCCGCAACGAAATTTCACGTAATCAGAACCTCGCGTGGTGGCGCCGGGTGCTGCCGGTCATTCAGTCCCACCGGGTGACGTTCGTGACGGCCATCGTCCTTTCGTTCGTAAGTCTCATTTTCCAGGTGCTCGTGCCCAATATGTTGAGCAACGACATCGACCACACGTTCGTCAAGCACGTCACGTCGCTGCACAGTGACGTGATCGCCATCGTGATCGTGGGACTGCTCGCCGGAGTGACGGGCATCGTCTCGCGTCAGTTCCTTTACAACACCGCCTACAACGTGGAAGCGGACCTCCGTTCGTTGATCTATCAACACTTGACGTGGCTCTCGTTCAGCTTCTACGACCGTGTGCAGTCCGGACAACTCATCAGTCGCGCCAACAGTGACATTCGCAGTGTGCAGATGTACTCAATCTTCGCTCCGCTCATCATCGTGCAGTGCTTGATCGGTGTCGTCGCCTTCGCCTTCATGCTCAGCATCAACTGGGCCCTCGCGCTCATCTCCATGATCGTGATGCCGATCCTCTACGTCGTCGGCATCAAGATGCGTCGCGTCATGTTCCCCATTTCCTGGATCACGCAGTCGCGTCTGGCGGAGGTCGCCACCATCGTGGACGAGAACGTCAACGGCGTTCGAGTGGTGAAGTCCTTCGCGCAGGAGGAGGCGGAGATCAACCGCCTCGCCGACGCCGCTGAGGGCGTTGCGTGGGCCTACATCAAGGACGCCAACATTCGAGCGGTCTGGTCCCCCTGGGTCCAGAACCTGCCGCAGCTGGGACTCGCCCTGGTGCTGCTCTGCGGTGGATGGATGGTCCTGCACGGCGACCTTCGTTACTCCGAGATCCTTGCGTTCAGTCTGTATCTCTTGATGCTGCAGGCCCCGTTCATGATGCTCGGACAGTTGGTCATGATGGGCCAGCGTGCGAGGGCCAGTGCGGGGAGGATCTTTGAGATTCTCGACGAGAGTCCAGAGATCGTGGAGCGACCGGGTGCCTACGACCTCGTTGACGTGCGCGGTGCGATCGACTTTGACCACGTCACCTTCACGTACGACAATGGCGCCGAGATTCTTCGGGACTTCGACGCCCACATATCGCCCGGCGAGACCGTCGCGATCGTTGGGCGCACCGGGTCGGGGAAATCGACGGTCGCGCGTTTGGTGACGCGCTTCTATGACGTGACCGACGGAGCGATCACCATTGATGGACACGACCTGCGCGACCTTACGATGTCGTCGCTGCGAGGCAATGTCGGCGTGGTGCTCGACGAGCCCTTCCTCTTCTCAATATCCATTCGCGACAACATTGCGTATGGTCGACCCGACGCGACGATTGAGGAGATCGAAGCGGCGGCGCGCGCCGCGAACGCGGACGAGTTCATCGTGCGCCTGCCCGAAGGGTACGAAACCATCGTCGGCGAGCGCGGCTACACCCTCTCGGGTGGCCAACGCCAGCGCATCGCGATCGCCAGAACGCTGCTGCTCAACCCACCCATCCTGATTCTTGACGACGCCACGAGCGCAATCGACGTGCACGTGGAGTCGGGCATCTACGAGGCCCTTCGAGGACTGTTGCAGCAACGAACCACCATCGTCATCGCGCACCGCATATCGACCATCGCTCTCGCCAGTCGCGTGTTGGTGCTCGATGAAGGCCGCGTGATCGCGAGCGGTACGCACGAGGAGCTGCTCGAGAGCGAACCGCTGTACTCAGAGATCCTGGCCCAGACCACGTCAGGCGAGGAGTCCTGATGGGATGGGGTGGCGGCGGCGGTGCGATGTTCGGTCCCAGCTCGTCATCGTCGAGCGGACAGGCCGGGCTTCCCTTCGGCGGCATTCCCGAAGAGTTGATGGATGAAGCGACGAAACTGCTCGCGAGTGAACCGGTCCACGCAAAGTCTGACGTTCACTTCACGCAGCGTCCCAGCGATAAAGAACGCGAACGGCTGACCCTTCCCAAGTTGCTGCGGGTCTACCCCAGATGGGTGATCGCCGGATCGGCCCTCGTGATCATTATCAGCCTCACGTTGCAGGCGGGGCCGCTCCTCACGGAGTACGCCATCAGCCACGGCATGGAGCGACACAAGAGCCTGGGCGTCATCGTCGTGTGTGCGGCCCTGTATCTCGCACTGGCGTTGGTCAGCGTCTATTTCCAACGCCAACAGGTCGACGTCACCGGCAAGCTCTCGTCGCGAGTCATGCACGACCTACGAATCCGAGTCTTCACCCAGTTTCAACGTCTCAGTCTGGACTTCTTCACTGAAGAGAAGGCGGGCGTCTTGATGAGTCGAATGACGAGCGACATCGAGAATCTCCAGCAACTGATTCAGGACGGCATCAGCCAATTCGCCTTGCAAGGTCTCACGATGATCGTCATCACGGTCATCCTGTTTCTCACGAACGTCGCGCTCGCCGCGTGGACCGTGCTGATCGTCGTGCCCATCCTCGTGGCCTTCTCCATCTGGTACCACCACGCGTCGGAAAAGGGTTACCTGCTCGCGCGCGATCGCATCGCGAACGTCCTGGCCGATCTCTCGGAGTCGCTCTACGGCATTCGCGTCGTGACCGCCAACAACCGCCAACGTCGCAATATTCGAAACCACCGTCATGTCGTGGGCGCCTACCGTGATGCCAACGCCTACACCGGTCGCGTCAACGCCGTCTACGGTCCCTCGACGCTCATGATCGGCATCCTGGGACAGGCCATGCTGTTGGGCATCGGCGGCCACATGGTCCTTAACCACCAACTCGGCGTTCCTCAGCTCATCGTCTTCTTCCTCTACCTGAACCGATTCTTCGCGCCCATCCAACTCCTCGTCCAGCAGTACACCACGCTGCAACAGGGCCGCTCGTCGATCATCCGTCTGCGCGAACTGCTCGAAATTGCCCCGAGTGTTGACGAGGTGCCCGGCGCCGTCGACCTGCCAACCATCGAAGGTCGAATCACCTTCGAGCACGTGGATTTTGGGTACCTGAGCGGCGAACTCGTCCTGCACGACGTCAATTTGGAGATTGCTCCCGGTGAATCGGTGGCCTTCGTCGGTCCAACCGGTGCCGGCAAGTCCACCATGGCCAAACTCGCCAATCGCTTCTACGACCCGACCGCTGGTCGGGTGCTGCTCGACGGTATCGACGTCAAGACCGTGACCCTGCGCTCGCTGCGATCCCAACTCGGCGTGGTGCCACAGGAGGCGTTCCTCTTCGCCGGTTCGATCCGAACCAACCTGAGTTTCGGCCAACCCCACGCCACTGATGAGGAGATCAACACTGCCGTTGACGTCGTGGGACTACGTGAACTCGTCGATCGTCTCCCCCAGGGTCTCGACACGCCGGTGCACGAACGGGGCCAGACGCTCTCCGCGGGCGAACGACAGCAACTCGCGCTGGCGAGGGCATTCCTCGCGCGGCCTCGAGTACTCATCTTGGACGAGGCGACGTCCTCACTCGATCTACAGAGCGAGATAGTGGTCGAACAGGCCCTCGACCGGCTCCTCGAAGGTCGTTCGGCGATCCTCATCGCGCACCGCCTCACGACGGCGCAACGCGCCGACCGGATCGTCGTGATCGACGACGGTGGCATCGTCGAGATGGGTACGCCCGACGAGCTCCTCGCGGCGGGCGGTGCCTATTCCATCATGTACGACGCGTGGCTCGCGTCGGGTGGACGCGACGCGACGCGAACTACCTAGGCCATCTCCTTCACGTCGGCGATCAGTGAGGCCGCGCTTTGATCGCCCAGCGGTATCGGGTGGACCTGCAAGTGCGTCACGCCGGCCTCTTTGAAGGCCGCGACGCGCTCCACCACGTAACTCTTGGGTCCGCACAACGAGGTCAACTCGAGCAGCTCGTCGGGGATCGCCGCCTCGGCCTCCTTCTTCTTGCCGCTGAGGTAGAGGTCCTGAATGAGTTCCGCTTCCTTCTCGTAGCCGTAGCGGATCACGAGTTCGTTGTAGAAGTTCTTGCCCTTGGCCCCCATGCCCCCGACGTACAGAGCGGTCATCGGTCGAGCGAACTCGCGCAGCGCCGTCACGTCCTCGCCCTCGCCGATGGCGAGCAGACCTCCGGCGGTGATCATGAGATCACCGAGCGAGGCGTCGCGCTTCGCTTTGCCGGCCGCCAGTGCGGAGCCCCACACGTCGTTCGCACGCTCGGGGATGAAGAACACCGGGATCCAGCCGTCGGCGATCTCTGCGGTCATCGCGACGTTCTTTTCGCCCAATGACGCAATCCAAACGGGTATCTCACTGCGCACCGGGTGGGTCAATAACTTGAGCGGTTTGCCGAGACCAGTACCTTGGTCGACTGGGAGCGGCAGCGTGAAGTTCTTCCCCTGGTGGACGAGGGGAGATTCGCGTCGCCACAGGTCGCGGCATATTTCAACGATCTCGCGCGTGCGACCAAGGGGATTGGTGTAGGGCACGCCGTGGAATCCCTCGATCACTTGCGGGCCCGACGCCCCCAGACCGAGATTGAATCGACCGTCAGAGAGCGCGTCAATGCCAGCGGCGGTCATGGCGATCAACGCCGGCGTACGCGAGTAGATCGGCAGGATCGCCGAACCGATCTCGACCGTCTCGGTCAGTGCCGCGAGGTATCCCATCAGGGAAGGGCTGTCGAAGCCGTAGACCTCGGCGACCCAGACGAGGTCGAGTCCGGCCTTTTCCATCTCCGCGACCTCGGCGGCCGCCTTCTTAAACCCGCCTGAGTAGGCCAACATCGTTGAGATCTTCACGTGAACGCCTTTCGTCGCGCGCTTTGCAGTCAGAGTAGCAATGCTCGTTGGCCCGAAAGCCCAACCAACCTGGCGTACGCTGTTCCTTGAAAGCAACCGCGCTTTTCCGATAGCAAAAGGCTGGTGACAACGTGGTCACGCGTCCGACCGAGGTGTCCCCTCACGAATTCAATCCGTGGCTCCATGTCACGTCGCTCATCGAGACGGCCGGAAGACTCCTCGGTCTCAACGAGGGATTGATAAAGCGCATCATCACTCCCGAACGGATCCTCGAGGTCGCGGTCCCCGTTCGAATGGACACCGGTGAAGTGGAGATGTTCCACGGATGGCGCATCCAGCACGACACGTCGCGCGGACCGGGCAAGGGCGGTATCCGCTTTCACCCCAGCGTGAACGTCGACGAGATTGCCGCTCTGAGTGCCGACATGTCGATCAAGTGTGCGGTCGTCAACATCCCCTACGGCGGAGCCAAGGGTGGCATCAAGGTTGACCCCGCGGCGCTCTCGCGCGCCGAACTCGAACGCCTCACCCGCCGTTACGCCTTTTCCATCGCGCCAATGATCGGTCCCGACCGCGACATCCCCGCACCGGACATCAACACCGACACCCAGGTGATGAGTTGGATCATGGACACGGTGTCAATGTTGCGCGGCCACAATACACCGGGCGTCGTTACGGGCAAGCCCCTCGCGATCGGCGGCACCCTCGGGCACGCCGGCGCGACGTCACTCGGTGTGACGATTTGCACCAGCGCCATCCTGCAGCGACTCGGACGACTGGCCAGTGAACAGCGCGTCGTCATCCAGGGTTACGGCAAGGTCGGAGCACCGCTCGTGCGACTGTTGAGCGATCGCGGCATGAAAGTGGTCGGCGTGGCCGACATTCGCGGTGCGATTCACGTGCCCGAAGGCATCGACCCCGCGATCATGACCAGCCACTTCAAAGAGGCCGGCACGATCGTCGGCTACCCCGGCAGCGAACCGGTCTCCGCCGATCTCCTCTTCACGCTCCCAAGCGACATCGCCATCCCGGCGGCACTCGGGGGTGTCATCGACCAAGACATCGCCAAGACCATGTCCGCGTCAATCGTCGTGGAGGCGGCCAACGGCCCGACGACCGGCGAAGGAGCAGCGGTCCTTGCGAGCCGCGGCGTCGCGGTCGTGCCCGACGTGCTCGCTAACGCTGGCGGTGTCGTGGCGTCGTACTTCGAATGGGCCCAGGATCTCCAGGGCTATCTGTGGGAGCCCGAACTGTTTCACGATCGTCTCGAGAAGACCATGCGCGAGGCGTTCAATTACATCTGGACGCGTCACTTGCAACTCGAGGTCACGCTTCGAGAGACCGCGATCGCGGTGGGCGTCGAACGAATCGCCGAAGCCACTGAATTGCGCGGGCTGTTCCCTTAGACGGCCTCGCGACGCGACGCGCGCTGCATTCGCCGGCCGCGCACGACTGTCTGGTCGATGGCGTTACCCACTGAAGTGTGAGAGCCTTGCTCCATGAGCCACGACGACGCCTCGCGCGAAGAGCTCGAGCGCACGATTAGCGAACTTCGCGAAGAGAACGCTCGCCTCAAGGAAGAGATCCGCAAGATTCGCCGCGAGACCAACGAGGTTCCTCCCCACTACCTGTGACCAGTCAGATGCTCGTCGTCGTTATCGATGTCGCACACGAAAGTTGATTTCGCGCGGCGAGCACTTGGGCAGCGGCACCCACCACCGTGGACCTCGCAATCGCTCCCGCGTTGACGGCGTTCACGATGGCGGTCGAGATCTTGGCGGCCAGCGCCAACGATGCGCTCGGTGACGAGGGAGAGCCGTAGAGGATCAGGTCATCGCCCGCCTCCAGGGCCTTCACCGAGGCGGCCGGTTCCGCCAGGTGCAGCGCGCTGATTGCGCCGGCGGAGAGCGAATCAGTGACGATGAGTCCGCTGAAGCCAAGGGTCTTTCGTAGGACCTGCACAACTACCGCGGAAAGGCCGGCGGGTAGCGACGAGAGACCGGGCACGCGCGCGTTGGACATCATCACCGCGGTCGCCCCGTTGGCGATGGCCAACTTGAACGGGACGAGGCCGGTGGTCTGAAGTTTCGCCCACGACAACGTGTTGGCGGGACCGTAGTCAGTGTTACGCGACGCGTAGCCGAGCCCCGGAAAGTGTTTCACCACCGAAAGGACACCGGCCTGGCTGAGACCTTTCATGAACGCCGTGCCGTCGGTCGCCGCGATCGCTGGATTGCCACTGAACGATCGATAGCCGTCAGGGTTGGCGGCGCCCGGTTCCTGCGCTCGAGCGTCGACGTCAAGCACGGGCGCAAGATCAGTGTTCACCCCGGCACCGATGAGTTTCACGCCAACGCGCTGCCCGACTGCCGTGATCTGCGCGGCGCTGAGATTCTTCCCCATGGTCTGAGCCCAGGGAAAGGAACCGACGAGATTGGTCAGTCGCTCGACGCCACCACCCTCTTCGTCGGTCATGACGACGAAGGCGTACTGTCCAGGTCGTTGACGCTGGAGCGTCGCCAGTATTGGAGCGAGCGTCGGGGGCGCCGTCGAGCCAAAGAGAAGTAGACCACCATACCCGGCACGGGCGGCCGGGCCCATCGCACCAATATTGGTGGCGTTAACCGGAATCGCAATCGTCTCGTTGGCGAGTCGGGGCAGCGTCCACGCGTTGACGATCTGCGTGGCGCACGACAGATTTGACGTGGTGGTCGCGCCGTCGCCCGCACCCGACGACGCGACGACGCCGGCCGCCACGAGCAGGCCCACTCCAAGAAATCGGCCCGTGCGCATCACCAAAGGCTACGGCGACACTGCGGTCAATACCGGCCGGTACGCTCGCAGTGAATGAAAACGAGGAGAAAATGACATCTCTACTTCCGGCCGCGTTCATCGGTCACGGAACGCCGATGAACGCGATCGACCACAATCGCTACACGGAGTCGTGGGCGAGGTTTGGGGCGTCAATTGAGAAACCCAAGGCGGTGCTCGTCGTCTCGGCTCACTGGTACGTGAACATCACCGCCGTCACCGCGATGCGCATGCCTCGAACCATTCACGATTTCTACGGTTTCCCTCCCGAGCTCTTTGCCGTGCAGTACCCCGCACCCGGCGATCCGTCGATAGCGGAGCGAATCGTCGACGTCGTCCAACCGACCTACATGGGCCTCGACGAAGATAGTTGGGGCATCGACCACGGCACGTGGTCCGTCCTCGTCCACATGTTCCCCAGCGCCGACGTGCCAGTTCTCCAACTCTCGATCAACGCGGAACTCCCCTTCGACTACCACTTCAACCTCGGCGCACAGTTGCATGCGCTGCGCAGCGAAGGCGTCCTGATCGTGGGCAGCGGCAACGTGGTGCACAATTTGCGACTGGTTGACTGGAACTCACCGGGCAAGGGCACGGACTGGGCGCAACGATTTGACGACGACGTGCGCGCAATCATGACGAGCGACGCGAATGAACTCGGTCAAGCGAAGTCGCATCGCGACTACTCCTTGGCCGTGCCGACGCCCGACCACTTCTTGCCCCTCGCGTACGTGGCCGGTCTCTCGGCCGCGGCGAATACGCCAACACGCACGTTGATCGACGGTTACGAGATGGGCTCACTTTCGATGACCGCCTACGAATTACCGGCGGCGTAGCTCAGAGCTTGCGCGATGCGCGTTGCGCCCGATACAACGAAATGCTCAACGAAGCGATGACGAGCAACGGGAGCGCGACTATCGCGGCGACGTTCGCCCCCGCGACTTCGCTGAGCAGCGCGATGACGCCAATGACGGTGAGTGCGGCCACGAACAGTTCGGGGGTATCCCCAATGAGAAAGTCCCACCAGAATCGGCCGAAACCAATGAGGAGTCGCAGGACCAGCGGACGTTGATGACTCACGCGACCACGTCACTGACACTGGCTCGAGTGCGGCGGAGCAGCGTGACGCCGAGCCACGACACCACGGCGTAGATACCGATGAGACCCAAGAGCATTGTGTCGCCGCCGGGCCATCGAACCCGCAAACCTTCACCGGTCCAGAACGTTCCGTACGTGATGAGGAGGATGCCGACCGACATCTTCATGGCATTTTCGGGAACCCGGGACAACTGTTTGGCGACGACGACGCCCGCCACCGCGACCACCACGATGGCAACACCCGCCACGACTGCTGCCAATCCCAATCGATGGGCTGACGTGCCGAGCGTCAGCACGGCGACGACAACCTCCAACCCTTCGAGGAAGACTCCCTTGAACGCCATCACGAATGCGATGCGATCACGCCCTTCGCTTCGGCCCGACGCGCGAAGTTCCGCCACTTTGGCTTCATAAATAGCGTCTTCATCGTGCATTGATTTGAGCCCACTCGATCGCAGAATCGCTTTTCGAAGCCACTGCATACCAAAGATGAGCAACACTCCGCCGACGACGAGTCGCAGAATATTGAGTGGAACACTCACGAGCGCCGGACCGAACGCGGCGACCAGAGCCGTGAGCACCAACAGTGCCGCAGCCACTCCTTCGAAGGCGGATCGCCAACCGCGGGTATGGCCAACCGCGAAGACGATCGTCAGCGCTTCGACCATCTCCACGCAACACGTGAGGAAGACGGCGCCGACAAGGACCACTACTCCAGACGAGACCGACGCGGCGATGAACACACTCAACGCTACCCGTCGCCGCGCGCCCCACACCAACAACCACTCATGTGGCGAGCCGTTCAGACGTCCCGTCGACGCAGTTCGTCTTCGATCGCCGCGGGGTCGAGTCCGCGGCTTCTCAGTAACACCAGCGTGTGGAACCACAGATCGGCCGCTTCACTGACGACGCGCTGATCGTCTTCGGCGAGCGCCGCCACCACCAATTCGACGGCCTCTTCCCCTACCTTTCGTGCCACGCGGGGAGTTCCATCACGCAAGAGCGACACCACGTAGGAATCGGATGATCCGGCCGCTTCACGCCGAAGGATCTTGCGCCACAACCAAGGCGTGAAGTCCGACGTCGAACCGTCGTGACAAACGGGGCCCGTAGGCGTGGCACGAACCAACACCGCGTCGTCGTCACAATCGAGCAGGACCTCCACGACACGTAACTCATTTCCTGATGTCTCGCCCTTTCGCCAAAGCTTCTGGCGCGAACGCGAGAAGAAGTGCACTAGTCCGCTCGAACGCGTGAGGGCCAACGCCTCCTCGTCCATCCATCCCAGCATCAAGACTCGCCCGGTCGCATCGTCTTGGATGATTGCCGCCCGTAGCTCGTCGCTCATGATCGTTCCTTCATTGGTCGCAGTTGGATGCCTAGTGCTTCGATTTCGTCGCGGAGACCGGGCAGTCCTGACGGGTTCTCGTGGACGATTGACGCGACGAGCGCGGCGTCCGCGATACGCAGTGCCGCAGCGACGTGCGCTGCGGACCCCGCACCACCTGACGCGATGACCGGAATCGCCACGGCGTCGCGCACTGCCGCGGTCAGGGCGAGATCGAATCCTTCACGACGGCCATCGTGCGCAATGGACGTCAGCAGGATTTCACCCGCCCCCCGCGCAGCCGCCTCCACCGCCCACGGAATCGTCTTGGTCGCGGTCGCGACCCTTCCGCCATGCGTGTGCACGACGCCGTCACCGGCGTCGATGGCGACCACCACGGCCTGACTGCCGTAGCGCGACGCGATCGCGGTGATGAGACCGGGGTCGGCGAGCGCGGCGGAGTTGAGGGACACGCGATCCGCGCCCGATTCGATGATGCGAATCGCATCCTCCGTCGAGCGAACTCCTCCCCCGACGGTGAAGGGGATCTCGAGCACGTCGGCGACTTGCGCGACGACTGAGGTCATGGTGGCGACGTCATCGGGTGTCGCCGCGATGTCGAGAAAGACGAGCTCGTCGGCCCCACCATCGCTGTAGTGCTTCGCGAGCTCCACTGGGTCTCCCACGTCACGGAGCCCGACAAAATTGACGCCCTTCACCACGCGACCGTGCGCGACGTCGAGACAGGGAATCAGGCGCGCGAGAGGCATTGCTCTAGAAAGGCCAGCCCGGCAGCGGCGCTCTTCTCGGGGTGGAATTGAACGCCCAGGAACGAACCTCGCTCGATGGCGACGGTCACACCGTCGGACGTCGCGACGCTGTCGTTCGACTGTGCGGCGTAGGAGTGCGCGAAGTAATAGGTCTCGCCCCACGGATCAACCTGTGCCCAACCAAGTCTCGGGACACGACCTTCGCTCATGCGATAGACCGATCCCGAGAGCAGACCGAGTCCCTCGACGCCGCCATCCTCTTCGCTGGTGTCGAGGGCGAGCTGCATGCCAAGGCAGATGCCAAGAATCGGCCCACCATCATCGAACCGTTCGCGAATGGCCTTCGCCGCACCGGTCGCGTGCAGATGTTCCATCGCGCTACGCGCCGATCCAACACCGGGTAGGACGACCTGGGTACTCCCCTTGATCAGGGAAGGGTCGCTCGTGACGACACTCGTCGCGCCGAGGTGAGCCAGTGCTGCGCGGACCGATCGAGTGTTGCCGGCGCCGTAGTCGACGACGGCGATGTCACTCACAACGACCCTTTGGTGGAGCGAACGAGTGAACCGTCTCGCGTAAGGGCTTGGGCGAGTGCTCGGCCCACGGCCTTGAAGGACGCCTCGGCCACGTGGTGGTCGTTCTCGCCCGTGGCGGTCACGTGCAACGTAATCCGAGCGGTCTGGGCCAGTGACTGAAAGGCGTGGGCCGCCATACCGGGATCGGGGCTTATGGAGATGTTGGCCGTGGCCCGTCCCGAGAGGTCGACGACCGCGTGCGCGAGCGCCTCGTCCATGGGTACGCGAGCTTCGCCGTAGCGGGTGAGGCCCCGTCGGTCGCCGAGCGCTTCGTCGAGCGCCTCGCCAAACGTTCGCATCATGTCCTCGACCATGTGGTGCTCGCCGGTCTCGAGATCGCCAACACCCTCGAGACGAAGGTCCATGCCGCCGTGAAACGCCAACTGCTGGAGCATGTGGTCGTAGAAGCCCAGCCCAGTGTTGACGTACACCCGACCTTCGCCGGGCACACGAAGACGAACGTTCAGGAGCGTCTCGGCGGTGGCTCGACGGTGGCGAAGTGCTCGGCTCGGCATTTCTATACCTTTGATGACGAACCGCAGCGCATCGAGGAGGATCTCGTCGTCCAACTCATCCTTCACGCTGATGCGCAGACCTCCGGCGTACGCGCGCACTACCACACCAAAGGCCATGAGTTCATCGACCAGTGCCTGAGGATCGTCCATAGGAATGAACAGGAAGTTCGTGAACGACGTCAGTGGCGTCAGTCCAAGAATCGTCAACTCGCCCGCCAGCCGATCGCGTTCCGCATTCTGGCGCGACACGTCGATCGGAGTGGCGATCGCTGCCAACGCGAGCGACGCAGAGAGCGACGACACGGATAGCGGGGCCTGATACGAGGTGATTACTTCAATGAGTTCGGGGCTCGCGATGGCGTAGCCGACGCGCGCTCCGGCGAGCCCGTAGGCCTTGGAGAACGTGCGCAACACGATGGCTCCATCTCCCACTCGATCGAGCGCGTCAACCCCGGCGTAGTCGGCGTACGCCTCATCGATGACAAGTTGGCCCGGGACGTCGGGGATGTCGACCATCTCCCCCGTTGGATTGTTGGGGCGACACACGAAGACGAGGTCCGCCTCGGCGGGGTCGTCCACGATGGAGGCACCCGCCATTGATGCGGCAAACGGATACATCGAATAGGAGAACCTTGGCACCGTCGCGACCGAGCCGCCCTCGGCGAAGAGCCTGGCGAGCAGGACGATGAATTCGTCGCTCCCCGCGCCCAACGCCACCTGATTGAGTCCGACGTTGTGTCGCTCCGCAATCGCTTCGCGAAGGGCGACGTAGCGTCCGCGGTCGTATTCATTGACGTCGGCGAGCGCGCGAGCCAGCGCTGCCGGACGCGCACTGGGAGGCGGCGTCGCCGCGACGTTGCCATCAAAGCGGATGATGTCACGAGGATCGAGGCCGACACGTTCGGCAATGACCTCGTTTGACGGGGGCCACTGGTACGCGTCAAGCGCGACCGGGCGCGTCATCGTCGGGCCGTCGCTTTGTGCGCGGTCATGCCTTCGAGCTCAGCGAGTGCTTCAATCGTGGAGGCGAGCCCCTCGAGCCCCTCCTTCGTCACACGCTGTACGGTCACCGTCTTCATGAAGGCTTCGAGTCCGAGGCCGCCGGTCGATTTGGCCCAACCACCGGTTGGTAGCACGTGATTTCCTCCGGTGGCGTAGTCGCCCGCAGGGACCGGTGAGTAGGGGCCGACGAAGACCGCGCCAGCGTTTCGGATGCGTTCGGCCAGTGACTCAGCGCGTACACCGAGCAACGCAACGTGTTCGGGCGCGTACTCTTCCACCTCGGCCAACGCCGCTTCGAGGTCATCACCGACGCGTATCACGTGGGCGCGCGAGTCGGGGCCGTGTTCCATCTGCGCGTCAAGTTCTTGTTGAATGATGGCTTCGTCGAACCCCTCATCGGCGACGACGACGATCTCACTTGGTCCGGCGGGTAGGTCAATCGCCACGTCGCGACTCACCAGTAACTTCGCGGTGTTCACCGCGCCGCCGCCGGGTCCAAAGATCTTGTCCACCGCAGCGATCGATTCAGTTCCGTAGGCCATTGCGGCGATGGCCTGCGCACCACCAAGCGCCCACACCTCTTCGATGCCGAGCAGTGCGGCGGCGGCGGCCACGGCCGCCGATCCGTTGGGTGGCGTGCACACGACGATGCGATCCACGCCCGCCACTTGGGCCGGCACGGCGGACATGATGAGTGACGAGACCAAGCCCTTGGGTACGTAGATACCGATCGAGCGAAGCGGCGACCAACGACGTTCAAGCGTCACGCCCGGTGAGACTTCGAGCGTGAGATCGGCCGGACGTTGCGCCGCGTGCCAGGTGCGAACCGACTCGGCGGCGGCCAGCACCGCAGCGGTGGGGATGTCACCGTAAGGCACCGCACGTTGGGGCGTGCTTGCCGTCGTCGCGTCAAAGCGCTGGGACCATTCGACGAGCGCAGCATCACCACGCGTCCGAACGTCATTGACGACCTCTTCGATGGAGACTGGCTTGTCGGTGCTCAGGGGCTTGCTCACTTCACCATCCGTTCGACGGGCAACGTGAGGATTGAACTCGCGCCAGCGGCCTCCAGCTTGGGTAACAGGGACCAGATCTCCGCGGCGGGCACCAAGGCGTGCACCGCCACGACGCCCGGAGTGGCGAGGTCCATCACGGTCGGTGAACCCGACGTCGGCAAGAGCGCGGTCACTTCGCTCAAACGAACTTTCGCAACGTTGCACAAGAGGTAGCGATTGGCCCGCGCGTTGATAACCGAGCCGAGCACCATGGTCAATGTTCGACGCGCTTCGTAGTCCGTTGAGCCAACGCGACCCACCAGCACCGCTTCGGATTCGAAGACCGTGCCAATGGACCGCAGTCCGTTGGTCCGTAGTGTGCTGCCCGTTGAAACGAGGTCGATGATGGCGTCGGCGAGGCCGAGCCGCGGTGAGATCTCGACCGAACCGGTGACCTGCACCAGTTCGGCCTTGATGCCACGATCGGCGAGCGCGCGTTCGGCGATATTTGGGTGCGAGGTCGCGATACGTCGACCTTCAAGGTCCTCGATCTTTGTGGCCGAATCCTCCATGGAAACCGCTGCTTGCAATGAACACGCACCGAAACCGAGACGCAACAACACCTCCACGTCGCACTCCCGCTCCGAGATGAGGTCCAGCCCCGTTATCCCACAGTCAACGACACCGTCTTGCACATACTCTGGGACGTCCTCCGCCCGAACGAAGAGAAGATCGATGTCAGCGTTTCGACAGTGCGATTGCAGGACCCGCTCGCCCGGTTCCTGGGGTGCGACGCCGCTCGCCTCGAGGAGCAACCACGACGGTTCGCGCAGCCGTCCCTTCGAGGGCAGCGCGAGGGAAAGTCTTCGATTCATCGTCGGCCTCTCTTCAGTACCGCCGCGTAGCCACCCTCACCGTGGTGCAACCATTGCGCGACGCGCGTGACTGTCGCCGTCGAGGCACCAGTTCGTTTCGAAATGACCTGATACGAGACTCCCTCGTCAACGAGTCGAGCGACTTGCAGTCGCTGACCCATCGCGTCGAGTTCCGTCGTTGTGCACAGATCTCGGAGAAAGGCCGCCGTGAGGTCGGGATCTCGAAGTCGCATGAATGCCGCGACCAACTCGTCGAATCGGGCGGCCGTTTCGGGATTCGCCTCGGCCGACGTAACCTTGCCAATTGTCATTCTATTATGCTAACATGCTAACACGCTGCTATGCAAATAATACCCGCACTCGATCTCCTAGGCGATGACGCCGTCCGTTTGGAACAGGGAGATTTCAATCGCGTCCTGTTTCGCCAACCCATCGAATCGTTCATGCGGCGCATCGTGTCCACCGAACCACCCTTGATCCATATCGTCGATCTTCAGGGAGCTCGAGACGGCGCGATCCGCTCCGACGTCATCGCGCGATGTGCTTCGGTGGCGGGAACGATTCCGCTCCAGGTCTCGGGCGGCATTCGTTCCACCGAGGCAGCGCATCAGGCGTTGGCGGCTGGCGCGGCGAGGGTAATCATCGGCACCGCGGTCTGGGCCGATGAGTCATCGCTCGGCGAGTTCGTCGAGTCGCTCGGCGAACAACTCGTCGTTGCCATTGATGTTCGAAACGGAAAACTTGAAGTTCGAGGATGGACCGAGTCAAGCGGACTCGATGTTGACAGTGCACTAATGCGCTGCGTTGACGCAGGCGTGACCAGGCTCCACGTCACCGCGATCGATCGCGATGGCACGATGCGCGGACCCGACGTCGGGCTCTACGAACACGTCTGTCGAAGTGGCATCAAGGTCATTGCCGCGGGAGGCGTCCGCGACGGACGAGATCTTGACGCGTTGTCGTCAGCGGGCTGTGAGGCCGTGGTCATGGGTGTCGGCTACCTCGCCCGATTGGGCATAAGTCTCGATTCATAGACGTTCGCCCGCCGCGAACTGCGGAGAAACCCAGTGAACCGTAGGGCGCCGATACGAAAATGACCTTCTCCTCTAGGGCCCTTCTCGCGACGGGTGCCAATCTGTTGAAGTCCGAAAAATATCAAATTAGGAGTCATTATGCGTCGCAAGACCCTCGATTTATTGCTCAACTGGGTGGGGGTGTTGCTCACCGTCGTGTTCCTCGTCGCCGGCATTGGAATGCTCGTTGGCTACAGCTTCACGAGCTCACAGGTGAAGTCACAGCTGATTGAACAGAAGGTGTACTTCCCCACGAAGACACAGTCGGATTACCGCGACCTCGTCGCCGCACATGAGACGCAACTCGCTGGCCAGGAAGTGCTGACCGGCTCTCAGGCGCAGATCTTCGCCAACGACATCATCGGTGTCGATACCGCCGCCATTAGCGGTGGTAAGACCTACGCACAGATCAGCGCTGCTTCGTTGGCCGATCCTTCGAATACCGGTCTCGCCAATCAAGTGCAACTCGTCTTCCGCGGCGACACCCTCCGTGGGTTGCTGCTCAACGCGTACGCCTTCGGTTTCATGGGTGTCATCGCGCTCTATGGAGCAATCGGTATGTTCGTCGCAGCACTCATCATGCTGGTCCTCACACTGCTCGGTGTGCGTCACTACCGCAAGACCGAAGTGACCGACATCGTCTAGATTCGTCCGCTTTCCACAACCAGCGACCCCGGGCCCCGAGCCCGGGGTCGCTGGTTTTTTGGTGACTCAATCCTCAATCAGCACGTCAGTGACGTGGCGCGATGGTGATGACGACTTTGCCCCGTGGCTCGTCCTCGCCCACGCCACCACGAAGGACGGCGACGGCCGCCTCCGAGTCATCCAACGCGAATCGATGCGTGATCAGAAATGAAGGTTTCAGTTCCCCTGCGTTGACCTTGTCCACGACCTCCGCCCACGCCGATCGCGTGTACCCGAAACTCCCTTGAAGAATCTGATCGTTGTTGACGAGGTCTTCGGGCGAAATCTCAATGGTCGTACCGTGCACGGGAAGTCCCAGGAGAATCACCATCGCACCTCGGGCCGCTACGGCAATCGCGGTTTGGACGGCCGGTCCGGTGCCCGCCGCTTCAATCACGAGATCGAAGTGCTGTTCGGGCTTCGCGGTGACGAATTCGTCAGCACCGGCCCGCATGGCGAGAGAACGTTGAGCTTCTCGTAAGCCGATGACAACGACGCGGTCGGGATTCATTCGGCGAATCAAATGCGCCGCCAAGAGAGCGATAGTGCCGTCACCAACTACGGCGACGCTGAGCCCGGCACGTAGTGAAATCCTGGTCAACGCCCGCCACACGACGGACATGGGCTCTATGAATGCCGCGTCGTCGATCTCCACCGACGGGTCGATCCTTCGCACGAGGCCAGACGGGACCGCGATCAGTTCTGCGATTCCTCCGGGCCTGGTGAAACCAATCTCGTCGTAGTTCGAGCACCGATTGGAATCGCCGTGAAGACAGTCCGCGCACGCGTCGCAGGGAATGATGCCTTCAACGACAACGCGGTCGCCGGCGGCGGCCACGCCTGGAACGTCACCGCGAAGCACACCGACCCATTCGTGGCCGAGAATCAAGGGATAACGAACATACAGAGGATCGACACCACCGTCGATGAGTTCAATATCAGTCCCGCACATTCCCGAGATGATCGGCGCCACCATAACTTCGTGATCTGCCGGCTGTGGATTCTCGAGTACTTCTAGCGCGACAGTTCCGGGGGCGGAAACGACGAGCGCCTTCACGCGCGACTCCCCTGACGAACACCGCCGAGCAGAAGAGTGATGCGGTCCGAGTGATCCTTCACTATTGCGCCGAGACGTTGTACTTCTCGATGCGGCACGTCGACCTTCAGTCCAGTGATACTGAGGGCACCGGCGCACTTGCCGTGATGGTCGAAGAACGCGGCACCGACGCAGAACACGCCCTCCGCCTCTTCTTCATCATCGGTTGCGTAGCCCTCCGCTCGTACTCGACTCAAGTCTTCGAGCAGCCGGTCGATGTCGGTCAACGTGTGCGACGTGTGCACCGCCATCCCGGTCTCAGTAATGAGAGCACGAACCTCTGCTTCACTCATCTCCGCGAGAATCGCTTTGCCGGCAGCGGTCGCGTGTGGCTCTTCGCGTTGCCCCAAGGGCGCGTGGAAGCGAATTGATCCTTCGCCATCGATTCTCTCGAGGAACACGGGGTAGCCGTCCTCGTTCATTGCGAGCCGCGCGGTGAGACCGGTCACGCTCGAGAGTTCGCGCAGCGTTGGCAGTCCGAGTTCGGCGATCGACGTCTGTTGACCGACGAGGTCGCCGAGACGCAGCAAGTTGAGCCCGAGCACGTAGCGAGGTCCCGGTTCAACTGCGCGCAGTAGACCGGCGGCACTCAACGTTCGCGCCAGTGAGAGCGCAGTGCTCTTGGCGACCTTGAGGTGACCGGCGATTTCGGTCACACCGAGACCGCCGCCACCGGCGTTGCTCACTAAATCGAGGAGCACCGCGGCACGCGCCACCGATTGCACTTCATATCGCTTATCTTGATCACTAATGTTCGGCACAGGCCAACACAATACGGTACAGCCGACATCTTTCGCAAGCACCTACTTGACCCCTTGATGAATACATGCTTGTATGTCGTAATCAGTACCGACAAGCGTTTTGTTGTGCCGAACAGAGGTATTCGTATCGGCGAGCGGTCAGCGGCTGCCCGGCCGCGAGGCACTGATCTTCGCGCGCAACACAGCGATCGTCCACTCCTGCTGACGACACCCGGTTCGGTGAACTGGATCACCGGCGGACTGTCGGACCCCGTTGACATCACGTCCTCCAGTGACCCGGTCTGGTTCGTCGAATCCAAGCACGGTCGCGCTCTTGTCACCAGTGAGATCGAGGCACCGCGTCTCGCGGGCGACTTCGACCTCGATGCACTCGGGTGGGAACTGTTGACCGTGCCGTGGTTCGACGTGGAGGCACCCCTGCGGGCCGTTACGTCATTCGCTGGTCTATCAGCCGACTGGTTACTCACCGATCGACCTGACATCGGATTGAACCTCACCGATGAAATCGTCGCCGCACGAATGGTGCTGAGTGAACCGGAACGTTCGGACCTGCGCTTGCTCGGCGCGCTCGCAGCGTACGCATTAGAGGCGGCTCTCGACGAATGGCGACCTGGGTCGTCAACCGACTTCGACATCGCCGCGAGCGTGAGCGCGAATCTTGAACGATTCGGAGCGCGCGCGGTCTGCCTCATCGTGGGCGGCGATGACCGCCTTCGATCCGTTCGCCACCCACTCGCGATTGGCGCGACATTGAACGAGGCCGTCATGGCTGTCGTGGTTGCGCGACGCGGTGGCCTCCACGTGGCGGCAACGCGAACGGCGCTCATCAGCCACTCGGACCCCATACTTGAACTGAGCGCACAACTCGATTCCGTGCACGGCGCCGTACTTCACGCGTCAAGGCCGGGCAATACGTGGGGTGACGCAGTGGAAAGACTCGCGAAGGGATACGAGAACATAGGTCAACCCGGAGCCTGGCGCGAACATTTCCAGGGTGGTCCGATTGCCTTCGAGCAGCGCGAATTCGAACTGGCGCCCGGGCACAACGGCTCACCGTTCTGGGACCTCGCATGTCACGCCGACACCGCCGTCGCCTGGAACCCCAGCCTGCGCGGCGGGGCGAAGATCGAAGAGACGTACCTTGTCGGTACTGGAGAACCAGAGTTGCTCACGACGTGCGATGGGTGGGAACTCACGCCATCGACCGATGGACCGCAACACACGCAACCGAAAGTCGTTCAATGAACAAAGGGGGAGCATCATGATTAGGGGTACGGGAAGTCCTCGCGGAACGGCCGCGCTGAAACAACACTTCGCGGCGCTGGTCGATGGACCGCAAGTGAGCGATGCGCGATTCGCTGACGGCGCGCACTTCCGGGTGGAGATTCCAAGTGTCGAGAATCCCACTGCGCTACGAGCCGTGGTTGACGAAGCTCGCGCGCTCAAGGTGCCGATCCATCGGGCCTCCCAGGGCAGCGGCGCCATGCTGTTGACTCGCGCCGAACTCGAAGAGATGGTCCGTATCGGTGCCGATGAGGGACTCGAAGTGAGCCTGTTCGTCGGACCGCGAGAAGAGTACGGGATTGGCGGCTCCGTGCGCAGCCCGGACGGACTCCTTCTCTCGGGCCGCCTTCGTGGAATGGACCAACTTCGCTACGCTCTCGAAGACATTCTGCGCGCCGTCGATGCGGGCATTCGAGGCTTCCTGATCGCCGACACAGGATTGATGCAGTTGCTGCGCGCCATGGTGCTCGCACACGAACTGCCCGAGACGATCGTCTGGAAGATCTCGGCGGTGCTGGCGCCGTCCAATCCCGTCTCCTTCAAACAGTTGATCGACCTCGGCGGTTCGACGGTGAACGTGCCCAGCGACATGAGCCTGGCCGAACTCTCAGAAATGCGTGCCGTGAGCAGCGCTCCGATCGACCTCTACCTCGAGGCGCCCGACGCACTGGGTGGCATGGTACGAGGCAACGAGCTGGCGGAAATCGCCCTCGTGGCGGCGCCGCTGTACGCCAAGTTCGGACTGCGCAACGCCCGTGCCGTCTATCCCTCGGGTGAGCACGTGATGAGCGACGTCGTGGGCAACGTTCGAGAAAAAGTTCGACGAGCGGCGCTGGCACTTGAGTTCCTCGATGCGTCGGGTGTCGACCTCGCGATTTCTAAACCCGGAGCGGAAGGCATTGGGGTCCCCGAGTTATGACCTTGAGGAGCGATCGCTGGGTCCAAGGTGACGACGAGGTCGCCCTGGACAGTCGCGTCGCTCTGAAGATGGGCGGCGCGGCCGTTGATGCGTTGGGCGGGCGCCCGATCATCGGCATTGCCAACTCCGCCAGTGACCTCAACCCTTGCAACCAACCGTTGGCAGATCTCGTGGCCCCACTGCGCCGAGGCATCGAAGCGGCCGGCGGCATCGCCGTTGAGTTCCCCGTGTTCTCGCTTGGCGAAGACCTCATGAAGCCCTCCTCGATGCTCTATCGGAATCTGCTCGCAATGGAGATCGAGGAGTCGGTTCGCAGTCAGCCGCTCGATGCGGTCGTCATCTTGGCCGCGTGCGACAAATCGATCCCGGGAGCACTGATGGGAGCGTTCAGCACGAACGTTCCGTGCCTGTTGTTGGTCTCGGGGCCGCGACCCGTGGCCCATTTCGAAGGTCGCCGCATTGGAACGGGCACCGATCTGTGGCGCCTATGGGACCAACGACGCGGCGGTGACCTCAGCGACGAGCAGTGGAGCGAACTCGAGACTGCGCTGACCCTTGGTAAGGGAACCTGCAACACCATGGGTACGGCGTCATCAATGGGGGTGATCTGTGAGGGTCTCGGACTCGCCTTTCCCGGATCGACGTCGATTCCCGCCGGTGACGCGCGCCACGTCGACATCGCGGGGAACGTTGGTGCGCGAATCGTGGCATTGGTGAACACCGGCGCCAAACTCACCGGGCAGGTGACCCAGGACTCGATCGACAACGCGGTCACTCTTCTCGGCGCCGTCGGCGGCTCAACGAACGCGGTTATCCACCTGACCGCCATGGCGCGACGTCTCGGACTTCAACTCGACCTCGAGATGGTCGACCGCGTCGGACGCACCGTGCCGGTGCTCGTCGACGTCGAACCCACTGGTTCGGCACTGATGGAAGACCTCGACGCCGTCGGCGGTGTTCCCACGCTCATGGGTGCGCTCGGCGACCTCTTACACGCCGACGTGGTTCTTGCCGACGGGCGAACGACCGGCGCCGTGCAAGCAGAGGCCTCTCCCCCGAAGAGCCCGGTGCGCCCGATGGATGACCCCGTCGACGCCGCTGGCGCATTTCGCGTGGTGCGTGGCAATCTCGCGCCCGATGGTGCACTCATCAAGCGTTCGGCGGCAACGCCCTCACTACTTCGTCACCGTGGTCCGGCGTACGTCATGCACGACACCGACGAGGTCGCGCGACGAACCGGTGCCGAGTCGACGGCCTCCAGCGATGCGGTCCTCGTACTGAGCGGCGCCGGCCCGATCGGTGGACCGGGCATGCCCGAGTGGGGAATGATCCCGATCCCGACGCCACTCCTCGACCAGGGTGTCACCGATATGGTTCGCGTCACCGACGCTCGCATGAGTGGCACGAGCTTCGGAACCGTCTTTCTCCATGTTGCTCCCGAGGGCGCCGCCGATGGCGTCATCGGACTCGTACGCGATGGTGACTTCATCAACGCCGACGCCGACGCCGGCCTCATCGAAGTGGAAATCTCCCCCGCAGAACTGACGTTGCGTCGCAGCCAGCGTGACCAGACTCGGTCGTATCACCGCGGTTATGTTGAGCTGTACCGCCGACACGTGACCCAGGCTCCGGCCGGTTGCGACTTTGACTTTTTGGCGCTCGAGCCGGGGCAACAGCCTCACCTCGACGAGCCAGTAGTGGGCAGATCTTGAGGAGGAATTTCCGAAAGAACCGAAGTTCAAATTGGGCTTCGTTTAGCAAGGGGGAAGTGCGACTTTGAAAAATACACGAATGAGAAGTTTCGGCGCGGTCGCCGCGACGCTTGTTCTCGCCGGCACGTTCTTCGCAACGGGCCCAGCGTCAGCAAGCGCCAAGACGACCTTGACGTTATGGCAGAACTATGGGACCGAACAGAATGCCGTGGCGACGACAAACCTGGTGAAGGCCTTCGAGAAACTCAATCCCAACATCAGCATCAAGATCGTGGCGCAACCGGGAACGAGCTACTTCAATTTGCTGCAGACTTCGGCAATCTCAGGCACCGGCCCGGACCTCGCGGTCATGTGGACCGGTGTCTACGACCTTAAGTACGCCAACGACCTCGTGAACCTGAAGGGCAACGTGCCCGCGGCGGACCTCGCCAAGATGGAGGGTCTGCAGTGGGAGGCTCCTAACTTCAACGCGAGCAAGGGCGCCTACGTAATGCCGCTGGAGACCCAGTTCTACATCGGCTTCTACAACAAGGCGCTGTTCAAGAAGGCGGGCATCACTTCAGTGCCGACCGACTGGAGCCAGCTCCTCGCCGACTGCAAGGCGCTCAAGGCGAAGGGCATCCAGCCCATCGTCTACGGCAACGGTGGCCAGGCGATCAGCACGGAGTTCTACCCCTGGTACGACATGAGTTACCTGATGATCGGTGCGCACTCGCTCACCAGTTGGAAGGGCCTCTACGACGGCTCGATCCCTTGGACGTCATCGGCCAACGTCACCCAGCTGAAAGATTGGGCGACCTTGGAGAAGGACGGCTACACGAACTCCGATGTCTTGACCAATACGGCCAACATCACGCAGTTCGAAAAGGGCAAGGCGGCCATGATGGTCGACGGGACGTGGGACACGGCGCAGTACACCAAGACCATGGGAACCAACGTCGCGGCCTTCGTACCTCCGTACTCGGTGACCCCCATCAAGGGTGTCGTGGAGTACCCCGGCGACGGCTTCTCGGTGATGAAGAATTCGAAGTACCAGAAGGATGACTTCAAGTTCCTCGACTTCCTCACGACGACCAAAGCGGGCAATATCATCAACGCCGCTGGACTCATCCCTGACATTTCGGGCTTGAAGACGTCGAATCCGGTCAACCAGGAGATGTTGAACTTCGTCACGGTGAATCACATGACGCCGTATCCGATGATGGACAACTACATCCAGGTCAACGTCGGCAACGCCGCTGACAGTGAGCTTCCTTCCGTGCTCGCGGGCCAGACCACTCCGCTCGCCGCGCTGAAGAACATGGCGTCGGCGTGGGAGCAACTCCCGGCTTCACTCAAGAGCTCGACGAAGTTTTCGGGTTAACGAACACTTGGCTGCGCGTCCCCGCTCAACGTTCTGTTTGCGTTGGGCGGGGACGCGATTGTCGTCTGTCCAAAGCAACTGAAAGGCAACACTGATCCATGGCCACTGTCAGCGTCAACGCACCTAAAGCGCGGCGTCTGACGTTGAAGCGTCGCCGCCAACTGGCCGGTGTCGTCTTTGCCCTCCCCGCCATTGCCTTGGTCATCGGTTTCATCGGTATCCCCATCGGTCAAGACGTGTACTACTCCTTCACCCAGTGGGATGGTCAGACCGCGACCTGGGTCGGCGTATCGACGTGGACCCAGGCGTTCCACAATCCGAATCTCTGGACCGCACTTCGAAATAACGCGCTCCTGCTGCTTTCGGTGCCCTTCGCCCTCGGTCTTCCTCTGTGCATCGCGGTTCTCTTGCACCAGCGCGTCGCTGGTTGGCGGATCTTTCGCACGATCTACTTCCTTCCCACCGCCATCTCCTGGGTCGTCTTGGGTCTCGTCGCCGAACGCTTCTTCGCCTTCCAGGGCACGCTCAATTCGATCATCCACGCACTCGGGTTTTCACACTTCAGTACGAACCTGCTCGGCTACCAATCCGAAGCGCTCCTCGCGCTCGGCATCACCTTCATCTTTACGATGATTGGTACGAACACCATGCTGTTCCTTACGGGGCTCGCGACGCTCGACCCGAGTCTCGAAGAGGCCGCTCGCATCGACGGCGCTGGCCGGTGGCGGATCTTTCGAAATATCACGCTCCCCCACCTCAGTCGATTCATTCAACTCGCGTTCGTCATGACGGTCATCGCCTTGTTCTCCGCGCTCTTCAGTCTCATCTTCGTGATGACCGGCGGCGGCCCCGGCTACGCGACCACGACCGTGGAGTACCTCATCTACCAAACCGGGTTCAACCAGGGTGACTTCGGGACCGCGGCCCTCTATGGTCTCATCCTGTTCGTGATCACCGGCGTCGTGGGCATCGTGCAACTTCGACTCATCGGCTCGAGCGAATGACGACTGCGTCGACCCCACCGAAAGAGCCCGAGGACCCCCGTCCATCAATGGGGCCGGTCCAGAGGCCGCGCAAGCTCGGGCGCTGGATGCTCTTCGTCGTCATGATGATCGTCGCGGTCATCATGTTGTACCCGTTCTGGGTGATGATCTACACGAGTCTCAAATCCGAAGCGCAGTTCCTCGCCGGTTCGGGCTTCTCGTGGATCAGCTGGTCGAGCCTGACGTCGGTGATCCCCATCGGCCAGGAGGTGCTCAGCTCGACGATCGTCTGTGCGGCCTCGATCCTCCTCATTCTGATCGTGGGACTCCCCGCCGGTTTCGCCTTCTCCAAACTTCGCTTTCGCCTCTCGACGGGCATCTTCCTCGTCATGGTGAGTGCGATGATGGTGCCGCTCCAGGCCATCCTCATGACTGAATACGTCAACGTCAGTCGCCTTCACCTCACGGGTGGCTACACCGCGGCCGTCCTCGTCTACGCCGCGCTCGGAACCCCCTTCTCCGTCTTTCTCTTCTCCACATATTTTCGAGGCGTGCCGGACGAACTGATTGAGGCGGGCATCGTCGACGGACTCGGCTACGTCGGTGTGCTGTGGCGACTCGTTGTCCCGATTGCGTTGCCAGCGATTGCCACGGTCACGGTGCTCCAATTCATTCAGATTTGGGATGACTTGCTCGTCGGCCTCTTCTTCATCCAGAACACGTCGGATCGTCCGATCACCGTCGGACTCGCGGTGCTCGCGGCCGGAAGGACGACGTCGATTCCTGAACTGATGGCCGGATCGATCATCAGCGCCCTGCCCGCGATGCTCGTCTACGTCGGCTTTCAGCGCTACCTGGTGAAGGGCCTCACGATGGGCATCGACCGATGACGAAAACGACGAAGCAACCAAGGAGACGTACCTGATGGCCGACATCACCTTCGACGGTGTCACGAAGATATTCGCTGACAAGATTCGAGCAGTCGACGAACTCTCGCTGCACGTCGCCGACGGCGAGTTCATGGTCCTCGTCGGTCCATCCGGTTGCGGAAAGACGACGGCGCTGCGAATGTTGGCCGGCTTGGAGGACATCACGTCGGGATCGCTGTCCATCGGCGGCGCAGTCGTGAATAACGTCCTGCCGAAGGACCGCGACGTCGCGATGGTCTTTCAGAACTACGCGCTCTATCCACACATGACCGTGGCGCAGAACATGGGCTTCGCCCTCAAGATCCGCGGCCTCTCGAAATCCGACATCGCAGCAAAGGTCCTGGAAGCGGCGACCATCCTGCGACTCACCGACTATCTCGACCGCCGTCCCAAGGCATTGTCGGGTGGGCAACGTCAGCGCGTCGCGATGGGTCGTGCCATCGTTCGAAGCCCCCAGGCGTTCCTCATGGACGAGCCCCTCTCCAACCTCGACGCCCAACTGCGTGTCGAGATGCGTCTCGAGATCGCGCGGATCCAGCGCCTCCTCGGCGTCGCGACGGTCTACGTCACGCACGACCAGATCGAGGCCATGACCATGGGTGACCGCGTCGCGGTAATGCGCGGCGGGAAACTCCAGCAGGTGGCGACGCCCCAGGACCTCTACGACCACCCGGACAACGACTTCGTCGCCGGCTTCGTGGGATCGCCCCCCATGAACCTCTTGCGAGCCAGCCTCGAGAGCGCGAATGACGGACTGCGCGTAGTGCTGGGCGCGCAACGCCTCGACGTGCCGGCGACCTACCTTTCTTCGCACGACCTTCCGAACGCCGACGGACCGGGCGTCATCCTTGGCATTCGCCCCGAGGATGTCGAAGTGCTCAGCGGCGACAGCGCGGGTGCGCTGATGACGAGAGTGGAGCGTCGCGAAGCGCTCGGCGCCGAAATTCTCGTCCACCTCTCGTTGGTGGACGCGAAAGAGAACACGGCGTTCGTAGTGAACGATGAAGGTGCGCTCGTCGCCCGTCCCACGACGCTCGTGGCCAAGATGGGGCCCCGTGCGGGCGTCGCGGTCGGTGATCAATTGAACGTACGCTTCAATGTCGAACACCTCCACTTCTTCGATGCGGACTCCGGA
>Ga0182012_10001370_pt1 | contig 26751 bp, 29 predicted proteins | sample 612S2SmetaG_FD_120486 | JGI IMG/M metagenome (GOLD analysis project Ga0182012, IMG submission 120486) | Permafrost microbial communities from Stordalen Mire, Sweden - 612S2S metaG | ecosystem: Environmental > Terrestrial > Soil > Wetlands > Permafrost | place: Sweden: Stordalen | collected...
ACCTTGTCCACCAGGGCGCGCGTGGTGGTGACATCGAAGAACACGACCGACACCCCGAGCAGGCCGTTCTCGGCGTCGACGAGAGGATTGATGTGGATCTCGAACCACACCGTGTCGGCACCCGGCCGTTGCCATTTGACGTCCGGAATCCGGGCCGGACGCCGCTCCACCTTGGCCTGCTCCAGGTAAGCGCGCAGCTCGACCGGACGATAGGAAACCTCCAGATCACGCAGCAGCCGGCCGATGTCGCGAGCCGAGAGGCCGAAGATGGTCTCCGCCTGCTGGTTGATCATCGCAACGGTGTCCTCACCGGTGACCACGATCTGGGCCACCGGCCCAGCGCGGAAAGCGGACTCGCGCAGCGTAGTCAGCCGTTGCACGTCGCCGTTGGGCTCATCCAAGTCTGCAGCCGGGTCGTGTTGATCCACACCGCCCTGGGTTGCGACACACTTGCGGAAAACCCTGTTCGTGAGGTCCAGCGCACTGAACCGCTCACCGTGGCTCAATAGCGCCTCGGCGTGACCGAGGAATAACGTACCCTGCGGCTTGAGCGCAAAATGCAAGCGCCCCAGCACATTTCGCTGGGTCTCTGCGTTGAGATACATCAGGGTATTACGACACACAAGCAGGTCTACGCGCGAAATCGGCGCATCCTTGACCAGGTCGTTGCGGCCGAAAATGACTGCGCGGCGCAGATCCTTGTGAAATACGTATCGGCCGTTGACCTGGTCGAAATAGCGCGCCAGCAGTTCCTTCGGCACCGACTCGATGGCCTTGGCGTCGTAGGAGGCGGCACGTGCCTCAGTAAGCGCCTCCTCGTCGAGGTCGGTGGCGTAGATCTTGACCCGTTGCCGGAAGACGTCGGTCCCCAGCGCCTCGGCGAACAACATAGCGAGCGTGTAGGCCTCCTGGCCGGACGCACATCCCGCGCTCCAGGCCCGAATCGGATCGCCGGGACCGCGCTCGGCGAGCATCCGCGGAATAACCTCGGTGCTGATGAAATCCCAGGCCTCTGGGTCCCGGAAGAACGCCGTGACGTTGATCAGGATGGTGTTGAACAGCGACGCGAACTCATCTGAGCCGGCTTGCAGGACGTCGAGGTATTCCTCGAACGAGGTGTATCCCGCCTGATCCATCCGATGGCGGACACGGCGCATCAGCGACGTGCGCTTGTAGCCGGTGAAGTCAAAGCCGCGCGAATCCCGCATAAAGCGCAACAAAGCCTCGAAGGACTCGTCCGTAGTGTCGTCCACCCAGGTTCCGTTCGAAGAGCCTTAAAAAGCAAGAGCCTCAAAAACCGAAGAGCCTTAAAAACCGAAGGGCCTTAAAAACCGAAGACCCTTGAAAGCCTGTGTCAGAAGACTTGAACACTACCCGCGACGCCAAATGTCATTTTCGCGACCGATCACCGCCCACACAGTCTTGCCTGATGATGTGGGGCTACTTCCCCACACACGACAAAGGGCCGAGACAATGGCCAGGCCGGACACCCTATCGACGCCGTAATCGGGATAGCCGTAATCGGGAGATTCGTGCCGACCCGGCAGGTGGTCGCTGCCATCCTCGACCGCCACGGTGATTTTGTCCTGATGGCTTTCGATAATCAACACCGGTGCGCTGTCGGTATGGTCCAAGACGTTCTGGACCAAGACGGTCGCCACCGTGGCAGCAACCGGAATCAGCTCACTCTTTTCCCACCTCGTGAGCCAATCGGCAATAATGTCGCGGGCGAGGCCGACGCTGTAACTGGCGACCGGAAGCTGGGCGCGCGCCCGCCGCCGGACAGGCAACCAATGGCGACGCACGGCATCCAGCGCCGACTCCCGGGTGGGATGCACCGGCACGTATCGGGCCACCCCGCCGGCGGTGATCGCCCGCCGAACCTCGGTTTGTGCGCACACCAGCAGGATCTGCACATCCGGCCAGGTGCTGACATGCCAGCGAGCGCTGGTGAACACCGACCACGCCGACGGGGAAGGCACCGACAGGGCGTTGACATTGACGATCACCGCGGCCGGCTCGTCCAGAGCAGCCTTGATAACGGCATCACGTAGCCCGCGATAAGTGACGAAGTCCAACACCCCGTTTACCGTCAGGATCGACACGTCGTGGTGGCGTTCCGCAACGATTCCGACGGCTGGGCGGCGTTCAGCCATCGACGTCACCGGCTTCATCGGGGCGGGGGCCACCGGCCGCCGGCCGCTCATCGAGCGCGGCGAGGGCGACTTCGGTTTCCTCGGCTAGCGCGGTATAGCGGCGACGCAGGCGGCCGGGATGGACGCTTTCGGCCAATTGCCTGGCCAATTTCGCCTTTTCCTGCAAGCCGCGCATGACGACTTCTTTCGGATCCTTTTTCTTCGAATCCTTGATGTTGGGATCCTGGATCTCACGATGCGACAGCGCCCTGAGTGCTTCGCCGATATCGGCAGCCGCAGCCTGCTGATCCAGCACGCCGGCATCGCGCGCACTAGTCGGCAGTGCCGGGAAAAGCGCGTCGGCAGGTGACTGGCCGATCGTGGTGCCGCCCTGCGACCGGATCGCCTCCAGCCCCAATACGCCGTCGTCGAGCACGCCCGACAAGAGCACCCCGACGGCGCGCGACCCGAATTCCAGCGCAACCGAGCGGAACAACGCGTTGATCGCCGGCGCATGTCCATGCTGCGTCGTCCCCTGCGCCAGCGCTACGCGGTGATCGGCGACCAGCAGATGGTGGTCCGGGCGTGCGACATAGATGCGTGCCGGTTCCAGACTTGCGCCGTTTTCGGCGGTGACAGCGGGCAGTGGCCCGCTGCGGTCCACGATCTGCGCCAGGACGCTGGGTGCGCCGGGGGGCATGTGCAAGGCCATCAAGTAGGCGTAGGGCAAGTCGGTCGATAAACCGGCGGCCAGCTTCGACAGTGCTTCGACCCCCCCTGCCGATGCACCGATCGCCACCACGCCGCGAAGGTCGCCGTCCTTGTCCGTCGCCTGAATCACCACTTTCGACTACACCATCAAGACTAGGCAGCCACGCCAGCGGTGGGTAGGTGCACGGTCCGCGAGCGTGTCCGTTTGACCGCCGTCAGGCGGGGCAATCCTGGCAGCGGGGTCCCGTCAAGCATATGAGGCTGGGCATCGTGCCGAACCCGTCGATCAAAAACGAGAAGTTATGTCGCGATCTCCGCAAAGAGGGCGACTCCGAGGAGAAAGAGACGAGGAGAAAGAGACGAGGAGAAAGCGGCGCGGATTTCCAACGCGGTTGCCGCGCGGGTAAGTCTTCGGTCGGCGCAAAGGCCGCGAGGCTCGTTCGTATGCGTCTGGACCGTTCCACAGCTGAAGAAAAGGGCCAAAGAGCTTGGCATGCAAGGGTATTCAGAACTAGCGAAAGATAAGCTGATCTCCAAGCTGCGTCACCACTGAGGCGACGCCATCTCGTCTGTTTAAGTGCCCGCGAGATGGGCAATCCCCAACTATGTCAACGCATGTGGTTTCAAAGCATGTCGCCAGAACGTACGACCGGGCTGCCGTTGTTATCCCCGCCCACAATGAACAGGCTCGCTTGCCGGCGTGCTTGCGGGCGGTGCTGACTGCGGCCCTGTGTGCGCCAATCCCCGTCACAATCGTGGTGGTCCTGGACGCCACCGACGACGAAAGCGCACAACTGGCCGGGCGGTATGGGCCCGATGTGCACTTTGTCAGCGTTGACGTCTGTAAGGTCGGCGCCGCGCGGGCGGTCGGCTTCCGCTACGCCCGCTCGCTGAGCCAAGACGACGGCGAATGCTGGTATGCGACCACTGACGCCGACAGCCGGGTGGACCCCGGCTGGCTGGTGCATCAGCTGCGGCTCGGCGCTGACGTGGTGCTCGGCGTGGTGCGCGTCGACGACTGGGGTCACCATTCAGCTGACTTGGCCGACCGCTTTATTCGGACCTACCGCGCTGACATCGGCGCGGAGGGCCGGCACACCCACGTGCACGGCGCGAACATGGCTTTCAGCGCTCGCGCTTACTGGCGCGTTGGTGGCTTTCGGTCGCTGTCGTGCGGCGAAGACGTCGACTTGGCAGCACGATTCACGGCCGCGGGGTACTGCATTCATCGCGACGCCGAATTGTCGGTCGCGACGTCGGCACGGACCCAGGCCCGAGCGCCGCACGGGTTCGCCCATCGCCTCAGTCAGCTGGCGGGATCGGTAGAGGAGGGTTGCGCGTGACGGCAGGTCTGGTAACGCATTGGCTGGACTGTGGTCGGCTTGAGCTGCCATTGCCCACATCAGGACGTACCGCGGAACGCTGGAAACGTCTGGCTCTGCTCGCCGAAGACGACATCGTGGCGGCCCGGATCGCCGAGGCCCACGTTGATGCCGTCGCCATACTCCACGAGCTCGGCGGCAAGCCCCCCGAATCCGGTCAGCTGTGGGGAGTGTGGGCAGCCGAATCCCCCGACGCGGTGCTGACCGCCACCACCGACAGCGGCGGCGCGGTCACGCTCAACGGCACCAAGGCCTGGTGCTCAGGGGCTGGGTTCTGCAGCCATGCGCTGGTAACCGCGCGGCTCGACGACGGAAGACGAGGCCTATTCGCCGTAGCAGTTACCGACGTGGGCGTCAAACCGTTGCCGAGCACATGGTGGAACGCCGGAATGGCCAGCAGCGACACCCGCCCGGTGCAGTTCACCAATGCCCATGCCGTCGCCGTAGGCGACCCCGGTGACTACGTCGACCGACCGGGGTTCTGGCACGGCGCGATCGGCGTGGCCGCTTGCTGGCTTGGGGGTGCGCGCAGGGTTGCCGAGCCGCTATATCTTTGCGCCGCAAGTAAATCAGCAGACGCGTACTCGTTGGCGCACCTAGGCGCAGTGGACGCCGCTGTTGCCGCCGGCGACGCGATGCTGGCCGCCGCAGCAACGCAGATCGACTCCGATCCGTTCGATCGGGCCGATACCGCCCAACTGCTTGCCCGGCGAGTCCGCGCGGTCGTGGAACATGCAGCCGACGAAGCCATAGCCCGCACCGGTCGCGCCCTGGGTCCAGGCCCGTTATGCCAGGACAGCCGGCACGCTCAGCGAGTGGCCGACCTGACCATCTATATCCGACAAAGCCATGCGGAGCGGGACCTGGCCGAGCTAGGACTGCTGGCAGGACGGCAGTGATGAGGAGAGCGTGAGGACGGTCCCGACCGGCAACTGCTCCCGGTTCGCTGCGGCGCCGCTGGCCGACGGCGGCACCCCGACGCAGGCCTGGCTGACCGCTCTCACGCGGGAAGCCTTGCCGCCACTGGATCTGACCGGGTGCCCAGGCCTGATCGTCGTGGCGCCACACCCCGACGACGAAACTCTCGGACTGGGTGCCACCGCTGCGTATCTGGTCGCCTCGGGCATCGACGTCCAGGTGGTGTCGGTCAGCGATGGGGGCGCTGCGCTACCCGGCGCATCGCCAGCGGAACGGACCCGCCTGCAAATCACACGAAAAGGCGAACTACTAAGGGCAACAAGTGTTTTAGCAGTCACTGAACCTAGGTCGCTGGGCCTGCCCGACGGTCAGCTAGCCGACCACGAGGACAGGCTCACCGATGTGCTCGTACCGATACTCGAGGATGCTGCGCCAGGGACGTGGTGTGCGGCCACCTGGCGCGGCGACGGGCACCCCGATCACGAGGCCGTCGGACGCGCGGCGGCGGCGGCATGCGGACGCACCGGCGTCACGCTGATCGAGTATCCGGTGTGGATGTGGCACTGGGCGGACCCCGCCGACCCGGCGGTGCCGTGGCACCGGGCCTACTCGGTGCCCGTGTCAGACTGGGCGTCTGGTCGCAAATACCTTGCCACGCAATGCTTTCATAGCCAGTTCGAGCCCGGCGTGGATGGCTCGGCCCCGGTGCTGCCGGCGTTCGTGCTGGAGCGACTGCTGGCGGTAGGAGAGGTGGTGTTCCGGTGAGCACCCGGCTACCCGACGCGTACTTCGACCGGATGTATGCCGGCGCCGACGATCCCTGGCAGCTGTCGACGCGGTGGTACGAGGAGCGCAAATACGCCATCACCATGGCGCTATTGCCCGACCGTCGTTACCGGCACGCTTTTGAGCCGGGCTGCTCGATCGGAACGCTGACCACGCTGTTGGCCCGGCGCTGCGATCACGTGACCGCAGTGGATGTGGCGGATGCCGCGGTGCGCAGCGCGGATGCGCGGCTGCGGGAGGCGGACTGCCGAGAGCGGGTAACGCTGGCGCGATCCTCCCTGGACGCGGCGTGGCCACCCGGACCCTTCGACTTGCTGGTGCTCAGCGAGGTCGCCTACTACCTGGAGGCCGACGCGCTGGCCACTGTGTTGAGTCGCGAAAGCGCCAGGCTGCAACCAGGCGCGGCCGTCGTCGCAGCACACTGGCGGCACGTCGTGGCCGACTACCCGCTCAGCGGCGACGCCGCCCACGCCGTCATCGCACGCACGCCTGGGCTGACATTGCTCGGCTCCTACCGGGACCGCGACGTCGTCATCGAGGTGTTCGACACCGGTGACGGCCAGTCGGTGGCAGCTCGCGAAGAGGTACCCGGAGCCTGAACACCCCGGGTCAGGCACCGCTCGAAGGTTGTTCGCGGCTCCCGTCGGGCCGTGTGATCGCGGCAATTCGACAGTAGACGCGCGCCAGGTCGTCGACTGAAGGCATCTCACCGGTTACCCGGGTGATCTCCACCCCGACGTCGGCGGTGTCCACCAGCCGACGTCCACGCGCCATCAGTTTGCTTGCGATCGAGGTGATCTCATCGTCGGATACTCGCCGCGGCAACAAGGCTAAGAGCGGCACATAGCCGGTGGCCGGCGCACCTTTGGGGTATCCGGCTCGGAAAAAGGCGATGATGGCCGACACCGGATTACCGAGGCCCATCTTCCACCTCCCTCACCCGCGGCGTACGCGGATGGGCCCGGTTGCGTAGACCGGACCCATCCGAGTGTACCGACTTTACTGGTTTTGCTTTTGGCGCTCTTCGGCGGCCTTGGCACCAGCGCGTGCCGCTTCGGCTTCGGCTTCCTTTTTGGCCGCGTCACGCTGGGCGTCGGCTTTGTCCTGCTGCGCCTTGCCCTCTTCGATTATGTCGTTACGACCGGCCAGGGTTCCGCCGACCTCTTTGGCCTTACCCTTGACGCCCTCGACGACTCCTTTGATGGCTTCTTCTGGTCCGCTGTTGTGATCCCCCATGAATCGAACCTCTCTCTCAGTGTGATTTCTCTCAATGTGATTGAGCAATGTGATTGAGCTTGCGCCCATTTGGTTGCAAACCTGATCAGCTGGTGTTCACCAGCCGCACGCCGCGGCCGCTAGTCGTTCTCGTGGGGGCTTCTGCCTAAACCACCCAAGTGCGGCAACCTTGTTCGGCAGCGTATGGCTCTTCGTTGCAATACCTGCCGTGCTGATCAATTCGTCCGCTTCTATCGGCTTCCCATCCCTGCGCCGATCAAACATCCACGCGCTAGCCCTTCCCGATGATGGCGTCCCGAGCCCGGTCCAGCATTGCCGCGAACGGACCTGCGACCAGATTGGCCACCTGCGATTCGACTCCCGGGTGCGGCCGGGTAGGCGCGATCGCCGCGGCGAGCTTGGCTGCGCGGCCCATGGTTTCGAGCTCATAGCTGCTCAATTGCTCTCCCAGCCTCTTGAACTCGTCGCTCTCCTCGTGTTCGGCGTGATCGAGAACAGCGTCGCGAAGTTCGATCAGCGTGTGGGTGAACTCCGTGCTGTCCACGTCGAGCTTCTCCAACTGCCGAAGTACCGTCTTCGCTTCGTGCTCTTCGCTCAGTCGCGCGTTGACCACCGTGGCCCCGTTGGCGATCTTTCGCTTCGCCCGTGGGTGAACGATCTCCTCCTCCACGGTTTCGTGCACTGCGAGGAGTCGCCTGAGATCGACGAATGCCTTTTCTCTCGACTTGCCCGTCGCCGAGAGCGTTTCGGCGAATAGTGACTTGATCTGCTCGTGCTGCTTGATAAGAAAGTCGACCACATCGGTGGGCGATGTGATGGCGGCCTGAGTCATTGATGTCCTCCCCAGATAGTCCTGCCCAGATAGTCCTGCCCAGATAGTCCTGCTGCAGCGCGCGGGCTGTTGTTGCGCGCTTCCAGTCGGCTACCCTTCAGCGCCGTCACCAAACGTGCTGTTGATCCGCGGCTAACTCCGCGGGCTACGCTACGAAGAGCGCCCAGACGTCCGCGCATTCGCTACATTCTCGAAAGGATCCCAGTCAAGGAAGCCAGTCGAGGAGGCCAGTCGAGGAAGCCAGTCGAGGAGGCCAGTTAGGAGGCCAGCGTGTGACCGATCCTCAGGATCCTTACGGGTACAACCCCTTTAGTTATGACCCGCTTGGCCGGGTCCCGTTGGATCCACCGCCGGTGCAACCGCCAATCTTCACCGCACCACCCCTGCCGCCCTATCACCCGCCGGTGAACCCATTCGCGACGCTGTCGCTGGTGTTCGCCTTTGTGTTCGCCCCCGCCGGGGCGATTCTGGGTCACCTGGGGCTCGCGCAAATCCGCCGTACTGGTGAGCTCGGCCGCAACCGGGCTGTCGTCGGACTGGTGCTCTCGTACTCGTTCATCACTATGACAATCCTCGCGCTGATCACATGGGCCACGCTCGCCGGCAGCGGTTCCGACCGGATCGCAGCACCTCCGGCCACGACCAGCACCGGGCCCCCGCCTCCCACGGTGGCGCCAGAAACTGCGGCCACGCTGTTGCCCGGCGTCGGTGACCTCAAAAAAATCACCGGTGACGAGAACCTCGAGGCCGGCCAAACATGGGACCACCCGAGCCGATCCAACAGGGAAGGAACCATCGACCGCCCGGAGTGCTGGGGAAGCATCGGCCCGGGAAGCCCGGATGCCTACGACGTCGACGCCATATCGAGCTACCGCGCGCAAGCATTCACCGATACGCGCAGCCTGCTCAGCTCTGTGGGCGTCATCCAAGCCGTCGCGGTGTTTCATGATGCGCCCGCGGCTCAATCTCAACTGGCGAAGGTGCTGGACGGATGGCACCAATGTGGCGGCTCCACGGTCAACGTGACCATTCCCAGTGGGCAAACCATCCCATTTTCTTTGAGCGCTCCGGCCGATGCCGGCAATGGCGTCACCACCATGGACGTGGAGCACAAGGGAATACGGGTGCACTCCGTTCGCGCGACCGCAGCTAAAGCCAACGTCTTCATCGATCTCTACCTCTCCTACAGCGGCAAAAGCGACGGTGAAGGCCCACGGCAGGCCGCCGTGGGCGTGGCGAACTACATTCTCGGCAAGATCCCCGGCTGAAGAGTCAGTAGGCTCGTCTCTATGAAATATCTCGAGGTCGACGGAGTCGGCCGAGTCAGCCGAATCGGTTTGGGCACCTGGCAGTTCGGCTCACGCGAGTGGGGCTACGGGGACGGCTACGCCGCCGGCGCTGCTCGTGACATCGTGCAGCGCGCCCTTGCCCTGGGGGTCACGCTGTTCGACACCGCCGAGGTGTACGGACTGGGCAAAAGCGAGCGGATCCTGGGCGAGGCACTGGGCGACGAGCGCGCCAACGTCGCGGTGGCCAGCAAGGTCTTCCCGGTCGCCCCCTTCCCCGCGATCGTCAAGCAGCGCGAGCGCGCCAGCGCGCGGCGACTGGGGCTGGACCGCATCCCGCTCTATCAGGTCCACCAGCCCAACCCGCTGGTCCCTGATTCGGTGATCATGCCGGGGATGCGCGACCTGCTCGACAGTGGTGCCATCGGCGCGGCCGGCGTCTCAAACTACTCACTGCAGCGATGGCAAAAAGCCGACACTGCACTCGGGCGACCCGTCATCAGCAACCAGGTACATTTTTCGCTCGCCCACCCTCAGGCCCTGAAGGACTTGGTCCCGTTCGCCGAGCGCGAGAAGCGCATCGTGATCGCCTACAGCCCGTTGGCACAAGGGCTACTGGGCGGCAAATATGGTGTGGACAACCGTCCCGGCGGCGTTCGCGCGGTGAATCCGCTGTTCGGCACCGAAAACCTGCGCAGGATTGAGCCCTTGTTGCAGACATTGCGGGACGTCGCGACCGAAGTCGACGCCAAGCCGGCACAGGTGGCGCTGGCCTGGCTGATCAGCCTGCCGGGCGTAGTCGCCATTCCCGGCGCGTCCAGCGTCGAGCAGCTCGAGTTCAACGCCGCCGCGGCCGATATCGAAATCCCGGCGGATTCGCGCGACGCGCTAACCGCGGCGGCCCGGGCGTTCCGGCCGACTTCGCCCGGGCGCTTCCTCACCGAAATGGCGCGCGAGAAGCTAGGGCGTCACTGAGCGGGGGCGAGCACAGCGGAGCTGGCAGGACCACCTCTGGCAACAACAACCGGCATCGACGTCGACGCATCGGTGTGCAGGATCGTGTGCACCACTTGGATCAGGTCTTCGACCGGCATCAGTTTGCCCGGCATGCAGCCGCGCGACACCCACAGCGGGTAGGCCTGCATGGCGAGATCAACATCCCAGCCAACGTTCATTCCCGTCGCGGCGTCGCCCTCACCGCCTGGGCACTCTCCCACGATGAGGCAGGTGAAGCCGATGTCGGGGTGTTCGGCGCGCCAGGCCTCGACGAGTCTTTCCAGCGCCGCCTTGCTGACGCCATACGCCCCGAGGCCCGGCCAGGGCGGCCCGAAAGTGCCTGCATCGGAAGACAGATAGACCGCTTTGCCGGACGAGGCCGTCAGGTGCGGCATCGCCGCCGCCGTCACCAGCGCCGCGCCGATGACGTTGGTATCGAACACCCGTCGCCACGTTTCGGCATCGGTGTCGACCATGCGGACCAGCGGCCCGATGGCGGGCGTGTAGACGATATTGTCGATGCCGCCAAGCGCGTCGGCGGCTTTGCTGATGGCTGATCGGCACGATGCCTCGTCGGTCACGTCGCATTCGATGGCGATCGCACCCGGCCCAGCCTCGTGTGCCGCAGCCTCGATTCGCTCACGCCGCCGGGCCAGCAGCGCGACCTGACCGCCGCGCTGTGCCAGGCCGACGCCGATACAGCGCCCGAGCCCGCTCGACGCGCCAATCAATACTGTCCTCGACATATCCGTTCCCTTCCACTCCCTGGCGAAAAACATAACCCTCGGGCGTGCCGACGGGTCACGCACTACCGATTGCCGTGCCGATGAAGTAGCTGCCGAGTAGGGCGGCGCCGATCAGCACGACCCAGGCGTCCGTCAGTCGGCGCAGCAGGACCGTAGCCTGGCGCACTTCCATGAACTCGCGAAAGATGATGCGGACTTTGACGAGCGCGATCACGATCACGCTGGTCGTGACGATCGAACTGGGCCGCAGCGATCGATCAGCGGAATGATCGATCCACAGATAGGCCAGCGTGAACGACGCCAGGACCACCCATACGACCAGCAGCCTTTTGTTGATGTTGCCGTTGAGTTTGATGTTGATCACCTCACCACGTACAGCAGCGCGAAGATGAGCACCCAGAGGAAGTCGACGGTGTGCCAGTAGGTGGCGCAGGTTTCGATGAGTTCCTGTGATCGTCTCATCGGACTCCGGAGTTGGTAGACGACGACGCCGAGGACGACGAAGCCGATCAGCAAATGAACAAAATGGATCCCGGTGAGGAAGAAGTAGTAGGTGAAGAAGTCGTTGGTGGCAGGGCCGTTTCCGATGTGGATCTGCCGGGCCCACTCAACCACCTTGGAAACAAGGAACACCAGACCGAACAACGCAGTGAGGAAGGCGTCTTTGAGCGCTGGTTGGTAGGCGCCCGCGCGGGCCGACTGAACGCATCGCGCCACCGACCAGGAACTCAGCAGCAAAACCAGGGTGTTGAAGACCCCGATATGTAGGTCCAGCTGCGCCTGAGAGTGCAGGAAAAGCTCAGGGCTTCGGGCGCGATAGAACAGGTAGAAGCCGAAATAGGCTGTGAAAACCAGGGTTTCGAACAACACGAAGGCCCACATGTCGGGTTGGCCGGGCACGAACCTGGCATGTTTGTTCGTAGTAGCAAGGTCAGTCTCAAGGTCGGTCTCAAAGTCAGTCACAGCGCCGCCACCTTGTTGGGCGCGAGGTCAGGCAGCGGCCCGGTACCGAAGTCCTCGCGCTGGATCAGCCGCCTGAGCATCAAGATGAAAACGCCTGTGTAGAAGCCGAACACGACCACATCGAGCCACCACGCGATCTGGCCGTTCCAGGCTAAGACGCCTCGTTTGAAGATCCACGAGGGTGCCACGACGACCTCGGTGAGCGCATTGCAGAGGTTGAGATAGCCGAACCACTTGGGGAACACCCGATTCTTGTCGGTCAGAATCGCGAGCATCCACACCAGGGAGCCGATCAGGAAGACCCCCATTGTTCCGGTGAACGACAAGAAGGCGAAGTCGTAAATCCAACCGATCAACTCGGGGTCACGCTCGGGCCGCAACGCTCCGACGGTCAGCGCGATACAGAGCAACAGCAGGCCGGGAACCGCGCTGAGCGAATACATGACCAGGTACGAATACGCGAACACCGGGCTGACCGACATTCGTCGCATCGAGTAGGCGATGAGCGCGTTGCACATTGTCGTCATGCCGGCTATAAGGAAAACAACGGCGAAGCCGACGAGTATCCCAAAGTGGTGCGCGCGGAACCACTGAACCTGCCTCGCGATGTCCCAGGCTGGACTCGGCGGGGGTTGGACCCGGGTCACCACGAAGAACACCGGGAAGAAGAAGTTGTAGAAGACGACCAGCGTCCACCAGGCCAACCACAGCTCGCGCTTTGGATTGTGCCGGGCTCGGCTCATGCGCTGACCAGTTCTTCGCCACGCTGGCGGTACTCGGCGCGTTCCCGGTAGACGGCCTGGCCCACCGCGACGCCCATCACGACGATCCACACGCCGATGGCGATGTTCTTCAGCCAGAACGACAACGCTCCGTCCCACGCCAGCGGGCCGGCCAAGGCCAGCCCGACGAACGCCGCCGGCACCAGCGCGGCAGCAACGAGAAGATTGAAATGGCCCACCCAACGGTTGAATATCGGGCGCGATTCCTCATCGAAATAGATTGCCAGGGCCAAGATCACGCTTTGCGCGATGAGGAAGGGAACGAGTGTGGTGAAGGTGATCCACCCGAAATCGTTGAACATCTGCGTCAGCTCGGGCTTGCGTTCAGGCCGGAAAGCGGCCAGCAGCCAGCAGACGTTCGCGACGAGAAACAGGGTGGGGCCGCCGGCCACGCAGCCCAGCATCGCGTAGGCGAATATCGGTGTGCGGTGAGCCATCCTGCGGATCTGCATGACAATCAGAATCAGAAGCGGGACGAGGCCCACGCCGAACCAGTTGAACAAGATCATGCTATACCGCACGCCCCACTGGTTGTCCCGATAGAACGCGGCAACCTGCTCCGCCGGCATCGTGGGCGACATTGGCGGCGTGAAGCCCGGGAACAGTACAAACGCGGCGATCCAGATGATTGCCACCGCCGGCAACGTCCATAACAGAATCAACTCGCCGTCGATACGCCTCAACCGGACTCGGCGGCCCGGTGCTTCGTTGTCGCCCCTGTCGGACATCGGTGACTCCTTCCGGCTAGTCAGCGAAGCTAGCCGATCGGCTAGCCTTGGTCAATGTCCTTGGCTAGTCTCGTCGTGTGGGATCAGCAGAACCGCCGGTCGCCGACGGGGAGTTGCAGTTCATCCAGCACAGCGCCGCGCGCACCCGGGTGCTCGATGCCGCGCTGGAGCTGTTCGCCGTGCACGGCGTCAGTGGAACCTCGTTGCAGATGATCGCCGACACCGTCGGAATCACGAAAGCGGCTGTTTATCACCAGTTCCGGACCAAAAACAATGTGGTGTTGGCGGTGACAGAACGCGAGCTCGGCCGGTTGGCGCCGGCACTGCAGGAAGCCGAGGCTCACGGCGACGAGTCGCATGCCCGCGATGCACTACTGGTGCGCGTAATCGAGATGGCGGTTCGTGACCGCCGGTTGGTACGCACCTTGCAGTTCGATCCCGTCGTTGTCCGGTTGCTGGCCGAACACGAACCATTCCAACGGTTCATGGAGCGCATGTACCGAGTGCTGCTGGGTGAGACGGGTGTGGACGGGCGCATCCAAGGCGCGATGCTGTCGGGGGCGATCAGCAGCGCGGTGATGCATCCGCTGGTCGGCGATGTGGATGACGACACGCTGCGCGCCAAGCTGACTGACATCACCCGCCGGTTGCTCGATCTGCCGGGCGACCGCCGTTGAGCAAAGAGTGCCCCTGGCGTAATTAGCAGCTGCTACGGAAGCGCCTGCGGCGTTACCAGGAACTTCTCCCCGGTCGCACGCTTGATGTAACTGTTGAACGCATCGGGTGACAGCATGCCGGCGAGTGAAACCTCCCGGGTGTATGTGCTGGCGAACGTCGTGGTCAGTTCCGCGGCCACCCGGGCCCGGAGCCGGCTAAACCCCTCGGCCCCGATGCTCTGCAGGAATGGGGTGAGCAACCACCCTCCAACACCCCACGCCATGCCGAAGTTCAGGGCGAGGGTCGTCGGATCCGTGTCGAGTCGGCCATAGATGTACACCTGCTTGTGGACGGTCGACCCATAGCGTGAGTACTCGACCGCGGTCGAGTTGGCCGCTTCCTCCATGCCGCTGAGGATCTGACTTGCCAGCGTGCCCCCACCTGTGGCGTCGAATGCAAGCGTCGCGGACGTCGCCTTGAGAGCCTCGGTGAGATCTGTTCGGAACGACGGCGATGCCGAGTTGCAGACATGGACTGCGCCGATCGAGCGCAGCAGCTCCGCCTGGTCGGGCTTGCGGACGATATTGACCAGCGGGACCCCGTCGGTGATGCAGAGCTTGACCAGCATCTGGCCGAGATTCGACGCCGCAGCCGTGTGCACCAGGCCGGAATGACCCTCGCGGCGCATGGTTTCCACCATTCCAAGAGCGGTCAAAGGATTGACGAAGGACGACGCCCCGTCCTTGGGCGTTGCCCCCTCGGGCAAGACAAGACACGCGGAAGCGTCAGCCACTCGGTACTGCGTGTACATCGCGCCGCCGGCGAGCCCCACCGTTTTGCCCAGCAGGGCCTGCGCCGCTGCGGACGACCCTGCGGCCACGACGGTGCCCGCTCCCTCGTTACCTACTGGAAGCGGTTTGCCGACTCGTGCCGAAAGCCCCGCCAGGGCGCCCGCTCCCAGCGAGGCTGTGACGACCGGGCGGTCCGGCGTGCCCGCTACGGTCGCAGTCGTCATGTCCGCGCCGGGGACAAGGACCCCCAGGTCTGACGGGTTGATCGGCGAAGCCTCTACGCGTATCAACACCTCACTAGCGGCCGGGGTTGGAACCGGGACGTCGTGCAGTGAGAGCTCCAGCGTGCCCTGCGAGGTCACCAGCGAACGCAGTTCCAGTGCAGTGTCAGGCAAATCTGCGGTCATGGTTGGTGCCTCTTTCCTGTCGTGGTTCTGTTGTGGATGGTGTCAGCGGCGGCTGGGTGCCTCGGGATCGACCATGCCGTAGAGGAGCAAGTCGACCAGGTCCCGCGCCGTGCCTTCGCGGTCGATCGGCCTGCCTGCGACGTCACTTTCCACCACCACCCAGAAGCACGTGGAGACCACGACGCGCACACTGACGGGTGTCGAAAACGAACGGTGATTCCAGTTCGACAGTTCCGACTCGACGACGGCCTCGAGCTCGCGCAGGGCCGGGCCGAGCGTCTTCTCATAGAAGGCGGGCGCCTCTGCGGACTTGCGGAAAAACAGCATCGCCACCGCCCGCACGACATCTGCTGGCAGCGAGCACAATTCGACGATCACCTGGTAGGTCAGATCCCACATACGCTGCACGCGCTCGGTGGGCACATCGGTGAGCGCGGCACGCTGCGCACCCTCGGCGAGTTGTTTGACCACCGTCTCGATGGGACCGAGCACGGCCTCCATGTACAGGTCTTCCTTGGTCCCGAAATGGCGGAAGATCAACGCCTGGTCGACCCCGCAGCGTTGCGCGATGGTGCGGGCCGACACCCCGTTGATGCCTTCGCCCGCCTCGAGGAACGCGGCGCGGGCCTCGGTCAGGATGAGCTGACGACGCTGCGGCGCCGACATTCGCCGCCGCGGAACCGCCACCGCGCCCGTCATCTCAGGCGCGCACGTTCCAGGCGAGACTGGCGCATCATTCCCAACATCCCAACCTCTGCGATCTTTTTCCGCGTGCGATTGTGACGCTTGACACGTGCACCAGGGTAAGTCATCCTTGACTGACTTGTTAGTCATCGGTCGCTGACTTACCTGCCGATCCCGGCAGCGTAACCGGTGTCCGACGACCCAAGTCAGCGAACAAGAAAGCGGCCTACCGTAATGCAGCTGGGCGTGACCATGCCGATGAGCACCCAACCCATTCGCCTGTTCCCGAAGATGGCCCGGGCCGCTGAGGACGCAGGCTTCGATGCGGTCTGGGACTTCGAACTTTACGAAAACCCGTTGGTGGTGCTGGCCGCCGCAGCGATGACCACCAGCCGGATTCAACTGGGCACCGGAGTCGCGACCGCGCTCAGCCGCACCCCGTTCGAGTTGGCGAATGCCGCGGCCGACGTCGACGAACTCTCCGAAGGCCGGCTCATTCTCGGGCTGGGTCTGGGAATCCCGGGACTGATGATGACGCTGCACGGCGCCGAGGTGGACCATCCACTCGGCCGCATGCGCGAATACACCCAGATCCTCAAGCAGTGCTGGCAGTACATGGCAGACGAGTCGCCGGCGAACTACGTCGGCCGCTACTACCGCTTCATCACTCCCCCGGTCAACCCGCTGGGCAGTCGCGGGCTCAAGCGGAAGATCCCGTTGCTGCTCGGCGGCATGAATACGAAAATGATCCAACTGGCCGGTGAGCTCGGTGACGGCCTTGTCGGTGGCGGGTACTCGAAGCTCTACGTCCAGGACCAGGTCTTGCCCAACCTCGCCAAAGGCGCCGAGAGGTCCGGACGCGAACTCGCCGACCTCGACACCGTCACACAGGTAATCTGTTGCGTCTCAACCGATCGCGACGAAGCACTCCGGCGAGCACGAATTCACGTCGGGCAGCTCGTCGCCAACCCGGTGCAGGACGGCATCGTCGCGGCGCACGGCCTGCAGAAGGAAGTCGCGGAAGTTCGCGATGCACTTGCCCGGGGCGGACCCGCGGCGCTGGGTGATGTCACCGACGACAAACTCATCGAGACATTCAGCATCGCCGGCTCGCCCGAGGAGTGCCGTGCCCAGCTGCAGGGCTGGGATGGGCTGATCGGGCACATCATGCTGCACACCCCCTACGTCCCGCCGTTGACCCCCGAAGAAACCGAAGACGCTTACCACCAGATTCTCGCCGCATTTGCCCGACGCCTGCCAAACTAGATCCGTGCACAGCTAGACGGAGAAAGAAGCAGGGCATGAGCCTTTTCCACGCCAGCGCCGGCACCCAGCGCATGCTGATCTGGCTGGCCTTGGGCATGGCCTCGGTCTACTTCTTCTCGCTGATCTTCTTGATGCAGATCTTTCCGCCGCCCGCGCCCAGCCTGAGTGCCGCGCAAGTCGCGCGGTTATATGCGCACAGCAACATGCGCTTTCGCGTCGGCGTAGCCGTGGCGATCATCTCCGGCGGGTTCTACCTGCCGTGGACGATGGCGATCGCGGTGCAGATGGATCGCATCGAGAAACGAACTTCCATCTGGACCATGATGCAAGCCCTGACCAGTGCGGCGGGTACCTGGATCTTCGCGCTGCCACCGCTGCTGTGGGGGGCGGCCGCGTTCAACGCCCACCGCAGCCCCGAGATCACCACGCTGATGCACGAGCTCGCGTTCATCGTGTTCTACTGCGCCTCGTCGTTCTTCCCTTTCCAGCTGGTCGCGGTGGGCGTGGTCAGCCTGTCGAAGAACAACAGCGACCCGCACACCGCGTTCCCGCGTTGGCTGGGCTGGCTGTCGATCTGGACCGCTCTCATCGCCAGCGAGGGGTTCGTCGGGGTGATGTTCAACTCCGGGCCGTTCTCGTGGAACGGCGTGTTCGTCTTCTACCTGCCGGTGGCCGTCTTCACCGTCTGGATGATCGCGATGGCCGTGATGATGCTGCGGGCCATCGGTTTACAGTCAGAGCACACGGTGGAAGGAGTAGCACGTGTATGACTACAACGCCGCGATAGCCGCGCTCAACCAGCACTGGCGGACGATCCTGCCCTGCCTCATCGGGCCGGTGATCTTCACCTATATCTACTTCACCACGGCGGTGCGCCAGAGCCTGCGCGAGAAGGTCTACGTCGAGTCCTTTTTCGCCGCGTCCTTTTTCTTCTGGCACGACCTGAGTTTCGTGCTGCGGTACAAGGACTGGTTCGGCGGCCGGTATGACCACTGGTGGTTCCAGTCCTGGTGGTTCGCGCTCGTGGGCACGGTGGCATTCGAGGGGTACCTGATCTACCTGATCTACCGGTTCGGGCAGCGGGACCTGTGGCCGAACCTGTCCAAACGCACCTTCGGCGCGTTGCTGGTCGGCGGCACGGTCGCCGTCGGTTCGGTCTGGTTCCTGATCAAGTACGGCCTGGAAGACGATCTGTTCTTCGTGAGCTTCGTCGTCACCGCGATTATTCCGGCGGCGCCATTCCACACCGCCATCATGGTGCTGCGCAAGAACCGTGCGGGTCAGTCCGTGACGCGGCAGTTGTGCATGACCGGGATCATCATCTGCCTTACCGCAGCCTTTGCCCAGGTCAGCGACTTCTTCCTGTCCCCGGTGTACCTGGCCTTCTTCGTCTGCTTCGCGGCCTGGCCGCTGGTCAACATCGCGCTGATCCGCAGCCTCCCGCCCGCACCGTCACCCGCGCATGAAGCTGCCGGTGCTGCGGTGGCCGCATGACGCGCCACTAGCGCGCCGGGCGCACGCTCATCACACCGCCGCGGCGGGCTGGCGTTCCTTGAGTTGGGCGAACACCTGGGAGAAGCGCCGGATCGACTCGATGCCCTCGGCCGGTCCGAGCACCAGCGGGGTGAAGTCCAGGGTGGCCACGAAGTCCGCGCCGGCCTCGACGAACTCGCCGTTGAGGGCCGCCATCTGCTCGGGTGTGCCGATGTGGAAGGACTTGCGGACCATCGACCGGGTGACGCTGCTGATGATCCGCTCCGCCTCCGCCTCGTCCTGGACGAACGGCAGCCATTTCAGCGCGTAGTGCCATCCGTCGGGCATGACAGGTGTCTCCCCCTCGTTTCGCCACTGCGAGGAGTCGAACCGGCCCAGCTGTCCGGCGAAGAACTTCACCACCTTGCTGTCCAGCACCTGCTCGATCACCTCGACGTCCTCGTGGCAGATGCAGACGTTGAGGATGCCGAAGCCGAAGCCGTCGGGATCGCGGCCGTAGCCTTCGACCTGCCGGCGAACGCTCTGCACGGTCTCGGCGAGTTCTTCCGGGGTGCGTTTGGCCGACGGGGTCGCGACCTCCAGACCATCGGCGTATCGGGCTGCGATGTCGAGCAGTTTGGGGCCGGCGCCCAGCGCCCAGAACTCCGGCCGATTCGCCGGTCGCTCGACCCCGATGGTGGCGTTGCGGTAGTTCCAGAAGTTGGTCTCCTGCGACCACGGGCCTGGCTCGTCGTAGAGGCGGCGGACGAGTGTGAAGACGTCCTCCAGGCGCCGCAGCCCCTCGATGCGTTTGTAACCGTACGGCCTCGTCTGGCGGACCTCGCCAGCGCCGATCGAGCACACGACGGGCCGGTTGGAAGCGCTGGCCAGGGTGAGCACCTTGCGCAGCAACTCGACCGGGCCGGTGCGGATCGCGTCGGTAGTCATCCGCAGGCCCATGTCCGGGTTGCCGGCCAGAGCGAACGCCCCCTGGACGAACGGGTCGTAGGTGGAGTGCTGGTCCATGACCGCCGCCAGCGGGGCCAGCTCCGGATGCCACAGCGACTCCGGGAACCAGCCGGACAGCTCGTCCCACAGGCACACGTAGTCCACGACACCGGTGCCGTGCAGCATATTCGCGAATTCGCCGATCGCGGTGACCGGTGTGGAGCGGTGGTTGTCGAACGGGTAGCCGGTGGTGATGGTTCGCCTCATGGTGGTCCTTCCGTCGTCATTGACTTGAGTGACTTGGTTGACTTGGTTGACGTCATTGACTGGTTAAGCAGTGACCGAGCGCGCCCTACGCGCGCGCATCCAACTGCTGAAGTGCTGCCACATGAACCATTCCTGCAGCTCACCGGGGGCGGGCTTGCCGTTCATGGTCCATTGCTCATAGCACCAGAACATCATCACGCCGCCGAACATGGTGTTCCACTTCAGCAGGCAGACGATCTCGCCCTCGGCGTGCAGCGTGCGCCCGTGCTCGTCGACCGCGTCGAGGACCTCCCGTACCGGGCGACCGGCCTCGTCCCGCTCGACGACCTTCCGCGTGCCCGAGACCAGCCGGCCGTTGACCCCGTCCTCGACGTAGAACCCGGAGGTGATCCGCTCGGTGGTGCCGATGACCGGGTCTTCCTCCCAGGGGGCTTCGGCGCCGGCGAACGCGGAGAAGCAGTGGTTCGCGTCGGCCCGGCCGAAGACGTAGCAGCCGCGGGCCTTGCGCTGGGAGTTCAGCAGCCTGCGCGGCCCCCAGGTGCGGTCGCGGATCGCGGCGGCGTCGACGACCCGGATCGACTCGGACCCGACGACCAGCGTGCCGTTGACCACCCCGGTCTGCTCATAGTGCCCGACCGTGACCTCGTCGACGTCCTGGATGTAGTCCGCCATGTTGAGGTTCTCATCAGGCAGCATGCCGACCGGCGGGCGGTCGGAGGTGAACGCCACGTCGAACTCGCACCCCTGGGACCGGTAGCCGTACCGGTATGAGTGTTGTGGCTCGATCGTGCTGACGGTGAGGCCATTCTCGAGCTCGAAGTCGTACATCTCGGCGCCCTCGGGAATGGGCATGTGCCAGTCCCAGCCGTTGAACAGGCACGTCGCCCACTCGTCACCCTCCGGGTCGACGATCCACGGCCCACCCATCGCGGTCTTCTGGTTGGGGCGGAAGTAGAAGTACAGGACCAGCAGAAGCCGCCGCTCGGGAATGCGGAAGGAGACAAACGAGCTCTCGTTCCACCAGGAGTCCTCCGTCTTCGGGTGGAACCGCTCATCGGCAACCGTGATGGCATTCGACCATGGCATCGCGGGCGCCTCCTCGTGCGAGCTCCAGCGCCGGACAGTTAAAGGTGCTATGAACTGCAGAAACAGCAATCTTTAGGCATTACTACTGCTTAGGCTAGACTGTGATACTGTCCTGGTCAAGCAAGTCTTACGCACGAGGATGTCTCACCCACGAGGGTTATGCCTATGACGATCGACGAGACGAGCAGGGACGAGACGAGCAGGGACACCCGGGGCTCGAGGCGCTCGACGACCGAGATCCGCGAGCTCATCTTGAGTGCCGCTCGCGACCAGTTCGTGGCGAACGGGTTCATGGCGACCCGGACGAGGGACGTGGCAGACCAGGCGGGCGTGCAGGAGCGGCTGCTGTTTACCAACTTCGGCTCCAAACTGGGGTTGTTCAATGCCGCGCTGGTTGAGCCGCTGAAGGGCGTGGTGGCCGATTTCCTCGCGGTAAAGCACTCGGAGGAGCTGTCGGTCGAGGCGCGTCTGGGTGTCCTGATCGGTGGCCTCTACGACATCGCTCGAGAGCACCGCAGTGCGCTGCGCTCGGTCCTCGGCGCGGGCGGTGGGGCCGAAGCCGACGGTCTGCGCGCGGAGTTGTTCGCCGAGATCGCCGCGGCGCTGCAGCAGACCGTCGAGAAGGTCAGCTCCTACCCGCACGTCGACTCGCGGGCCGCGATGATCGACCTGGCGGGCATGGTCTTCGGGGTCGCGCTGCTCGACGACATGCTGATCGAGCCGAGAAGTCGCCGCCCAAGCCGGGCCCGGTTGCTCAACGAGATGACGAAGATGGCCGCCGCCCGACTTAACGGGCACGGGGAAACCAATCGAACGGACGGTAGCTGATGGCCTGGTCGGACGTGATCTCGACAACTGACGAGGTATTCCACCCCAGAACGGACGATCCGTGGTGGAACGAGGCGTCCTACGTGACCTTCCGGATTCCGGAGCGGGAACTGATGGTGCTGCTCTACTTCTATTTCCGGCCGAACCAGAACACCGTGATGGGCGGGCCGATCATCTGGGATCCGTCCGGGCTCACGCTGGCCACAGCCATGCACAACGGCTGGAGCTGGCACCTGCCGATTCCGCCGGGCGCGGAGATGTTCGACTTCCTCCTGGACAACGGGTTCGGCTGCCAGACCATCGTTGCCCAGCAGGAGCACCGCTACTTCTACAACTCGGTCGGCTGCGAATTCGAGCTGAATTTCACCGCGTCGTATCCGCCGCACTACATGAAGTTCGACCGAAAGCGCAACGAGGTCGACGCCGGCATGTACGACTGGGTCAAGGACGTCGAGGGCCCCGTCACTACCGGCCACTACGAGCACTTCGGCCGGGTGAATGGAACCATGATCGTCAACGGCGAGCAGATCGCCGTGGACAACGCGGTCGCCTTCCGCGACCACACCTGGGGCCCGCGCAAGATCATTGCGAACATGGACCGGTTCCGGGTCGCCTACACGCTGGGGATGGGCGACGACAAGAACGCGTTCAACACTTTTGCCACCTCCCCGCTGCCCTGGGACCAGGATCCGGTGGACGGGGTTAAGGACCGCATCACCGCCGGGTTCTACGTCAAGGACGGGGTGGGGGCGACGATCGTCTCAGGCACCCGGATCCGCAAGAGCGCCCGTGATGGCCGGCCCCTCGGCGAGATCATCGTCGCCGAGGACGAATTCGGCCGGCGTCTGGAGGCCGAAAGCCGCACCGTCGCCGCGCTGGAATGGCCCAATTTCATGGGCGACTTCGCCTCGTTCTGGAGCTACCAGGTGTGGGATTACGACGGCTTCACCGCCGCTGGCGGCGAACTGCAGGAGGCGTTCATGGCGCGCCATTTCCGCAAGTGGCTGCTCGAGCGGCAGGGCAGCTGAGCCGAGAGGCCGGCGATGAAGGTCGGAATCATGCTACCGACGATGCAGTCGGTGGCGATCAACGCCGCGGCACTGGCCGCCGCCGAGAGTCTCGGCGTGGACGACGTGTGGCTCAACGACCACCTTCTGGGCTGGACCCACCCGGCGCTGTGGCCGGAATTCCCGGCGTCTGCGATGCTGCCCGACCCGGACGCGATGCTCGACCCGTTCGTCACCGCCGGCGCGCTGCGCGCCGCCACCGGGCTGCGGATGGGTCTGTGCGTCGCGGACGTCACCCGCACTCGCGGCCCGAACCTGGCCCGGGCGGCGCTGACCCTGCAAGGCATCGGCGACAGTGAGTTCGTGCTCGGCCTCGGCGCCGGCGAAGCCGAGTCGATCCTGCCGTTCGGCTACGACTGGCGCACCCCGATCGGCAACCTCGAGCGCGCGCTGACCGAGGTGCGCTCGCTGCTGGACACCGGGACGATGCCCGACGATCCGGTTGGGCGCACCGGACTGCCGCGCGACCGGGTGCCCCCGGTGTGGGTCGCGGCGATGCAACCGCGTGCGCTGCGACTGGCCGGCCGGTACGCCGACGGCTGGCTCCCCATAGGTATGGGCCCGGAGGCCTACGCCGAGCAGCACGCCGTCGTGGCCGCCGCCGCACGCGACGCCGGCCGCCCGATGCCCGAGACGTCCGTGCTCAACCCGGTGCTGTTCGGCGAGTCCCGGGACGCGATCGGGGCGCTGCTTGAGCGGGTGCCGGTGGTCAAGCTGCTGGCCCTGTTCGTCTCCGCGCACAAATGGGCACGCTTCGGTCTGGAGCACCCGTGCGGGCCGAGTTGCCGCGGCTATCTCGACGCCATCCCCCACGCCCTCGACCCAGCCCAGCTCCGCGAGCTGGCGCCGAAGATCCCGCTCGAGCTGCTGGAGGAGTTCGCGATGATCGGCAACGCCGAGGAGATCGCCGCACAGCGCATCGCTCCGCTGGCCAGGGAGGGTGCGCGCCACGTCCTGCTCGCCGACGTGACCGGGACGACCTATGAGCCGGCGGAGGCCGTCCGGCACAGCGGCGAACTCGCGAAGCTCACAGCGATCCTGCGAGGCCTCTGATGGGCGACGTCATGGGCAATCTGAGGGGCACCGTCCTGCACGCACCGGGCCGAGACGACACGCACTGGTCGACCGCGAATGTCGGCGAGGCAGTGCCCGGCGTCACCACGCCGCTGTGCTGGTCGGTCTGGGAGACCGCCTGCGACTCGGGGCTGCGCGAAATGTCCTACCAACTCGGGATCTTCAACCGGCAGGAGCGCGCCGGCCCGCATCCCGGCGAGGACCCGATCGTCTCCTGCTTCTACGGCCGGATCGCGATGAGCATGGACTGGCTCGGCTGTGTCGGTGACCGGATGCCCGGCACCACCGGGCCGCAGACGATCGAGACGGTGCTCGGCCATGTGCCGTCGACGATGACCTTCGCACCGACCATCCGGCGGTACCCGGTGGTCGCGGGCCGGCTCCCGGTGACGGGGATCCGGACCACCAGGGCGATCCGGGCGCTCGCGCCCGGGGTGCACGAGTGGTGGAGCCGGGAGACGACCGCCCTCGCCAGCGCCGACGAGACGACGGCGATCGAGGTGTTCCGCGCGGCGCTGCCACGGTTCAGGCACGTGCTGCGGGTGCACGCCGTCGGGCTGTTCGGCGTGATCAGCCCGCTGGTGCAGACGGTGCAGAAACTCGTCGAGCGGGCCGGCGTCGGCGACGTCGGCGCGCTGAGCGGCACTGGCGGCGCGGAGATGAAACTGATCGAGGATCTATGGGCCGCATCCCGGGGAGACCTCAGCGCCCTCGAGGTCGCCCGGCGCCAGGGCTACCACGGCCTGCGCGCCGGCGAGCTGTCCAGCCGCGTCTGGCGGGAGGACCCGACAGCGCTGGAGCACATCATCGCCACCTACCGCGGCCGTCCGGAGACCGACAGCCCGATGCTGCGCCAGGTCGAGGCGACCGCGAACCTGCCCCGGCTGCAACGCGAAGTGCTGGATGCCCTACCCCGCGCCGCACGACCACCCGCCCAGGCGGCACTCAAGCTCGCCGCCAGCACGATCCCGCTGCGTGGCGTCGGTAAAGCCTCGTTCCTGCAGGGTTTCGATGTACTGCGCGCGGCGGCCCGCAGACGAGGTGAGCACCTGACCGAGGCCGGCGTGCTCGACACTCCGGACGATGTCTTCTTCCTGACGGTCGACGAGCTGCTCACACCCACCAGCCAGACCGATCTCGGTGCGCTGGTCGTGCAGCGGCGCGAGCTGCGCGCCGCCTACGAGGCCTTCAACATCCCCTCGGTCTGGCGTGGCACACCGGTGCCCGTCGAGACCGCCGCCGGGCCCGGTGCCGTCGCCACCACACCGATCAGCGGGATCGGGGCGAGCGTGGGGGTCGTCGAGGGCGTCGTCCGCGTGGTCACCGACCCCACCTGCGCGGACATCGACGACGGGGCCGTCCTGGTGTGCACGACGACCGATCCCAGCTGGGCTTCGATCATGTACGTCTCCGCAGCGCTCGTGGTGGACGTGGGCAGCATGATGAGCCACGCGGCGGTCGTCGCCCGCGAGATCGGCCTGCCCTGCGTGGTCAACACGATCAACGGGACCACCCGCCTACGAGACGGAGACCGGGTCCGCGTCGACGGAAAACGGGGAGTCGTGGAGATTCTCGACCGCTGAGCCCGGCTTTGTCAGCGCACAACCCGCGTCGTCTGCGTGCGGCCGGTGGCACCGTAGACGATGAGCGCGGTCATCTCCTCCACGATTTTGTCGCGGCTGGGGCGACGACCAACGCCGGCGAATACCGGCCCGTCGAACACCGCCGTCGCGAGCAGGGTGGCGAACGGCAGCCGCACGGTGAGTCGCAGGTCGAGCCCCTCCAAGCCACGTTTCTCCAACTCCGCGGACATGATCTCCTCGGTCAGCGCATGGATCGCCGCGATCGGCGATTCTTTGCCGCTGAGGCTGCCCGCGATCTCGCCTTCGTACGCGTCGGCGGTCAGCAGGGCAAGGACCAGTCGGCGGTGCTGACGCAGCAGGTCGTACATGCCACCGATCCACCGTCGGGCGACGTACTCGAGGTCGTGCGGCGTATCGGCATAGCGCCGCCAGTCCTCGACGAACCCCTCCATGAAGGCCGTAAAGGGAGCAACAACGGCCTGCTCGAACAGGTTGGCCTTGCTGGTGAAGTGAAAATAGATCAGCCGTTCGGAGACTCCGGCTGCTGCGGCGATCTCACGTGAGGTCGTCTTGTGGTATCCGTGTGTGGCGAACAAGTCCCGGGCCGATTGCAGGATCAGCGAACGGATCTCAGGCCCTTTGCGCCGGGTGCGTCTCGCCACCGCGCTGCCCGTCCTTGCCTCCGCCACGACAGTCAGATTATCAGTGAAGCGATCGCCTCCCCCCTAGTGAAGCAAGTGCTTGACTGTAGAGATAGGCGCCGCGTACCGTCGTCAGTGCGTTAAGGAAGCACAAGATTCACTATCAGCGTCGAACGCCGAGGACGGGATGACCCGATGAAAGCCATAGACACCAGAATCCAGCGAGTGTTGATCTGGACAGGTCCGGTGATGTTGGTCCTTTTCGCGCTGGGCTTCATGTATCTCGCTGAATATCTGCCGCCGCCATCTCCGCAGCAATCGCCCGAGACCCTGGTGGCGCGACTGCACGCCAACCTCGCCGGCTTCAGGATCGGCATGCTCGTCACCATGTGCGGGTTCGCGATGATGGTCACCTGGGCGATGGGGATCGTCGGCCGGGTGCACGCCCCCGAAGGACGTCTACCGTTGCTGACCTACG
>Ga0182012_10001371_pt1 | contig 26742 bp, 25 predicted proteins | sample 612S2SmetaG_FD_120486 | JGI IMG/M metagenome (GOLD analysis project Ga0182012, IMG submission 120486) | Permafrost microbial communities from Stordalen Mire, Sweden - 612S2S metaG | ecosystem: Environmental > Terrestrial > Soil > Wetlands > Permafrost | place: Sweden: Stordalen | collected...
CCCGTTTGGACCAACCTCTCGCAGGGCGCCTTCTTGCAGGACCAACTGAAGGTGACCGATCGCGTGCACGTCGCGCCACCCGGGTTGGTGCCATCAGGAAGTCTCTATGTGGTCACAAAACCCGACGCTGTTTCGCTCGGGATCACCGGGTGGGTGGAGGTGTTCCGAATCCGCGCCGCACCCACGCCGATGCTGCGTCCGCTCGCGCTGCTGGATGGCGTTTCGCCGCGACTGGCATCGCTGATTCGCCATGGTTCTCCCGACGTTTTGGTGCTGAGGGCACCCTGACCGGCGATCCGTTTGGCCGATTCTGCCGCTGTTTGACCGACGCAGGGTGTATTCCGATCAGGTTCGCAGGCGCGCGGTCGCGGCTTCGTCCAGCGTGCCCTTGGAGTCGGCGACGACTTTGTAAAGCGCGCCGGCGTCCGCGACCGACACCAGCCCGTCGCGCACGTCGCGTGCCACCAACGCGGGGTCGCGGGTGGCCGGATCGCCCATGCCGCCGCCCCCCGGCAGGTGCAGCGTCAGCCGGTCGCCGTCGGGGATGCGCTGCAGGCCCTTGGTGCGCAGCGTCCCCCCCGATTTCAACGCCACCACGCCGGGCGCGCCGGCCAGCCCGCCCTCGCGGCCCAGCGGCGGGTTGGCGACGCGGTCGAACACCGCGTTCACCGCGAATTCGAGGTCGCCTTGCGCGCCGATCTCCATGATCTGGCCCATCCCGCCACGGGTCCGGCCGGCGCCGCCCGACCCCGGGCGCAGCTCTTTCCGCCAGATCACGACCGGCGCCACCGTCTCGGTCGCCTCCACCGGCATCGTGCGCACGCCGGACGGAAACGCGGTGGCGTCCAGCCCGTCTTGCGCCTGCCGCGCGCCGGTGCCGCCCGAGTTGAACGTGATCATCTCGAAATCCGGCAGGGCAGGGCGGTTGCCGCAAGGCTGGCCGGACACCGAGGCGCCGCCGCGCAACGGCGGGTTCCAAAGCGCCGACGCGCCCTCGGCGGTGACGCGCCGCGGCACCGCCTGGTGCAGGCAGCCCATCATCAGGTCCGGCAGCAGATGGCCGATCACGTGGCGGACCGCCACCGGATAGGGGTGCGGCGCGTTCAGGATGCAGCCTTCGGGGATGGTCATGCGGAACGGCGCGAGGCTCGCCCAGTTGTTCGGCACCTCCGGCGCGACGACGCATTTGATGCCGAAGCACGAATAGGCGCGGGTGTAGGCCGGCGGCACGTTGATCCCGCGTGACGACAGGCCCGAGGTGCCGGCGTAGTCAACCATGATGGCGTCATCCAGCACGGTCATTGCCGCGCGCAGCGTGACCGGTTCGTCGTAGCCGTCGGAGCGGATCTCGGCGCGGTAGGTGCCCGGCGGGACCTTGGCAATCTCCGCCAGCGTGGCGCGCAGCGAGATGTCGAAGATGAACGCAGCCAGCGGCTCGAGGCTGTCCAGCGCGAACTCGTCCATCATCCCGGCGAGCCGCCGCGCGCCGGCATTGTTGCAGGCGCACAGGGAATAGATGTCGCCCTCCAGCTCGACCGGCCGCCGCGACCCGGCGCGGATGAAGTCGAAGAAGGTGGGGTTCGGCCAGCCCTGGTCGAGGCATTTCACGATCGGGATGTACAGGCCTTCCTCGAACACCGAGCGCCCGTCGGGTCCCATGCCGAGCCCACCGACATCGATGACATGCGCGGTGTTGGCGAACAGCCCGACGATGCGGCCGCGGTGGAAGGCCGGCGAGACGACGGTCAGGTCGTGCAGGTGTCCGGTGCCGAGCCAAGGGTCGTTGGTGATGTGGTGGTCGCCCGGCCGCATGGCTGTGGCGGGGAATTTCTTCAGGAAATGCCCGACGCTTTCGGCCATCGAGTTGACGTGGCCCGGCGTGCCGGTGACCGCCTGCGCCATCATCCGGCCGTGCAGGTCGAAGATGCCGGCGGACAGGTCGCCGGCCTCTCGCACCGTGGTGGAGAACGCGGTGCGGATCATGGTTTGCGCCTGCTCTTCCACCACCGCGATCAGGCGGTTCCACATGATCTGGCGATGGATCTGGGCCAGGGCGTCGGGTTCATCGGCCATCAGGGCGTGTCCCATGCTTTGTTGACGGATCGTTCTCAGGTCATGCCCAAGCCTTGCTTTTGTCTTGATCTGAACAGGCGGCCGTCCAAATCGGGTTGTGGCGGAGTTTGCGCCGCCCACAGACCTTCGTTGCCACCGTGCAGTCTCCGATGGCAGTGACGGACAGGAACGAGCCCGCCCCTGCTGCCAACGCGCCAAATCATACCGGGCGACCGCGCGTCATTTCGATGTATCGCAGCCGGTTGATCGTGGCGCGCCAGCCGGCACCGACGAGGGTGGACGTCTCGTTCTCCGCGATGATGGCGGGGCCTGCGATGCGTGCTCCAGGCGTCAGGGCGGCGCGCTCGAACACGGACCAGGGCGAGGCTTCGCCGGTGACGGTATCGCGCACGATCTGAGTGCCCGAAGGTGTCGGCTCCGGTGCGACCGGGCCGTCGTCGCGCGCAATGACCGGCTCGTCCACGTCGGTCCCCGCGGTAGCAACCAGTACCGCGAAGCTCATGATCTCGACATCGGAGCCGGGCACCGGGCGGTCGTAGAACCGGGTGTATGCTTCGTCGTAGGCGTCGCGGAGCCCGGCAATATCTGCTTCGGCCAGCGGCCGCGCGGGCAACGGCACGGGGATCTCGTGGCCCTGGCCGACATAGCGCATGAAGGCGACGCGCGTTTCCGTTGTCGGCGCCCCGAAGCTGCCCTGCGCGACGACGTCCATCGCCTCCCGCTGCATGTCGGCCAGCAGCGCATTCACCGCCCCCACGTCGAACCGGGACAACGCCTGATACAGGCTGCGCACGACCTGGTATCCCACCGGCGCGCGCAGGAAGCCGATCGCGCTGCCCACGCCGGCGCCCGCCGGCACGACAACGCGGCTGATCCCCAGCTTCTCGGCAACCCGGCAGGCATGGACCGGGCCGCCGCCGCCGAAGGCGATCAGTGCCCGGCCTTCGTAGCTTTTTCCGGACTCGATCGCATGCACGCGGGCGGCGTTCGCCATCGTCTCATCGACCATTTCCACCACGCCAAGCGCCGCCATTTCCGCGGTCAACCCGAGCTTATCGCCGACATCCGCCGCCAAAGCCTGCCGCGTCGCTGCCGCATCCAGCGTCAGTGTTCCCCCGGCAAAGCGGGCCGGATCGTAGCGGCCGAGTGCCAGGTTGGCGTCGGTCACCGCCGGCCGGGTGCCGCCGCGCGCATAGCACGCCGGCCCGGGATCGGCGCCCGCGCTCTCCGGGCCGACGGCGATGCGCCCCAGCGAGTCCAGGTGCGCGATCGAGCCGCCGCCGGCGCCGATCTCCACCATCTCGATCACCGGAATCCGCAGTGGCAGGCCGGAGCCTTTGCGGAACCGGCCGATCCGGGCGACCTCGAAGCTGCGCGCGGTCTGCGGCCGGAAGCCGTCGATCAGGCAGATCTTCGCCGTGGTGCCGCCCATGTCGAACGACAGCACCGAGTCCAGCCCGCACTGCCGCGCGATGTGTGCGGCGAAGATCGCGCCGCCGGCGGGGCCGCTTTCCACCAGGCGGATCGGGAAGCGGCATGCGGTTTCGATCGTCGTCAGCCCGCCGCCCGAGAGCATCAGGAACATCGGCGCGGCCACGCCGGCTTCCCGCAACCCTTGTTCGAGCTTGCGCAGATACCGCGCCATCAGCGGCTGGACGTAGGCGTTGGCGACGGTGGTGGAGAAGCGCTCCCATTCGCGCATCTCGGGGGAGACTTCGCTGGACAGCGACACCGGAACGTCCGGCAGCGCCTCCGCCAGGATGGCGCGCACGCGGCGTTCATGCGCGGGATTGACGAAGGCGTGAAGGAATCCGATGGCGATGCTTTCCACGCCTTCGCGCCGCAGCACCGGCACGAGGTCGCGGACCGCGTCCTCGTCGAGCGGCAGCAGCACATTGCCGGCGTGGTCGAGCCGTTCCGGCACCGGCAGCCGAAGATAGCGTGGTACCAACGGCTGCGGCAGAACGATGGCGAGGTCGTACTGGTCGTACCGGCTCTCGTTGCCCATCGCCAGGACGTCGCGAAATCCCTGCGTCGTCAGCAGCGCGGTGCGCGCGCCTTTGCGCTCGATGACCGCGTTGGTGGCAAGCGTGGTGCCGTGGATGACGAGCGCGATGTCGTTGGCGCCGACGCCCGAAGCGGCGAGGATGCTACGCAAGCCGTTCATCACCCCGGCTTCCGGTGCGGCTGGCGTGGTCAGCACCTTCGCGGTGATGCGCCGGTCCGCGTGCTCCAGCGCGAGATCGGTGCCCGCGTGCTCCAGCGCGAGATCGGTGAAGGTGCCTCCGATGGCGAGGCGGGCGGAAGGCATCAGCCGCGCTGTCCGGTGTTGCGGTGAGGTGTCGCAGTCAACGCCACCCGATACGACGTGACAAGCCGGGCGCGGCAGGGACGCCCGACTGCCGGCCCGCGCTCAACGGGCAGCGCGGGCGGATGCACCGGCGCCCGCCGCGGCTCCGCGCCCGCCGGCTTGGGCGACATCCGCGCGCGTCAGACGGCAGCCCTCGCCGAGCGGGCCGGCATAGCGCGGCCAGATCTGGGTCTGGCCGCGCAGGGGAACCCCGATATAGCCGCGGAGCAACAGCCGGTCCTGGCCCGCCAGCCTGATCTGCGCGTCATACACGCTGCCGTTGCGCGGGTCCGTGATCCGGCCGCTCCAGACGCCCTGGCCGTCGCCGGTCGCGTGCTCGATGATCGTCAGGCCGCATTGCGGCTGGCCGCGGTAATCCGACGGCATCGCATCGTCCGGATGGTCGAACACGATGCCGGCGATCTTGCCGCACAGCGCCTGGTCGCAGCGGTCGATCCGAATGACCCCGCCCTGGTTCTGCGTCAGCCACAGTCCGATCGGGCTGGGCTGGTCCTGTGCGCGGGCGCTTAGGGCGAGGCAGGTCAGAACGGCCGCCAGTCCGAGGGCTTTGGCGAGTCCCAGGCCGTTCAACGCCATGGCCCCAGCCTTGCCCATGTTCGACTGAGCGCCACGACTGCACCGTTTGTCTTGAAAGGAAAAGAAATATAGAACAGGGCCGGCGCTGTCCAGAGTGCGCGTCCGCAATCCGCCAGGAGCGTTTCACGGTTCCCTGGGCAAGGTGATTGCGACTTTCAGCGTGGGCTTCGACCACTTCGACGCGGTCGGTACGAGCGTTTTTGCCGCATTCTGCTATATTCAACGAGCTGACGGGCCTGCTGGTGGCCGAATCGACAGTGGGGTTGTGCGATGTGACGCCGTTCTTGATGCCTTTCGGCCAAGCCTGCTTCAGGCCAGGTCGGCTGCCAGCCGGCTGGTCCAGAAGGATGGCCGAATGTGATCGAACCGGGGCGACCATCCGGCCATGGCACGTTCGGATCGCAAAAAAGTGACCCGCGGCAATCCTCGCCAATCCATTACAGCCCAGAATAATCCGTCCATGGTAAGCTCGGCCGGCCCGGACCCGTGGCACGGGGGTGAGCCTTGAGAAGCCTTTTGGCGCGTCTGCTGCTGATCGTATCGGCTGCCCTGGTGCCAGCCATTGCGTTCCAGGCCTACACCGAGAGCGAGGCGCGCCGCACCCGGCAGCAATTGGTAGAAGATGAGGCGCTGCGCCTTGTGCGCATGGTTGCCTCCGAGCAGCAGCGCATCGTTGAAGGCGCGGAGCAGGTGCTGAACGTGCTCAGCGGCGCACCCTCGGTGCAGGACAACCAGCCTCAGGACTGCCAGCGCCTGCTCGCCAACGTGCTGCAACAGTCGCCGCGCTACAATTTCGCCGCCGTAATCGGGCTGAATGGACATCTCATTTGCGCGTCAGGCCCGTTCGACCCCGGCGCCGACGTGTCCGATCGGGCCTTCTTCCGCCTCGCCCTGCAGACCGGAGGTTTCGTCATCGGGGAGTACACGGTAGGCCGGTTCTCGAATCAGCCGACCATCCACATGGCAAAGCCGTTCCGAAACGGGAAAGGGATTATCGCCGGGGTGGTCGAGGTTGCGCTCAGCATCGACTGGCTGGGGCAGCAGCTCGAGCGTCTCGCCTTGCCGCCCGATGCCGTTGCGTCGATCAAGGACCGCAATGGCACGGTCCTGGCCCGCCACCCCGATGGCGCACGGTTTGTCGGCCACCCCATGGTCGCGGAAAACCGGTTCAGCCTGGAAGGCAGCGAGGTCAGGGTCGTCGAGCTGAAGGGGCTGGACGGCCGGCAACGCATCACGGCGTACTCGCCGGTCGGGGCCGAACCGAAGGGATTGCGCATCGGGGTTGGACTGGACCGGGAGGTCACGTTCGCTGCGGCGACGCAGGCAAACCTCAAGGGGCTTATCCTGATCGTCGCCGGGGCCGTGTTGGCGCTCGCCACGACGGCCCTGGCCGGCACGCAACTGATCCGTCGTCCGCTCGATCGGCTCCTGCTGGTCGCTGATCGATGGCGCAACGGCGATCTCGCGGCCCGAACCGGCCTCCCCGCGGACAGCAGCGAGTTCGGCCGCCTTGCCGCTGCCTTCGACAGCATGGCGGAGGCGCAGGGAAACCGGGAGAGCGCCCTCCGCCTCCTGAGCAGCGAACTGGCGGTGCGCGTGCAGACGGAAGTCGCGGCGCGAGAGGAGATGCGTTTCATCGCGCATCACGACAGCGTGACAAGCCTGCCGAACCGGTTCCAGCTCAAGGAGCGCCTGGGACAGGTGATTGAGCGCGAGAGCTTCGATGGCCGAATGACAGCGGTCATCATCGTCGATCTCGACGGGTTCAAGGCCATCAACGACACCATGGGCCACGAGGCCGGCGACCGCCTGCTGAAGGAAGTCGCAACCCGGTTGCAGAATCTCGTCCGACGGGACGACATCGTGGCTCGTTTCGGCGGGGACGAGTTCGTGATCCTGCAATCCGACCTGCAGCAGGCGCAGATTGCGGAAATGCTCACGCATCGCCTGATCGCACGGCTGGCGGAGCCGGCGATGATCGCCGGCCAGCAGGTGCGCATCGGCGCCAGCGCCGGAGTGGCGCTGTACCCCCTGGATGGCGCCGACAGCGACACCCTGCTCAAGCACGCCGACATTGCGTTGTATTGCGCCAAGACCGAAGGACGCGGGACGTTCCGGCGCTTCGACCGCGGGATGATCCGAGCGTTGCAGGAACGCCGCGCGCTGGAGAATGACCTGCGCCGCGCCTTTGCGGCGGACGAGCTTGACCTGCACTTCCAGCCGCAGTTCTCCAGCGTCACCCTCGCTGTCACCGGCTTCGAGGCGCTGCTGCGATGGGATCATCCGGAGCATGGCTTCATCCCGCCGGCGCGCTTTGTCGCGATCGCCGAATCGTGCGGCCTGATCGGACGCATCGGCGGTTGGGTGCTGGCGCGAGCCTGCACGGAGGCGATCGGCTGGGACAGTCCGTGCCGGGTCGCGGTCAACGTCTCGCCGTCACAGATCAGAGATGCAGGGTTCGGTCAATTCGTGGCGGATGTGCTGGCGCGCACCGGGTTGCCGCCGGCGTTGCTGGAGATCGAGGTCACCGAGGGCGTCCTGATCGACGATGACAAACATGTGCTTGGTGTCCTGCGCCAACTCAGGTCCTCCGGGGTTCGGATCGCGCTCGACGATTTCGGGACCGGCTATTCCAGCCTGAGCTGTTTGTTGCGGCTGCCGTTCGATAAGATCAAGATCGACAAATCGTTCGTGCAAGGACAATCGACGGATGCCGGCGCCAGGGCGATCCTGGATGCGATTCTGCTCATGAGCAGCCGGCTGGGTCTCGAAGTCGTCGCCGAGGGCGTCGAGACCGAGCAGCAGCTCGCGATGGTCCGCCAGCAGCATTGCACGGAGATCCAGGGATTCCTGCTCGCCAGGCCGATGCCGGCCAACGAGGTTGGCCCGTATCTGCGCGAGCAGGCAAAGACACGACCCGGGAGTCAGCCAGCGGCGCGTGCCTCGGTGTCGAACCGGACCGAGCAGCCGCTCACCAGCGAGGCTTGACTTGGCGGCTGACCGGCCAACATTCAGGTCACCGGGGTGGCTTTCGACCAGGGTGGCCCACGGGGGCGGTGCCGCCGGCTCTGCGCTGCGGCCTGTGCTGTCGGGGCCGTGATCCGGCGAAAGACCCAACAATCGAGGACCTGCGGCCTGGTCGGTCGTCTCGGCGAGTTCCCGAACAAGCCCCTTGACCCGCATCCAGCCGAACCACTATACTATTTCGGGATCGACCGGAATGTAATATACCGGAAATCAACATTTGTCTTCGACCTTGAGGGGATGGACGATATGGCGGGTGACGACATGCCTCCAGACGGTAGTGATGCGCGAACGGCGTCGTCGCCAGACGATCAGGCGCGCCGCCGGTTTTTGAAGACGGGTGCAACCGCAGGGTTGGCCACCGCCGCTGTCGTGACGCTGGGGAGCAAAGCATGGGCCCAGGCTGCTGGGGGCTCGTGCACGCTTTCCGCATCCTGCAGCGGGGTTACTCAAGGATCTGGGACTGGAAAAGGTCCGTAAACAGCGAGGTTGATGATCGGCTCGGGTGCCCAGATAAGGACCGCACGGAGGATAAGTAGCTGGTCCCGCTCTAGTGCAGGATTTCCGAGGAACGACTCCTATTGAGCCTACGTGCAATCGCCTGGGCGAATCATGGTCGGACCGCTGGGATACGAGCGGTTCCATGGAATCGATGTACTAGGGCCAGAGCCTGGCATGAGTGATGTCATAAAAGAAAACACACCGCCGCGCTGGCGGGTCCCGGTCAAGACTTTGACTTGGCTTTGCCGGGACGGAGAATACATTGTTTATTGCGAAGGCTCGGGCCGAACTCATTACATCGATGCATCTGGCGGTCTCATATTTTCTGCCGCTGTTGACCAGGCGGTGTCCGAGACCGAGTTGTGTCGTCTGCTGTCCGAACGGTTGGGCGTTAATTCATCCGACATCGACTCCGGCGCCATAGCAAGTATTATATCGAGGATGGAGGATTCCGGACTGCTCGAAGGGGTGGGTTGATGCGGGTTGAGCATGTGCCCATGGCAACCCTCCGGGACTGGTTGACTGGGCCAGGTATTCGTCTTGATCTCGGCTATTTCACGGTCAGGCTGACGACGAAAATTCGCCAGTTTGCCCCGCAGTTCCAGTTTATGTATGGGCGCCATCAGGTGATCGATGCTCCCGGTATCGATGATTATTGGATTGCGCTGAAATATCCATTGGGGCTTCGACGGTATTTCGGGCGGCAGGTCCAGGGTTACATTGATGGCCGTGCGGCATTTCTGCCGCTGGGCGCCGAGGCTGCCTTGGCCATGTGGGAAAGTTGCCTGAATTGGTGCATCAGCACCAGCGGGCCGTCTTATCTATTGATCCACGCCGCGGTCTTGGAACGGAATGGCAAGGGAATTATCTTCCCAGGCCAGTCCGGGTCCGGCAAGAGCACATTGTGTGCGGCCCTGGTCGCAAGCGGTTGGCGCTTGTTTTCCGACGAAATTGCCATCATCGACCCTGCGGATGGCAGCCTTCTTCCAGTCCCCCGGCCGATTTCAGTGAAGAACGAGTCAATTGCGATAGTCCGGCGCCTGTTCGGTGACGGCGAACTCAGTCCGGTGTTCGCCGGTATGCCCAAGGGCGATATCGCTTACCTACGGCCGCCGGCCAGCGCGGTCGCCCGGGCCAGGGAAACCGCGATGCCAGCGTTTGTCGTGTCGCCGACCTTCGTCGCCGGGCTGCCGATCCGGTCGGTGCCATTGCGTCTGACCGAGGCATTCAAGTTGATCGTCGACAATTCGATGAACTACAGCGGCACGCTACGTAAAGGTTTCGACACCGTCACCCGTTTGGTTGAAAGCTGCCCTGCCTACGGCATGAGCTACGGCAACCTCGAAGATGCGATCCGCTTCATCGAGGGGCTATGCGAGAACGATCATGCCAGTGGCCCCCTGGCCTCTGAACTGAACCAAGACTATTATAGACAGATCCATTGCGCCGCCAAATGAACCTTCTGATCGACGCACTGGTCGATGTGCGTACGACAACGCGGCTGGATATTGTCGAATGGAATCGGCTGCTTCTTCAGGCACGATATCACGGTCTACTGGCGCGTCTGTGGCTCGATCTTTCAGATCAAGGACTGTGCGAAGCCGTTCCGGCTGCCGCGCGCCGGCAACTGAACGCTGCCCGTATCGAGGCCGAGGCCAACCAGACGACGATCCGTTTCGAAATTGACCGCGTGCGGACGGCGCTGTGTGGCCTCGGGATTCCGGTGGTGCTGCTTAAGGGGGGCGCCTATCTGGCTGCCGGCCTGCCAGCCGCGCGAGGCCGGCTGTCAGTCGATCTTGATATCCTTGTCCCGAGGACCAGTCTCAGCCGGGTCGAAGGAGCGCTCCTGGCCAAAGGCTGGCGAATCCAGGAGGTCAACGACTACGACGACAAATACTATCGCCAATGGACGCACGAGCTGCCGCCCTTCTGGCAGCCAGAGCGTGAAACACTGCTTGACGTTCATCATACGATCTTTCCACCTGTCAGCGGAATAAAGATCGACGGTAACGAACTTCTATCAAGCCGCCGTCCATTGGACAACGGATTAGCGATCTTGCAGCCCTGCGATCTTGTGTTGCACAGCGCTCTCCATCTTTTCGGTGAAGATCCCTCGAATAGACTGCGGGATTTGGTTGATTTGCGCGACCTCATCCAACATTACAGCGGCCAGAGCCCTGAATTCTGGCCCGATCTCGTGCGCAGGGCGCAGCAGTTGCGGGTGACCTGGGCACTGGGTTATGCGGCGCACCATCTCGGGGCGATCTTTGGCGTGCCGATCCCGCCTGCGGTCCGCCTGGCCATCGTCCCCCGGGACCGGCTCCGGCAGGCCGTCACCAACCGGCTGATCGCGAGCGGTATTGTCGGCGGGTTGCATGATGAGGCCGGCCCTTGGGTGGCGGTGGGCCAATTCCTGCTCTATATGCGGTCTCATTGGATCAAGATGCCCCCGCTGCTATTGGTCCGGCACCTGTGGGTCAAATCGAGGCTCCGCAATGGTGAGAGGGCATGACCAGCGGTTGGCAACCCGCTATCGAGAACAGCGCGCACCGACGCTAGACCAGCCGCACCTGTCCAGCCTCCAGTTCGTAGGTCGCGCCGGCCACTTTCAGTGCCCTGGCCGGGGTACCGGTAATGCTCGCGTGATGTCTGCCCTGAAAGATCAGCCAGGCAGGGCCGGCTGCGCGCCGGAGCGCCGGCGCCGCCCGAACCGGGACGGCTATTGCCTGCCGAGCACGCCGTCTGCCCAGCGTTCCAGCCTGCGCGCTGTGTCACCAGTCGACCCGACGTCCCGTCCGACCGCCGCCAGCGCGTCATCGTAACGCCGCAGGCCATCCCCTGGGTAGCATGCGGATAAGCACTTTGTCGCGAAGTATAAAGTGATGGCGAAGCGCAGCAGCGATGTGGATGGCCAATAACGCGACAAGCACCCAGCCTGCCATACTGTGCATGGTCTCGGCCGCAACGTGGGCCGGCGCCTTGTCGGGCAACGTGGACAGCACCGGCAGGTGCGGCACCTCGAACAGGCCGAAGAAGATTGTGGGGATGTTCCGGCTGTTGGTGGATACCAGGGCCCAGCCCGACAACGGGAGGCCAAGCAACAGACTGTAGACCAATATATGGCCGAGTTTCGACGCGGCCTTCTGCCAGACCGGCATGGCGTCAGGCAAGGCAGGCGCATGATGGGTCAGACGCCAGCCGATGCGCATGAGCGTCAGCACCAGCACGGTCAGGCCCAGGGATTTGTGCCAGGCAAACAGCGGGACCCTCAGCGGATCGCCCAGCGGTATCAGCACCATTGTCCAGCCCAATCCCAGCAGGCCGAAGGTGGTCAGGGCGATGGCCCAATGGAGGCCGATGGCGCCGGCGTTGTAACGGTCGTCGGGAGTCATTTCGCGTCACCGGATGGCATGGGAAGACGTTGCGGCGTCAGCGTGCCGCACGCGAGGCCCGGAGGCTACAGCGGCGGACAATGCTTAACAGGACTTCCGGTGGGACGCGGGGCCGGCGTGCCTGCCGCGGCTCATTGCGAAGGGCGCGCATGCACCGCATCAGAACGGAATTTCCAGTTCCAGGCGCCAACGCAACGTGCCGGCGGGACTGGCCTGCGTGACGCCGAACAGCCAGCCGAGTTCGTATTTGATCTGCCCCGCGCTGCCGAGGCCGAGGTCGTGCAGATGGAGCCTGCCGACCGCAACCGGCCCCGCAATCAGTTGCTGTTGATAAAAGCCTGGCGTGCTGCCCAGCGTGCCGGGGTTGCCATAGATCTCGACCGCCGGCGACAGCGGCGCCCACAGGTTCCAGCGGCTTTGCCAGGCGAACGTGAAGTCCAGCCCTTGGCTGGTCTGGTCCGGCCCAAGCTGCCGGGTGAGAAACAGGTTCACCGTATGCGTCGTGTGGCCGATGTCTTTGGCGATCACCGGCCCGAACGTGATCTCGTTGGCGGCGGCGTAGCTGCCGTGTGTGGTCGTCTGGCCGTACTCGAAGTAGAAACCGAAATCGGCGACGGCTTCGCCCGGCTCGGTCAGTTGGATCATATTTTCCGATACCACCTGCGTCAGCAGCGTCGGCTGGCCGATGCTTGGATCGTTGTTGAAGCCGAATTCGATCTCGCTGTGCCACCAGGGGGTCAGGCCGGTGCCGAGTTCGAGCGTATAGCTCCGCTGGCCGCCGACACCGGGCCGGGCATCGAACGACCTGGAGCCGTTATGCTCGATTTCCAGCTCGCCCAGGTCGATCTCGTATGGAGAGACGATATGGAAATCCGCCCGCGCCCGCAGCGGCGCCAGCAGCATGAGCGCTGCGGCCAGCGCGCACAACCAGCGGGTCATTTCGCGACCAACACGCCCTGTGCGGTGTCCTGGTGGAAATCGCCGAAGAACTTGTATTCGCCCGGATCGAGCGGACCCAGGAACACGGTGATGGTCTGGCCCGGCCCGACCAGTTTTTCGCGGTTGAGGTCAACGCTTTCAAACTCGTCGGAGGAGTCGTCGGTGTTCTGCACCTTCAGTTGGAATTTCACATGCGCCGGCACCTGGATGCGGTCCGGCACGAAGCGGTGCTGGCGGAACACCAGCGTCGGCAAGTCGTCGGCGCGTGCCGGCTGCCCGCCCACCAACATTGCTGCCAGCAGCGCGGAGACGGATGCGAGGGCGCGGACCCGCGGCCGGGCCGCCGCCCGGGCCAGAACCGCCAGAAGCAGCGGCGCCCGCCAAGCCGCACGCTCGATGCCCGATCGCCGCGCGCCCACCGTGGCCATCAGCCATGCCTCCAGCGCCTCCCGAACGAGCGTGCGCGTAACCATGCGTCCCCCTTTGCGGACTGCAGATGCGAATGACTTGCAACCGCATCGGTGATACACGGCGGCGCGAGGCGGCACAATAGGGTTGGAGGCCAATCGCCGTCATCATGTGAACCGTCATCCAAAATCCGGCAGTTGGTTCGCCCTGTACAGGGCTCTTGGCGTGGCAGCACAACCGCCGGTCGTGGTTCTGGCCGAGCTGAGACAACGTGCTGGCTGCGGTAGTGCCGCAGTGCTTCGCTGATATACCATCGTTGCGGGCTTCGCCGGATCGCCCGAGGCTCTGCGGATCTGGCGGCCGATCACGGCTCATCGCTGAGCGGGCTCGCGGATCGCCTGGTGCTGGGGAACAGCACCTCGAAGGACGCGACGGCGAGACACCGGCTCAGCGGAATCGAGATGGCGGCGATCAGGTCGGCCACGGCGGCTGTCTCGGTTCCGCATTCTTCGGTGGAAGCCCGGCCATTGGCCATACCAAGCATGCGAATACCAAAAGCGGCAGCCAACAACGCGAATGCAGATCCCCAGTGTGCTCGCCTGCCGGCTCCCGCCGTGCCCAGGTCCTCACCGGTTTGCGGACATAATGGGGGCACCGCCGTAGACGGCGCTGTGGAGCAGGTCTGTGATATTGCGGACCAGGGCGCTGCCGATTGCGACAAAGCCGACAATGAGGATTAACCGCATCCAGATGCCCACGATCGGCATCGCATCCTGTCTGACGACAGTCTCCATTTCAGTCTTTGCGATCATGTTTTGTCCTCCAGCCTCAACTGGCGAACGCGAGTTTGGGCCGCAGAGTTGGGTGATGGCGTCCGTGTCAATCCGGTCATCCCGGAACGGGGTCGGAATCGCGACCGCCGAACCAGCCATCGGCTGCAGTGGGTTTGCCATCTCTGGCGGCCCCGGTCAGGCGCTGGCCATCGGGCCGAACGACGATCGTTCGGCCGTGAACATGGCGCCGTTCATCACGCGGCGGACCCGGATCGCGGAGAAGCCCTGGAACCGGAGCGACCGCTCGATGACATGGCCAAGCCATCCGGCCGGATCGGCCGCGGTCCGCAACAGGATGCATTCGGCAGGAGCCAGCCTGCGTCGCGCGTTTGTTACGGCAGAAACGGCGTCGTCCGCAGTGCCGACCGACGGCACGATGACAACGTCGGCGTCGCCCAGGGGCGGCCGGTCGTTCTGCCTGATTTCTGTGACCTCGCGGCAGCCGCGGCGAATCAACTCGCACACGCCCCCGATGTCGGGGCCGATGACGATCGCGCGCTTGTCCGCGAGGTCGGGGACGGCGTCGAGGAGCCTATCGTCGGGGTCGCCGGTCAAGCATCCGGACAGCGATTGAGAGGCGGAAACGACCGGGACGACGGCTTGAAGATTCATCGGGGGCTCCCTGCACTGACAGACCTGGCTGGCGCGCGCCGGCCGCACGATGGGACTTGTCCGAACTCACGTGCCGTTCCCGCCGGCCGAGCGAAAGCCCAGCGCCCCAACAGGTCGGAAATGCAGCATATCAATTCGATTAGGCTGCGGGCCGCTGCGAATAGGAATCTCGTAGAGGCGGGGCGCGGCGTGGCCAAGCGATGGCCGGCTGCACCTACCAAGAGCCGCGGTGACGCATATGGAAATTATATGGAGCGACGGATACGGTCAGTCGGAGTTATCGGCGCGGCGTTCCGCCCGGCCGCGCGTCCTCTCGTTCTCCGCTGCGTGCGCGGTCGAAGCGACTTTCCTATATCTGCGTCTGGCAAATGGCCATCGAATTTATATGCCGGCAAGCGCTAGCGTTCCCTACTTGTTGGTCGTTCCGCAATCCGGATCGGGATGGAAGTCGGGTCTCGGAATTTGGCCAACCGCAGGCACCTTGCAGGGCTATCAGCAAGCGCGAACATCGCAGAGCCGCGTTCGGATGCCTGAGCGACTGACGATGACAGCGACGCCGCCGAAGCGGCTGCCGAACCGACGTGACCCAAGGCCGTCCGAGGGCGCGGTTTCGCGCGGGCAAATCTGGAGAGACGATGATGCTTGATTGCTGTTGCTGATGCTGCTGGCGGCGGCCTCCGCGGCCGCCTTCCGCTATGTGCACGCCTGCGACACCCTCATCGCCGCCCAAGGATCGGAGCGCATCCAGTGACATGGCAAGGCTGGCTGCAAATCGCCCTGTTCGCCACGGTCATCGCCGCACTGGTCAAGCCGCTCGGCTGGTATATCGAGCGGGTTGTCAGCGGCGAGGGAACCTGGGTGCAGCGGCGGCTCAGGCCCATCGAGCGCGCCCTGTACCGCCTCGCCGGCGTGGACCCCGGACGCGAACAAGCCTGGCCCGCGTACGCAACCTCGCTGCTGGTGTTCAATCTGGTCGGCATTCTGGCGCTGTACGCGATCCTGCGGCTGCAGGCGCTGCTGCCGCTGAACCCGGACGCACAGGCGACGGTCGCGCCCGATCTCGCGCTCAACACCGCCGTCAGCTTCACGACGAACACAAGCTGGCAGGCCTATGGCGGCGAGACGACGCTTAGCCACCTGTCGCAGATGGCGGGGATCACGGTGCAGTCGTTCCTGTCCTGCGCGGTCGGCATCGCCGTCGCGATCGCGCTGGTGCGCGGTTTCGCCCGGCGCTCGATGCCCACGATCGGCAATTTCTGGGTCGATATAACGCGGATTACGCTCTACATCCTGCTTCCGGTATCGATTCCAGTGGCGCTGTTCCTCGCCTGGCAGGGCGTGCCGCAGACGCTGGCTGCTCACGCGACGGCCACCACGCTGGACGGCGCGACGCAGATCCTGGCGCGTGGACCGGTGGCATCGCAGGACGTGATCAAGCTGCTGAGCGGCGATGGCGGCGGGTTCTTCAACGCCAACTCGGCGCATCCGTTCGAAAACCCCACCGCCGTGACCGGCATCGTCGAGATGCTGCTGATCTTTCTGGTCGGCGCGGCGCTGACCAACACGTTTGGCCGCATGGTGCGCGACCAGCGCCAGGGCTGGGTGCTGTTCGCGGCGATGGCGGCGCTGTTCGCGATCGGCATGGCCACCCTGTATGGGGCCGAGTCTGCCGGCAATCCGGCCTTCGCCGGGCTTGGCGTGGACCAGGTGGCGGGGGCGGCGCAAAGCGGCGGCAACCTGGAGGGCAAGGAGGTTCGGTTCGGCGTCGCCCAATCGTCCCTGTTCGCGGCGGTGACCACGGCATCGTCCGACGGGGCGGTCAACGCCATGCACGACAGCTTCATGCCGCTCGGCGGCCTGGCGCTGCTGGCGAACATGATGCTGGACGAGGTGATCGTCGGCGGCCCGGGTTCCGGCCTGTTCGGCATGCTGTTGTTCGCGCTGGTGGCGGTGTTCATTGCCGGGCTGATGGTGGGGCGAACGCCGGAATACCTGGGCAAGAAGATCACCGCCGACGAGATGAAGATGACGATGCTGGCGCTGCTGTGCGTCCCGGCGATGATCCTCGGCGCGGCCGCGGTTGCGTGCGTGCTGCCGGCGGGGCTGGCGGGACTGGGCAACGCGGGGCCGCACGGGTTCTCGGAACTGCTGTACGCCTTCACCTCGGCCGCGGCGACCAACGGCAGCGCGTTTGCCGGTCTGAGCGTCAACACGCCATTCTATAATCTGCTGCTGGCGCTGGCGATGTTCGTCGGGCGCTTCATGGTCATCGTGCCGGTGCTGTGCATCGCCGGCACCTTGGCGGCCAAGCGCATCGTCCCGGCTTCCGCTGGCACGCTGCCGACCGCCGGGCCGCAGTTCGCGGGGCTGCTGGTCGGCGTCATCGTGGTGGTCGGCGGCTTGACCTTCATGCCAGCTCTGGTGCTGGGTCCGGTTGCCGAGCAGGTCGGCATGATCGCCGGCAGCAGCTACTGAAGGGCAACAACCTTCATGGATGTGCACCACCCGCTCGGCATCGTCCCGCGCAGCCGGCGCGCGCTCGATAACAGTTCGAGGAAACCGGCGACCGAGCGGTGTTCGGCTTGGGCGATGCGCCGCAGGCGATCATGGGCCTCGGGGGCAAGGCGCACGGTGACGCCGGTCCGGGCTGCGACAGCATTTGGCACGGCCGGTAAATGCATCAAAATGATGCAGGCCGCAAGGTGTGGAGTGCCCTGGGCCCGCGAGCAATAAACGCCAGGCGCCACCTCATTCGCCAGCGACCCGGGGTGCTTCCCAGCGGGCGCGGGACTGGGCGAGCATTGCTGCCTCCTGGCCGCGCACTGTACAATCTGAGCGCTAAGGCTTGAGCACGCGATCCAGTTCCGCCTTTTGCGTCTCCAGTTCCGCCAGCCTTTTTCTGACCTCAGTGATCTCCTTGCTGACAACGCGCAATTCGATCTGTGCCTTCTTTTTTTCGATATGCTCGTCGCCAAACTGTTCGGCTATATAGGCTTCGAGCTGCCTTCTCAGTACTCTGAGGTAGGGATTTCCCCACACCGCCCCTTCTCGATATTCAAGCTTGCCGGCCCGGATGCCCTCAACGATGAAGTCTCGGGTTACCCCATATTCTTTTTGAGCCGTCACATCGCTGAGCGTCGCGCCCTTGAGATTCCATTCGCCGTATGCCGCCATTGTGCGCCTATCACCACCGCCGTCAGCACCTCAAACGTAGCAGCGCGAACGAAATGGATCACCTGCTGAATCGTGGTGCGCTTCCGGCCGCCTGCCACGGGGCGGGATGCAAGCCTTGTTTTTGCCCTGTCCAGTCCGGCGGCTTGAACGCGCATTGTGGTCGTGGTATCTGCACGCGTCATCGGTGGGACATTGATGCGCATCCAACTCTACGACACCGGGGCGGCCAAGCGCCCTGTCAACCTGACGCTGAACGGCGACCTGATCACCCGGGCGCGGGCCGAGGGCCTGAACCTGTCGGCGCTGGCCGAGGAAGCGGTTGCCGCTGCGCTAGGCCGTCGCGCCCGGGAGAAGCTGGACGCCGAGATTGCCCAGGCTTGCCGGGTCCACGACCAATACCTGGCCGAATACGGCAGCCTGGGCGAAGCGGTGCGAACGAACGCCGGTGCCACCGAGTAGCCCACGCTGGCTGGACATCATGCGGCATCGCGTCCGCGGCTTCCGCCCTCCGTATCTCCTCGTCCTCCAACACCACGGCATCCCGGCAGCAACCGTGCTGGTGGCACCCGTCACACTGCCACTTCCGGGCGACGTCGATGTGTTGGCGCCGCGCCTGACCATCGACGGCGCCGAGTATCGGGCGAGGGTCCTCGACATCGGTGCTGTTCCCCGCGCGATGCTGGCCGACACCGTGGCGTCCGCGGCGGACGATGCCGACGCCATCATGGGTGCCCTGGACATCATCCTGCACGGCTACCCGGTCGGCATGCCGCTGATAAAGCGAAAGGACCAAGGAACACGTTAGCAAAGGGTAAGGGGCAGAAATGGCTGACAATATGAAGGTTATTTATCGTATCACCTGGCCTAACGGCAAGATTTATATCGGCAGCGACTTGACAGATTCGATAACATATCTCGGAAGCCCAAATAAGGAATTGATTGAGAACAATTTCCCGACTCGCGAAGATAGAAGAGATATGGTGATACGCCGCGAGATTTTGTGGGAGTCGGCGACAGCGGCCGTGAGCGAGGTGCTACGAAAGGAAAGTGAATTTATTGTTGAATTACGGGCCAACGATCCGGCGATCGGCTACAATCGGAATCCAAAGTTCGAATGAGATGTCAAGGTATCTAATGGGCGGCTTTAGAAATAGACCGCAAGTCCATTATTTTCCACCACGTGAGCGTCCGCTTCCACCCAAGCCGTTCATCCGACTCGCCGGTACGATTCCAACACGTCCGCGTCTGAGCACCGTCGCACATCCGCTCCGTGCCGTTTCGTTCGTCCACCCGGTTACCCCCCCCTGTCGGGGATGCGACAACGTCGCAAGCCAGACACCGCCCCACCCCCCCTAACCCACGGTAACTCCCTCACTTTCCTCTGGCACGCCGCTTGCTTCATCCCCCAGATGAACACGTTGGCGCCCCGGCGCCGCAGGCCGAACAGAGGGACGGAGAGGCGGAATGATCCAGCTCACCGACAACGCGGTGGACGCAGTGCGCAGTGCGATCCTGGCGGCCAAGGCTCCGGTCGAGGGCATCCGCATCATGGTCGAAGCCGGCGGCTGTAGCGGGCTGAAATACATGATGGGCCTGGTCTCGGCCGGCGAGCCCGACGACATCCTGGTCGAGCGCGGCGGGCTGAAGCTGTTCGTCGATCCGGCCAGCGGCCGCCACCTGGACGGCACCATCGTGGACTTCGTCACCAACGACGAATGCCGCGGCTTTACCTTCGAAAATCCGAATTCCTCGCGCTGCGGCTCCTGCAGCAAGTCGTGCGGCTGAGACAGGACACAGCGCCATGTGGGACTACACCGACAAGGTCAAGGAATACTTCTTCAACCCGAAGAACGCCGGCGTGCTGGAAGAAGCCAACGGCGTCGGCGAGGTCGGGGCCATCGCCTGCGGCGACGCGCTCCGCCTGATGCTGAAGGTCGATCCGCACACCGAAATGATCACCGACGCGCGCTTCCAGACCTTCGGCTGCGGCTCGGCGATCGCGTCGTCCTCGGCGCTGACCGAAATGGTCATCGGCCGCACGCTGGACGAAGCGCTGAAGATCACCAACCAGGACATCGCCGATTACCTGGGCGGCCTGCCCCCGGAAAAGATGCACTGCTCGGTGATGGGCTACGAGGCGCTGCGCGCCGCCGTCGCGAACTACCGCGGCGAGACCTGGTCGGACGACCACGAAGACGGCGCGCTGATCTGCAAGTGCTTCGGCGCCGACGAGGGCATGATCGAACGCGCGATCCGCATCAACAAGCTGACCTCGGTCGAGCAGGTGACGCATTTCACCAAGGCTGCCGGCTCCTGCGGCACCTGCGTGGAAGCGATCGAGGGCGTGCTGTTGCGCGCCAATGCGTCGATGGTCGAAGCCGGCGAGCTTGACGCCGGCCTGGCCTTCAATCCCAACGCGGTCGCGGCACCGGTGCGGCGCGCGCACAAAACCTCGCCGCTGGCCGGCCCGCCGAAGCACATGACCACGCTGCAGAAGATTCGCATCATCGAGCAGGCGATCGAGGAAATGCGGCCGTTCCTCCGCGCCGATGGCGGCGACTGCGAACTGGTCGATGTCGAAGGCGACCGCGTCATCGTCCGCCTGGTCGGCGCCTGCGTCGGCTGCCAGATGGCGAGTGTGACGGTGAACGGCATCCAGGAGCGGCTGATCGCCAAGCTCGGCCAGCCGCTGCGGGTCATTCCGGCGCCGGCCGGTCATTGAGGGGGAACGCCATGCGCCCGGTTTATCTCGACAACAACGCCACCACGCGGGTCGATCCCGAAGTGGTTGCGGCGATGCTGCCGTTCTTCACCGAGCAGTTCGGCAACGCCTCCTCGATGCATGCGTTCGGCGCCGAAGTCGGCGGCGCCTTGCTGCGTGCGCGGCGCCAGCTTCAGGCACTGCTCGGCGCGGAGTTCGACCACGAGATCGTCTACACGTCGTGTGGCACCGAGTCGGACAACACCGCGATCCTCTCCGCGCTGGAAACCCAGGGCGGCCGCAACGAAATCATCACCTCGACGGTTGAGCATCCCGCGATCCTGCAGCTCTGCGCCTGGCTGGAAAAGAGCCGCGCGGTGAAGGTCCACAAGATCGGCGTGGACGCCAGGGGGCGCCTGGACATCGACGCCTATCGCAAGGCGCTGGGACCGCGCACCGCGATCGCCTCGATCATGTGGGCGAACAACGAGACCGGAACGATCTTTCCGGTGGAGCAACTGGCGGAGATGGCGCACGAGGCCGGCGCCCTGTTCCACACCGATGCGGTGCAGGCAGTCGGCAAGATCCCGATGGACCTGAAATCGTCGGAAATCGACCTGCTGTCGCTGTCCGGCCATAAGCTGCACGCGCCGAAGGGCGTCGGCGCCCTGTATGTGCGGCGCGGCGTGCGGCTGCGCCCGATGCTGCGTGGCGGCCACCAGGAGCGCGGCCGGCGAGCAGGCACCGAGAACGCCCCCAGCATCATCGCGCTGGGCCGCGCGGCGGAACTGGCCATGGCGCATATGGAAGAAGAGAACACCCGCATCCCCGCGCTGCGCGACCGGCTGGAGAAGGGCCTGTTGCAGCGGATCGGCAACAGCATGGTCACCGGCGACCCGGACAACCGGCTGCCCAACACCACCAACATCGCCTTCGAGTACATCGAGGGTGAAGGCATCCTTCTGCTGCTGAATCGAGCAGGAATTGCCTGTTCCTCGGGCTCGGCTTGCACGTCGGGCTCGTTGGAGCCGTCGCATGTGCTGCGCGCCATGAACATTCCCTACACCGCAGCGCATGGTGCGATTCGCTTCTCGTTCTCGCGGGAAAACACGGATGAGGACGTGGACCGCGTGCTGGAGGTGATGCCCGGCGTGGTCGAACAGCTCCGCTCGCTGTCCCCGTTCTGGAAGAACGGTGGCCAGGCGGCCAGCCAGTTCGCCCCGACCTACGCGTGAGGTATCAAACATGACAGTCCTGGACAGCATGCGCGGCCTGTCGTCGGCGGAGGAGTTTTTCTCGCTGCTCGACGTGCCGTACGACCCGACGGTGCTGCGCGTGGCGCGGCTGCACATCCTGCGCCGGATGGGCGAGTACCTGTCCGACACGGATTTGGCCGCTGCGGACGACGACACGGCGCGGGCGCTGTGCCGGGCGCATCTTCAGCACGCGTACGATGACTTTGTCGCGTCCACGCCAATCGAACAGCGCGTGTTCAAGGCGCTGAAGGACGCGGTCGCGCCGCGGCAGAAGGGCTTCGTATCATTTGATTCACTGGCCGCGGCGCAGGAGGAAACCTGACCATCATGTTCGCTTCCCGACACACCGTGTCCGTCCCACACGCCAAAGTCGGTGCGAACCGAGCCAATTTCGCGTTGGCACGGCACTTGCCATGAAGCCTGCCAGGTAGCGGAGCGAATTATGCACATCGTCGTTTGCATCAAACAGGTACCGGACAGCGCGCAGATCCGCGTGCACCCGGTCACCAACACCATTATGCGGCAAGGCGTGCCGACGATCATCAACCCGTACGACCTGTTCTCGCTGGAGCAGGCACTGCGGCTGCGTGACCGCTTCAACGGCACGGTCACGGTGCTGACCATGGGGCCGCCGATGGCCGAGGACTCGCTGCGCAAGGCGATCACCTTCGGCGCCGACCGCGGCGTGCTGCTGACCGACCGTTTCTTCGCCGGATCGGACACGCTCGCCACCAGCTTCGCGCTGTCGCAGGCGGTCGTAAAGATTGGCGAGACCTGGGGCCCGCCCTCGCTGGTGTTCACCGGCAAGCAGACGATCGACGGCGACACAGCGCAGGTGGGTCCTGGCATCGCCCGGCGGCTGGGCCTCAATCAGCTTACCTATGTCGAGGCCATCGAGGCGGTCGATCCCGAAGGCGGCAGCATCAACGTTGCCCGCCGCGCCGAGGGTGGGCTGCAGCAGTTGCAGACCAAGTTGCCCGCGCTGATCACGATGCTGGAAGGCACCTGCGAAATCCGCCGCGGCAGCCTGCCGGATGCCCTGCGCGCCGCGCGCGCCGAGATCACGGTGTGGAACGCCGAGGCCGCCGGAATCATCGATGTGACGAAATGCGGCCTGCGCGGGTCGCCGACGGTGGTGAAGCAGGTGTTCGCGCCGAAGCCGCGCGAGGTGAAGGCCGAGCAGGTGCCGACCGGCGACAAGAGCTACGCCGATCTGTCCGAAGTGGTCATGGAGCGCATCCTTGGCCTCCAGCCCACGCTGGAAGCGGATCTGCTGCGCATGGCTGCGGCGTACTAGGGAGTCGGAGAGATGAGCGATACCGCGAAGCGACCGCCGGCCACCGGCGGCAGCCGGGCCGGGATGAAGAAGGAGCTCTCCGAGCACTTCAAGGCCTACAAGCACGTCTGGGTATTCATCGAGTACGAGCACGGCAATATCCATCCGGTGTCGCTCGAATTGCTCGGCGAGGGCCGCAAGCTCGCCAACAAACTCGGCAGCGAGTTGGTCGGCGTGTTGATGGGTGGCGGCCGCCAGGCGCTGGCCGAGGCGGTGACGCAGTGCTGGGAGCACGGCGCGGACCTGGTCTATCTCTGCGACGATCCGGTGCTGGAGCACTACCGCAACGAGCCGTACTCCAAGGCGCTGACCGACATCGTCAACACCTACAAGCCGGAGATTCTGCTGCTGGGCGCGACGACACTCGGGCGCGACCTGGCCGGATCTGTGGCGACCACGGTGCTGACCGGGCTCACCGCGGACTGTACGGAGTTGGCGATCGACGGCGAGGGTTCGCTGGCGGCGACACGGCCAACGTTTGGCGGCTCGCTGCTGTGCACGATTCACACGCTCAACTTCCGCCCGCAGATGGCAACGGTGCGCCCGCGCGTGATGGCCATGCCGGAGCGCGTGCCCGGCCGCACCGGCCGCGTGATCGAGCACACGCTGGACATGCGCGAGGAAGACGTCGTCACCAAGGTGCTGCGCTTCCTCCCGGACCGGGAATCGACCAAGTCGCAGCTTGCCTATGCCGATGTCGTCGTCGCCGGCGGGATCGGGCTGCGCAGCCCCGAGAACCTTCAGCTTGTGCGCAATCTTGCGGAAGTGCTCGGCGGCGAATGGGGCGGCAGCCGGCCGCTGGTGCAAAAAGGCTGGATGCCGGCGGACCGGCAGATCGGCCAGACCGGCAAGACCATCCGGCCGAAGCTTTATATCGCGGCGGGGATTTCGGGCGCAATCCAGCATCGCGTGGGCGTCGAGGGCGCCGATCTGATCGTCGCCATCAACACCGATCCGAGAGCGCCGATCTTCGACTTCGCCCATCTCGGCATTGTGGCGGATGCGCTGCAGTTGTTGCCTGCGCTGACCGACGCGTTCCGCCGACGTCTGTCCGTGAATCGTCTGGCTGGGTGAGGAGTGCCGCGATGAAAGAGGAACGCTTCGACGCGATCGTGGTGGGGGCAGGGCCGTCCGGCAATGCCGCCGCCTACACCATGGCGAAGAGCGGGCTAAAGGTGTTGCAGCTCGAGCGCGGCGAGTACCCAGGCTCGAAGAACGTGCAGGGCGCGATCCTGTATTCCGACGCGCTGGAAAAAATCATCCCCGACTTCCGCGAGGACGCGCCGCTGGAGCGCCACGTGGTCGAGCAGCGCATCTGGATGATGGACGACACGTCGCACACCGGAATGCACTATCGGTCCGAGGATTTCAACGAGGAGAAGCCGAACCGCTATACCATCATCCGGGCGCAGTTCGACAAGTGGTTCAGCCGCCGGGTCCGCGAGGCCGGCGCGATTGTGCTGTGCGAGACCACCGTCACCGAGCTGATTCGCGATACCAAGGGTCGTGTGATCGGCGTGCGCACCGACCGTGAAGGCGGCGTGCTGCTCGCGGATGTGGTCGTGTTGGGTGAGGGCGTGAACGGCCTGGTCGGCCAGCGCGCCGGCCTGCGCGAGGAGCTGAAGCCGAAGAATGTGGCGCTCGCGGTAAAGGAAATGCACTTCCTGCCGCAGGAAACGATCGAGCAGCGCTTCGGCCTGAAGGGTGACGAGGGCGTGGTGATCGAAGCCATGGGAACGATCACCAAGGGTATGACCGGCACGGGCTTCCTTTATACCAATAGGGAATCGATTTCCGTCGGCATCGGCTGCCTGGTCGAGGATTTCGCGAACAGCGGCGTCACGCCTTATGGCCTGCTGGACACGTTCAAGCACCACCCGAGTATCCGGCCGCTGCTGGCCGGTGCGGAGGTCAAGGAATACGCGGCGCACTTAATCCCGGAAGGCGGCTTCCGCGCCATGCCGGAGATCTTCGGCGAGGGCTGGGTGACGGTCGGCGATGCCGCGCATCTGGTGAACGCGGTGCATCGCGAGGGGTCAAACCTTGCCATGACCTCCGGCCGGATCGCCGGCGAGACGATTGTTTATCTGAAGCGCCGTCGCGAACCATGCACGGCGGAATATCTGAAGGAATACCGCAAGCGTCTTGAAGACAGCTTCGTGCTGAAGGATATGCGCAAATACAAGGACATTCCGGATCTGCTGCATGGCAGCCGGCAGCTCCTGGATCTGTACCCCCGCATGATGAGCAAGGCGGCACAAGTCTGGTTCCGCGTGGATGGCAAAGACAAGCGCGCGAAGGAAAAAGAAATCATCGGATCGCTGCGGCGTCAGCGCGGCATCGCCGGCCTGGTCGGCGATGTCGTGCGGGTCGCACGGGCTTGGCGCTAGGAGAGGGAGTAGGACCATGGGAACCGAGGCAGCGAACGGCGGCAAAATCGAAGAGAAATTGTTCCAAAACCGCTATCAGGTGGATAGCGGCCGGCCTCACGTGAAGATTCGCGAGCACGACAAGCCCTCCGAGACGCTGATGAAGCTGACCAACATCTGTCCGGCCGGCTGCTACACGGTGGACGACAAGGGCCGCGTCGAGGTGGTGCCCGACGGCTGCATGGAGTGCGGCACCTGCCGCATTCTCACCGCCGAAAGCGGCGAGCTGGAGTGGAACTATCCGCGGGGCGGCTACGGCGTCCTGTTCAAGTTCGGCTGAAGGCTTCGTGCTGCCGATCGCGGATGCCGAGATCGATCGTCTGCTGGCCGAGGACGTCCCATGCGGCGACCTCACCACGCAGGCGCTCGGCATCGGCGGGCGGCCAGGGCGGGTTACGTTTGCCGCGCGTGACGCCTTGGTGGTGTCCGCCACCGAGGAAGCGGTCCGCCTGCTGACCCGAACCGGTGCGACGGCCCGCTTGCTTGCGCGCAGCGGAGAGACGGCGGAACCGGGTCGGATGCTGTTGGAGGCCGAGGGCAGCGCTGCTTCGCTGCTTGCCGGCTGGAAAGTTGCGCAGACGCTGATCGAGTGGTCGGCGGGGGTGGCAACTGCCGTTCGAGACATCGTCGTGGCGGCGCAGGCTGTCTCGCCCTGCGTGCGGGTGGCCTGCACGCGGAAGACCGTGCCGTTGACGCGAGGGTTGTCCGCCCGCGCCGTTATGGCCGGCGGCGGCGTCATGCACCGGCTTGGTCTGTCAGAGACGGTCCTGCTGTTCCCTGAGCATCGTGCGTTCCTTGGAGAAGCTGCCAGACCCGCGTCTACAGGCGCACTGGCGGCTGGCATAGCACGGTTGCGGTCGGAAGCGCCGGAGCGCTCGATCGTGGTCGAGGTCACCAGCGCGGACGACGCACTGGAAGCCGCCATGCTGGGCGCGCATGTCGTGCAGCTTGAGAGATTTGCTCCCGAAGCCGTTGCGCAGGTGTTGGTGCGGCTGCAGGCGACGGGGCGGCCTCGCCCGCTGGTCGCTGCCGCCGGCGGGGTGAATGCCGCGAACGCGGCCGCGTATGCCGCGGCCGGTGCCGATGTGCTCGTCACGTCGGCACCCTATGCGGCTCG
>Ga0182012_10001372_pt1 | contig 26736 bp, 30 predicted proteins | sample 612S2SmetaG_FD_120486 | JGI IMG/M metagenome (GOLD analysis project Ga0182012, IMG submission 120486) | Permafrost microbial communities from Stordalen Mire, Sweden - 612S2S metaG | ecosystem: Environmental > Terrestrial > Soil > Wetlands > Permafrost | place: Sweden: Stordalen | collected...
AAATAGGAAGAGTAGGAGTAGCCGGTATCATCGGCGATGGGCCACGGAAGGAGCTTGCCATCCTTGTCCAACTGCACGGGGCGGCCGGCGATGGATGATACGTCGACAGTGGAGAGAACCTGAAATGGCTCCTGCCATGCGCCTGCGCTCAGCGCTGCGAACAGTGCGATTGCGAGGCAGAGAGACTTAATAGCTCGTGTCATATCGCACCACCAAGAGGGTTGCCAGAAGAACAATTGCCGCTCCGCCAATGGCCGCGAGACTGAGCCGCTCCCCGAGCAGCAGCGCGGCCAGGATTACACCGAAGACCGGGACAAGGTAAAGCGACGTGGAGGCTGTCGTCACGTCGAGATGCTGTAGCGCCTTGAAGAAAAGCAGCATCGAAGCGCCATACATGAAGAGCGCGAGAAACAGGAATGCAGCAATGCTCCTGGCATCGAATGCACGGAAGCTGCTGAAGTGAAAGGGCTCGACCCAGATCAGCAGCGGAATGCTGGCCAAGGAAGCGGTGATGTAGCTGTAGATGAGGATCTCGATCTCTTGAAATCTCACCATCAGACCTTTGCAGTAGACGTTGTAGAAGGACGATCCGAAGCATCCGCCGAAGATAAGCAGGTTGCCGGCCAGAAACCTCATCGAAGTGAAAGATGCCTGGCGCAGATCGCCGATGGAAAGAAATATGACGCCAACCAATCCGATGGCAAGCGAACCGATGCGCAATGGTGTCAGGCGCTCCCTGAGCATGAAGGAAGCCAGTACCGCGCTGATGACGGGGATGAGCAGGTTGAGAATGGCTCCATTGGATGCCAGGGACTTGCTGATGCCCCAGGTCATTCCTAATTGCGCCAGGACCTGTCCGGCGATACCGGCGATGGTGAAGGAGATCCAATCCCTCGCCGTGGGTGAAGTAACCGAAGGGTTGTTGCGGCGCATGCGAATCAGCAGCGGAACGAAGAGGACAGTGGTGACATAGAAGGGAAGGAAGGTGATGGCGATTGGGCCAAGCACGGGGTCGAGGAATTTGACTGCGATGCCTTGCGCGGACCAGATCAAAGAGGCGAGCGCCAGCAGAATGAAGTACCCGACAGTGTGACTCGACCTGGCTACGACTGCTGTGCTCATTGGCTCTCCCACAAGACGTGGATTCCGAAGCGATCAGCTCCCATGGAACTGCCTTCGAAGACGTACGGTGTGAAGGAGCGGAGCCTGGCATATTCCGCGACAACCTCCTGAAAGTCCTGCTGAGCGCCTGATGCGCCGAGTATGGCAACGGTTCCACCCGCGCCGCCGCCGGTAATTTTTGCGCCGTACAGACGGCCTTCGCCGCAATGGTCGCGCGCGATGTCCACGAGTTCATCGGTGGCTTCGCAGCCCAGGCCGGTTTCGGTATAGGACCAGTGCGACTGGAACATAAGCTCGCCCATTTGCGCGAAGGCGGCATGCGACGGATTTTGCGCGTTGCTGCGGGCAAGCTCGATAAATAGTTCGATGCGCTGGTTCTCTTCGACAGCATAGCGGGTGCATACGCGCACTCGGTAGATCACTTCGGGCTGGATGGTGGTGAAGGGGTCGGGATGGATGCTTTGCTGGGCCAGGACTTCTGCGCCTGAAAGGAATTCCGGAAGCCGCTGCTCGTAACGGGAGCGGAAGACGGATGGGGCCATGTTCGAGAGAAAGCCTCTCCACTTCGGGTCGGAGTAGCGCGGGATTTTGCCGCTATCGTCCTTGACGATGGGCAGGCCCTCCCACTCGCAGATCATGCGGTAACCGATGAAGGCTGCGGCTCGTGCGGCTTCGTACTCGACTCCGGTGACGGCGTGGCGAACTCCGGAGTCGATGGCCCAGCAACGAAGGCCTGATGGCAGCTTTACCAAGGGTCTCGGTATACATGGCTGACATAGCAACGGCAGCACGTGATCGACGTCGCCGAGGACGGATGCAGCCTGGTCCATGATGCCGCAGGCGGAGTCGGCGATGACGTTCTCTACCCACTGGCAGGCTTCGGCCAACTCAATGCCGCGGAGTTCAATGCCATAGCTGGCGGCGGCTGCTTTCATCACGGAGACCTCTACCGCGGCAGAGGAGCTGACGCCTTTGTTCAACGGCACTTCGGACTCGATGTAGATGGAGGCGCCGAACTGAGTCTGAGCTGGATAGCGCTCATGCAGGAGGAAGAATGCGCCGAGCACATAGGCAGTCCAGCGAATTTCCGGGCTCGAATTCACAAGCGCCTTGACCGCTTCAATGCTGGTTAACGCTTCGAAGCAGAACTCGATTCGGTCGAGCCATCCCTCCCGCTTCATTTGAGGATTCCAGAAGACGATGCGCCGGTCTGTTCGCTGCTGCACCGCGGCCCATGTGGCTTCGCGAATGGTGCTTTGAAAGACGAGGCCGCCGGTGTAGTCCACATTGCCGCCCATCAGATCGAGCCTGCCCGGGGCGCGGCTGATGTAGACCGGACGCTCAAGAGAGAAGAAGCCGTGCGGGCCGCAGAGCTTGGACACGGTGAACTCGAATGCGCTCATGCACACTCCCGGATGCTGTCGATTACATACTGGATTGCTTCATCGCTCATGCGGGGGTGGATGGGGATGCTGACGTATTGTTCAAAGAGCTTCTCGGCGACGGGACATTCGCCCTCATGATGGCCGAGTTTGCGATATGCCGTGGTTAAATGAATGGGCATGTAGTGGGACCACGCTTTGATCTGCTTGCGCGTGTAAAGGTCCCACATGAAGTCTTCTTTGGTGCGGGAAAACTGTGGTGTGAGAAGCAGGCAATAAATGTGAAATACATGCTTGTTTACTGGCGAAACATACGGCAGTGTTAAGCCGGGGATACCGCGGAGTCCTTCGCAATATCTGCCCGCGATTTCGATGCGCTTTTGATTCATCGCTTCAAGCTTCTTCAATTGGATCAAGCCCACGGCCGCCTGCGCATCTGTCATGCGGTAGTTGAAACCAATCTCATCGAAATCGAGGTACCAGTACCGCTTGCCCATGGGATGAACGGACTCATCGATGGGGAGATATTTGCCTTTGGGATCGTAGGTGCGGCAACAGAGCGAGCGATGCGAGAGCATGTTGTCGTAGAGCGACCTATCGCTGGTGGTGATCATGCCGCCTTCGCCTAGGGTGACCATGTTCTTCTGCTGATGGAAGCTGAAGACGGCGACGTCGCCGAGTGAGCCGGACTTGCGGGCTTTGTATTCGGCGCCGGCTGCGTGCGCGGCGTCTTCAACAATGCAGATCCCACGGGGTTGCGCGAGATCGTTCAAGGCGTCCATGTCGCTGCACTGCCCGTAGAGATGGACGGGCAAAATTGCTTTGGTGCGTGGAGTAATCTTCTCCGCGACTGAGTTCGGATCGAGGTTCAGAGTGCGCGGGTCGACATCGGCGAAAACGACCTTTGCGCCCAACACCGCTGCGGCATTGGCGGTTGAGATCCAGCTGACGGGAGTGGTGATGACTTCATCGCCGGGGCTGACGCCTGCGGCGATCATGGCGAGTTGCAGGCCAGTGGAGCCGGAGGTAACGGCAAGTCCGTATCTGGCACCGCAGTAGTCTGCAAACTGCTCTTCGAATTGCTTGACGGCGGGTCCGCAGGACGGCGCGCCTGCGTCGAGGACTTCGAGGAGAGCTTCGCGCTCGTCAGCGCCATAACTGGAACCGTGGCCAAACTCCAACTCGTGGATGGCTCGGGGGAGCTTCATGCGAAGCACCTTTCTACCACTTGCTGGCTGTTGCCGGTTTCGATGTTGCAAACGCTTTGCAGTTTGTCAGTGAGCAGGAAATGATGGCGGCCGCGCGGAGCGCGCCCCGCAGGCGCTGCGTGCTGCGGCTGCACGAGTTGGGAAGATATGCCCGCGCGGGAGGCCAGACGAAGCCCAAGCTCGTAGCGCGTGAGCGTATCCGATGCACCGGCGTGATAGATGCCGCTTATTTCGCGATCTGCGACCAGGTCCACCATGATTTCGCTGAGTGTGGCGGCGTCGATGGGGTTGCGGTCTTCCTGAGTTGAGAATGCGACGGGCTTGCCGGCTTGCCATTTTGCCATCAGCGAGTCCAGCATGGCATTCGTGCCGCACCTGCGGGCGAAGCCGAGGACGAGCGCGAAACGGAGGACAACGGCCGATGGCAAGATATGCATGACTGCCTGCTCGGCCCATAGCTTGCTCTTGCCGTAGACACTGATGGGTGTTGCTGAGGCGTCCTCGGTATAACTTTGCTGGTTTCCGTCGAAGACTGCGGCGGAGGAGCTGAACAGGAGGCGCGCGTTGGTGCGGGCGCAGGCGTTGGCGACATGCTCCGCGCCGCGGGCATTGATGGCGAAGGCAGTATCGGGCGAGGCTTCGCAGCGGTCGATGTCAGAGATGGCGGCCAGCAGAAGGACGCAGTCGGGATGCGCCTCTGCAAAGGCTTGGTCTACGCTTGCCGCGTTTGCGATATCCACTTCCACGGCTTCCTTTCCGGCGGTCGATTTCGTTACCGCCTGGTTGCGATCGCCTCGAATCACTTGCAACGTTCCGGGGCTTTGTGCGGCTTCGACAGCATAGGTTCCGAGAAACCCTCCTGCGCCGATTACCAACAGTCTTTGCTTGTCCATCACGTTGCATTGCTCCGCGGATTTCCGCTTGTTGTCCTGGTGGCCTTAATCCGCAATCAGTACTTTGGTTAACTTACGCAGTTTTTGCAGGTCTGCTCCCTTGATCCCCCGGTCGGTGATGATCAGATCGCACTGTTCGATAGGGCAGAACCGGTAGACTGCCTCGCTGCCGATCTTGCTACTGTCGATGACCAGGATTTTCTGCTTTCCGGCTTGAAGTATCATCTTCGGCATCTCATGGTCGAAGTTCATAGCGCCTTTGTGGAAGGACAGGGCGGCGGCGCCGAAGAATACCCTGTCCGCGTAGATGCCTTCGAGAGACTCGCTCACCGCGCTTCCATAAAGATCGTGGCTAACCCTGCGATAGATGCCGCCGGTGAGCTGCACCTGGATTCCGGTGCTTGCGGCCAGCTCTTCGACGACCGCGAGCGAGGCCGTTACTACCACCAGGCTGGAGCGCCCCGCCAGGTGCCGCGCGATGCATTGGGTGGTGGTGCCGGAATCGAGGACAATGGTTTCTCCATCCTGCACGAGGCTTGCGGCGGCGCGGCCGAGGGCATTCTTGGCGGCGGACATTTTCTGCGATCGCTCAAGGAAGGTTCGCTCCATCGATCCGCCAGGCGCGGCCATGGCGCCACCGGGAGTGCGGATGACCAGGCTCAGATCGCTGAGCCGGTGCAGGATGCGGCGCACTGTCATCTCAGAGACGTCGAACCGATTTGCCAGCTCACCTATGGTGGCTGTGCCCTTGTGCTTGATGTGGAGCAGGACGTCAGCCTGGCGCTTGCCGCCGGCGGAAGTCTTCGTGAGTGTGTTCGAATCGCTCATGCAAATTGTGCATAATGAACAGAACATGAATCGAAACGAGCTGTCAAGCGATTTGAATGCGAGTTGGGGAGCGCGGATCGAATGGCGGTCTTTGATACACTCAAGGGCCACGTAGAACTCGCGAATACTGATGATTCCTGACGACGTAAAGACCGTGTACTCAACAGAGGATCTCGGCAACGGGCGTGCCGCGGAACTGCCGGGTGAGTACCCTTTTACACGCGGTATTCAACCTACGATGTACCGATCTCGACTGTGGACGATGCGGCAGTATGCGGGCATGGGCGATGCCGAGGAGTCGAACCGGCGTTATCACTATCTGCTGGCGCAGGGAACGAGCGGGTTGAGCGTGGCCTTCGACCTGCCGACGCAGACTGGATACGAATCGGACTCGCCGCTGGCGCTGGGCGAAGTGGGGCGCGTGGGTGTGGCCATCAATTCGGTCGAGGACATGGAGCGGTTGTTTGCCGGTATTCGCCTCGATCATGTTTCAACTTCGATGACCATCAACGCCACGGCGAGCACGCTGCTGGCGATGTACATGGTGGCTGCGCGGCGCTCGGGGGCTGACGTTCGGAAGCTCTCGGGAACGGTGCAGAACGACATTCTGAAGGAGTACATTGCGCGCGGGACGTACATCTATCCGGTGAAGCCGGCGATGCGGCTTACGACCGATTTGATTGCCTGGGCCGGCGAGCAGATGCCGGAGTGGAATACGATTTCGATCAGCGGCTACCATATGCGCGAGGCCGGTTCGACGGCGGCGCAGGAGTTGGCTTTTACGCTGGCCAACGGGCGGGCTTATGTGGAGGCGGCGCTGGCGGCGGGTCTCGCGATCGACAGTTTTGCGCCGCGGCTGAGTTTCTTCTTCAATGCGCATTCGAATTTGTTTGAGGAAGTGGCGAAGTTTCGCGCGGCGCGGCGCATCTGGGCGCGCTGGATGCGGGAGGACTTCAAAGCGCAGAATCCGCGCAGTTGGATGCTGCGCTTTCATACGCAGACGGCGGGGTCTACGCTCACGGCGCAGCAGCCTGAAAACAATATTGTCCGGACGACGCTGGAGGCGCTGAGTGCGATCCTCGGTGGAACGCAGAGCCTGCATACGAATGGATTTGACGAGGCGCTGAGCCTGCCGACGGAAAAGGCTGCGCGGATTGCGCTCCGGACGCAACAGATATTGGCGCATGAGAGCGGCGTGCCGCAGGTGGCCGATCCGCTGGGAGGGTCCTATTACGTGGAGGCGCTGACGGACCGGATCGAAGCCGAGGCTGAGGCGATCTTTGGGAAGATCGAGAAGTTGGGAGGGACTCTGCGGGCGGTTGAGTCGGGATGGGTGCAGCAGCAGATTCAGCAGGCGGCGTACCAGTGGCAGCGCAGGGTGGATGCGGGTGAGGCGATTGTGGTGGGCGTGAACAAGTTTACGGCCGAGGATCAAGTGGAAATGCCGATCCAGCGGCTGAATCCGGAACTGGAACGGCGGCAGGTGGAGCGCTTGCAGGCTTTGCGGTTGCGCCGGGATCACGGGCCGTGGAGGCAGTCGCTGGATCGGCTGCAGGAAGCGGCGCGATCCGGTGCGAACCTGATGCCGTTTATCGTGGAAGCCGTTGAATCGCTGGCGACCGTGGGTGAAATTGCCGACACTCTGCGCGCCGTCTTTGGGGAATACCGGGAGACGGTGACGGTTTAATCATGTCCGCTGCATATCGCCTCATTTGCAGCGGGCGTCCCTCCGGCCGCGGTCGCTTGCAAGCACCCGCAGGGGCTAAAGCCCGTCAATTCCATTGGCTTTATTGGCACGACTGAAGTCGTGCCCTTTCACAAGACAAGAACAAACTCGGCGTGGCGGGCATCACTCGCGATGGAATATCTTTCAATAGGTTGTGGAGCGACCACTGCGGCTTATGGCCCAAAAAATCAGTCCGGCGAAGCAAATGCCTAAGAGAAGCAGGAAGGTCCCCATGGCACCGCCGCGACCGCCAGGGTGGCCGAAACGCATCATTGCTAAAGAATTCGCAGCAAAAGTCGTCATTAGAATCCCTCCACGCCTGGCATTCACAGGTCTCACCAAGCGTCACACCGGTAGAGACACTGCTTCTCGGAGCAAGTTGCTGCGGACTTTTTATCCCAGCCGTTTGCCCCAGCGCGGGGCGATGGCATAGTTCAACTGGACCAGCACGATTACTGCGATGCTCAGGTAATTGCTGGCGATGCAGAGCGCTGCGCCGAAAGCATAGAGGCTCTGGGCGATGAGGATGCGGCGGCAGATGGCGCCGCGAATTTCGGGCGCGGTCTCTTCTTTGATGAGGCCGTGGCGCGTGGCGTGGGTCCAGCTCCAATAGAGCATGGCGCCGGGCAGCAGGATGTTGAGCCAGTAGAAGAGGAGCGATGTGCGGTAGGTGATGAACTCGGCCAGCAGGCGGGTGGTGAGCGGCATGAGGGTGATGCTGAAGAGGAACGCGAGGTGAATCCAGGTGAGGTCGCGGCTGCCTTCGCGGAGGTGGTTGAGCTGGGTTTGCTGGCCGGCCCAGAAGATGCCGAGGGTGAGAAAGCTCATTCCGTAGGCGATCCACTGGGGGCCGAGGGCGGCTAGCGCCTGAAGGAGCGCTGCCTCGGAATGGATGGACTCGGCTGACGGGATGTGGATGTCGAGGACGAGCAGGGTCATGGCTACGGCGAAGATGCCGTCGCTGAGGGCGGCTAGCCGTTCGAGGCTGCGCCCCTGAATCGCGTTGTAGATCGTGGACATTGTCGTTCTGCCGGTTTACTTCATCAGCTCCGCGGTGGGGTCTGCCTGGGTGCGCCGGATGCGCCAGATTCCCAGAACGATCAGCACCACGCCGGCTACCAGCTCCAGCCACAGGTGCCAGTCAAGGCGATGCTGCCGGTAGAGCGAATAGCTCTGAAAAAGCGCAAACACCCCCACCAGAATGGCGATAGCGCCGCGTATCTTGTCACTCATCTTTCGATTCCTCTCCTTGAAGATGGATCCGGCGGCCTTAAAAAGTACAGGTATGAAAGCGAAGTTTGACCAGGCGGTCCGGAAATCCCTATCTTCAACTAAGGTACAGGAAGCGCCGCTCGTGGCAATCTGCCAATTTTGCGGACAGGCATTCCGTCCCACGAGGTAATTTTTCATGTCGAGTCCCGTCGATGCGCACGCTCTGAAACAAACTGCCCTTAACGCCACGCATCGCGCCTTGAAAGCCAAGATGGTCGATTTCGGAGGGTGGGATATGCCGGTCGAATATGGTGGTCTGGTGGCCGAACATCAGGCCGTGCGAACCGGCGTGGGCCTGTTTGACGTCAGCCACATGGGCGAAATCCAGTTTCGCGGGCCGAATTCGCTGGCCGCCGTGCAACGCATTACGATGAACGACGCTTCGCGCTTGAAAGACGGCCAGGCCCAGTACTCCGCGCTTCTGACGCCCGAGGGTACGTTTGTCGACGACATTCTGGTGCATCGGCTGAGCGAAAACGACTATCTGCTGGTGGTGAACGCCGGCACCAAGGACAAGGATTACGCGTGGATTCGCAGCCAGGTGGGCGCGATGGCGGGGATCCACATCAGCGATTATTCGCCGCACTACTCCCAGTTGGCGATTCAGGGGCCGCGCGCGCTGGAGACCTTGCAGAAGCTGACCAAGGTGGATCTGGCGGGGATCAAGAATTACTGGTTTACCTTTGGCCAGGTGGCCGGCGTCTACAACACGCTGATCAGCCGCACCGGCTATTCGGGTGAGGATGGCTTTGAGATTTATATCCCGTCGGATGTGGCGACGAGCGAGAAGGTTTGGAATGCGGTGCTGGAAGCAGGCGCGGAATTCGGAATTCTGCCCTGCGGCCTGGGCGCGCGCAACACGCTGCGGCTCGAAGCCGGAATGCCGCTTTATGAGCACGAAATTACGGACCAGACCAACGTTTTCGAATCGGGTCTGGATCGCTGGCTGAAGCTTGAGAAGGATTCGGATTTTCTGGGACGCGCGGCATTGCTGGCGATCAAGGAGTCTGGCGGTCCGGCGCGCAAGCTGGTGGGCCTGGAGATGGTGGAGCGCGGGATTGCGCGTGATGGCTATCCGGTGCTGAATGAGGCTGGCGAACAGATCGGCATTGTGACGAGCGGGTCGCCTGCGCCGTTTCTCAAAACCAATATCGCCTATGCCTATGTGCCGGCTGCTGTGGCTGAGAGCAAAGAGGATGTGTTTGTGCAGGTGCGGGCGAATCGGGTGCGGGCAAAGCAGGTGCCTACGCCGTTTTATAAGCGGGTGAAAAAATAGCTCGGGGAATAGAGACTTTGCCTCCACGCCAATAGTTCATCCTCACCCGCTGGCGTGCTTTTGCTGTCGCACGCCAGCGAGGAAGAGTCGAATCGTGTCGGTAGTTATTCCTGGGCCACGGTCGGTCCGGCTACCAGCACCTGTTGCGGTGCGTCGACCTGAGCGCCGGGAACTTTGAATTTGAGCTTGAACGTTTCAATCTCCGGTTTGCCTTTGGTCGGGGTCACGAAGCTGAGTTCGTATTGGTTATTGAAGCGGCGGGTCAATTCTTCTAAATACGGCTGGAAGGAGACCGGGTTGCCGGTGCCTTGCCAGAAGCTTTTGCCGCCGGTGGCGTCGGTGGCCTGGATCATCAGGTTTTGGCCGGTGTTATTGGCATAGCCGGTTTGATCGAAGCGGCCGCTATCGCGCCAGTAGATGGCGTAGAGGACCATGTGGGCCTTGACGGAATCGGTAATGGCTGCCTGCAGATATGGGTCATCCGGATCATAGCGGCGATTGTATTCGTCCACGCCGTCGGTCACCATGATGACTTCGCGCCGCGCTGAGCGGTTCTGCGAGGGCCAGCGCTTGGCCAGGTCGGAGATGCAGAAGTACGGGCTGGCATTGGAACCCGGAGCGCCGCCCGGAATGTGCAGACCCTTGAGTACTGCTGCGTGGTCGGCGGTCAGCGGGCCGGTGAGCTCGGTGTTGCCGTTTTGCATGTAGCCGATCGTGGCGCGGATGTTGGGCGGCAGGCTGTTGACGAACTGCTCGATGTCATTGAGCTGGCGTCCGAGGCTGCTGCGCGCTGAACCGTCAATCAGGATGACCAGTTCCACGGGGTCTTTAGCACCCTTAAGTGCCTCAAAGCTCGCGACTTTCGATTCCTTACCGTTCACTTTGATGCTCAGATCCTGAGCTGACACGGAGGGTGCCGGGTCGCTGGCATTCTTTGGCAGGATGGTGACAATCACCTGGCCCTGGCCCTCTTTTTCCCCTTGCGGAAAAGCTGACGCCGCAGCAAGCAGGACCCCAGCGGCAACAAAAATCGCGATTCCATTCCTATTCATTCCATTTGCTCCTTCAGGCAAAGCTGCAGCAGATCCGGATGACGTGCAAAACACCACCGGGCGCAGCTCGCTTCGCGCTTCTTAAGAATTAGACGCGTCTCGGAGCGATTTCGACTTAAAGCAGTGAGCGATTCGGCTCGTACTCAATTGGTGGCCAGCACCGGTTGCTGCGCTTTGCGCATGATCTGAACCAGCGTGGCGTGGAGGCTCTCGGCCGCGAGATCATGCAGCAGCGGCCGATAGCCAGCTTGGAGAGCGGGATGATGGGATGCTTGTTGTTCACCCACCCGCGTACAACGCATCGATCGGCCAACCCGCCCGATGCTCTATCAGTTCAACTTTGAAGCCAGTTTGCCGCGGCCAGATTGCGGCTGCCGTTTGGGCTGTGACACTATTAGAATAGTCCCATGCAGTTCCTTTCGATAAGCCGCCGACTGGTAGAATCCGGCCCCGAAGCCTTCACGCCGGAGTTGATGGCCCGGGAAACCGCCCGCGTTCGCGAACTTTACGCTGCCGGCATTTTGCGCCAGATCTGGAAGCGTGGCGACATTCCTGGTGCTTCGATCCTATGGGAAGCTGCTTCCAAGGCGGAGGTGGAAGCTGCCATCGCCAGCCTGCCTATTTTTCAGGCTGGACTGCTGGAGATTGTAGCGCTGGTGCCGCTCGAGCCGTACCCTGGCTTCGGTCCCGTGGCTTAGGCGGACGGATTCCGCGCGTGCGCTGATTTCCACCTCGATTTCGTTGCGGCTGTCCGATGCCTTTACACTAGAGATTCGGCGTGAATTCGGCATTTGAAAGGAACCCGCATGGCTTACCCCACAACCTACAAATACACCAAAGAGCATGAATGGCTGGATGTTCAGGGCTCGACCGGCGTGATCGGAATTACCGACTACGCCCAGAGCACGCTTGGCGACATCGTTTTTGTCGAGTTGCCGAAGGTTGGCGACAGCGTCACCGGCGGCCAGACCTTTGGCTCGGTTGAGAGCGTGAAGGCGGTCAGCGATCTCTACTCGCCGGTCAGCGGCACAGTCATCGCGATCAATGAAGAGCTGAATTCCTCGCCCGACAAGGTCAACGAGAACGCTCATGAAGCCTGGATCATCAAGGTGGAGCTTTCGGACCCTTCGCAGGTGGATTCACTGCTGGATGCGGCGGCGTATGAGGCGTTTATTGCCGAAGAGGGCGGACACTGAGCCTGCCTCGGTTCCAAAACCGGCTCAGTTTTTCGGTCTCCCGAACATGGCCGGGCGCCATCTGGAGCCGATAGGCCGTTTTCCGCATCCATAGTCTGATACCAACGCCGTAATTTGTCCCTTTGTTGAACGTTTCTTTCGAGGTTCCCATGCGTTACCTGCCCAAATCCCCTGCCGAACGCGTCGAAATGCTAGGCGAAATCGGTGCATCGTCGATTGAGGAACTCTTTGCCGTCATTCCCGCCGAATACCGGCTGGAGCGCGACCTGGCCGTTCCGGCGCAGCTTGGCGAGAGTGAAATTATCGACTTCTTTAAGGCCGCGGCGGCGAAGAATGCCGTCGGGTACGCCAGCTTTCTCGGCGCGGGGTGCTATCGGCATTACCGGCCGGTGGTGATCGATACGCTGGTGCAGCGCGGCGAATTCCTGACCAGCTACACGCCTTACCAGGCGGAGATCACGCAAGGGACCCTGCAGGCGATCTTCGAGTTCCAGACGATGATCTGCGAACTCACCGGCATGGATGTGGCCAACGCCAGCATGTATGAGGGCTCGACCGGCGCGGCGGAAGCGGTGATGATGGCCGCGCGGATTACCGGGCGCAGCCACTCCGTTGTCGCGACCTCCGTTCATCCTGAATACCGCGAAGTGATGGCTACTTACGCGCAGCACCAGGGGCTGCCCTCGGACACTGTCGGCTACGATGCTGAGACTGGCCGCGTGGATCTGGCCGCGCTGGACGCTGCCATTACACCCGATACGGCCTGCGTGCTGATGCAGTCGCCGAACTTTTTTGGAGTGATTGAGGATGTGGCGGCGATTGCGGAGATTGCTCACGCGAAAGGCGCGCTGCTGGTGGTTTCGATTGCCGAGGCGCTTTCGCTGGGCGTGGTCAAGCCTCCGGTTGAGGCGGATATTGTTTCGCTTGAGGCGCAGTCTTTTGGCGTGGCGATCAGCTACGGCGGGCCGTTCTGCGGAGTTATCGCTACCAGGGAAAAATACATTCGCCAGATGCCGGGACGCCTCGCCGGCCAGACTACGGATGCCGATGGGAACCGCGGCTTTGTCTTGACGCTTTCGACGCGCGAGCAGCATATTCGTCGGGAAAAGGCTACGTCGAATATCTGCACCAACCAGGCGCTGGTGGCGCTGATGGCGACGATCTTTCTCACGGTGTACGGTAAGCAGGGCGTTCGCGATCTGGCGGTGCAGAATCTGGCCAAAGCTGATTTTGCGGCGAAGACGCTGGCTGCGCAGCCCGGCGCGAAGCAGCTCTTTGCGGGCAGTCCGCGGTTTAACGAATTTGTGCTGAGCACGACGGAAGCGCCGGCGGAACTGAATGCGCGGCTGCTGGAGCAGAAGATCATTGGCGGCGCGGATTTGAGCCGCTGGTATCCGGAGCTGGGCAATGCAACGCTTTGGTGCGCTACGGAGTTGAATTCGCGGGCGCAGATTGAGGCTGCGGCGAGCGTGTTGGCGAGCTCCGCAGTCTTAACGGCCTAGGAGAAAGCGATGGGCACGGAACGCAAACCGCGAATCATGTACATCGAGTGCAAGCAGGAGAGTCTGCTTGGGCCCGCGCGAATCGGTCGCGTCTCTTTCTCCAAAACGCGAATCACTCTCTACTACGGTGGCAAAGCTTTCGAGCGCATGAAGAACAAAGGTGGGAAGGCCAACTATTTTAAAGTTGGCACCGGCGAGGAGTACTGGATTTCGGGTCCGAAGCACGATGGAAACGACCGCCTCTACAGGAGTAACATTCCGGTCCACATAGACGAGGACGTGAGAGACGAGTATTGGACGGAAATACGGCAGAAACCGGCTCTGAAAGATCGCAACACAACTTGACTGACGCTGCCAACAGCAGGAATCGAGCAAACTATTATGGCTACCTCAATCCAAACGCCTGAAGTTACGGCACCAAAGACCGGCCCCACCCCGCGCAACACTACTCTGGGCAAGGTCCGCACTCACCCGACGCAGAACGAAGGCCTGGTCTTCGAGAAATCCTCGCCGGGGAAGCGCGCTTACAAGCTGGCTCCGCTGGACGTGCCGGAGGTTGATCCTGCGGCGCTGCTGGGCGGCTTGCATCGCGAAGATACCGGCATGTTGCCGGAGCTTTCCGAGATCGAGATCATCCGCCATTTCACGCGGCTTTCTACGTGGAACTACGCCATCGACCTGGGCATGTATCCGCTTGGCTCTTGCACGATGAAGTACAACCCGCGCGTGAACGAGCTGGTGGCCCGCATCGAGGGTCTGGCCGAGGCGCATCCGTATCAGCCGGAAGCGCTGTCGCAGGGGTCGCTCGAAATCGTCGAGCTGCTGCAGGAGTGCCTGATCGAGATCACCGGCATGGACGCGATTACCTTGCAGCCGGCGGCTGGCGCTCATGGCGAGTTTACCGGCATTCTGCTGGTCCGCGCGTATCACGAGTCCAAGGGCAATGCACGCAAGAAGGTGCTCGTTCCGGACTCGGCGCATGGGACCAACCCGGCGACTGCGGCGCTTTGCGGCTATCAGGTGCAGAATCTTAAGTCGAACGCGCTGGGCATGGTGGATCTGGAAGAGCTGGCCAAGGCTGTGGACGAAGATACTGCCGCGCTGATGCTCACCAACCCCTCGACCATCGGCGTCTTTGAGAGCGAAATTCACAAGATTGCGGACATTCTTCACGCCAAGGGCGCGCTGCTCTATATGGATGGCGCGAACATGAATGCGCTGGTGGGCAAGGCGCGTCCCGGCGACTTTGGCGTGGACGTGATGCACCTGAACCTGCACAAGACTTTTTCGACGCCCCACGGCGGCGGCGGTCCCGGCTCCGGGCCGGTGGCGTGCAAGGCTATCCTTGAGCCGTTTCTGCCGACGCCGGTGCTCAAGAAGGCGGACGGCAAGCTGGGCTGGGATTTTGCCCGGCCGCAGTCGGTGGGCCGCGTGCGCGCAAACTACGGCAACTACGGGATGTTTATCCGCGCCTTGGCTTATATTCTTGCCAACGGCCCGGACGGCCTGCGCCAGACCACCGAAGACGCCGTGCTCAACGCCAACTACATCCGCGCCGGCTTGCAGGACTTGTACGAGCTGCCTTACAAGACCGCGTCAATGCATGAGGTGGTCTTTTCGGATAAGAGGCAGGCGGCGAAGGGCGTCCGGACTGGCGACATTGCCAAGCGGCTGATCGATTACGGCTTCCACTCCTACACAGTGAGCTTCCCGATGATCGTCTCGGGAGCGCTGATGATCGAGCCGACGGAGAGCGAATCGCGTGAGGAGCTGGATCTGTTCATCGCCGCCATGCGCGCGATTGCGCAGGAAGTGGAAGATACGCCGGAACTGGTCAAGAATGCGCCGCATTCGACGCGTGTTTCGCGTCTGGATGAGGTGACGGCGGCGAGGAAGCCTATTCTGCGCTGGAAGCCGGAACCGAAATAGCCGCCGGCTAAAGCTCCCGCTCGACAACTTCGAAATCTAGGCAGTAGAAGCTCAACGTCAGGTCCTGTTCACCGTTGAAGATTCGATAGCGGATGTTTTCCATTTGGGCGTCCGCTGTCGATTCAATTTGTAGAAGACATTTGGTGCCGGGATGCAGGTCGGCTATTTTCAACTGAACAACAGCGGAAAACCGGATTGTAACTTTACGCAAGGGTTCGGTGCGCAAGAGTTCGAGATGGACGGATTGGCTGTGATCGCCCAGTTCAGATGGAACTTGGGAAATCTGCAGACTGAGGACGGATAAATAGCCGAGATTCTTTCGATAGTAGTCTGCAATCTTTGAGTCGCTGGTCGTCATCGTCTCTTTCCATGAGGCTTTTGTTCCGCAAAATTACTCCAGCCGAGCGACCGAACTTTCCACTCAATCTGAATTGGCCTATACTTCATCCTATGAGAACCATCATCGACCCCAAACTCGTCGACTGGTCTGACTGTCCGCTGGTCGAGCGCGATCCGCTCAAGCTGAGCGGCGTTCCCATTGTGAAGGATACTCGCGTCCAGGCCGATTCCATCGTTGAAAACTATGAGTCCGGCTCGCCTGTGGAAGAGATTGCTGAAAATTTCAGAATTTCCGAGGAGATCGTCCGCGAGCTCCTTGCATATGGAGCACTCAGAAGAAACCAGACTGTTGCGTGAAGGTGCTCTTCGATCATAACGTTCCCTTTGGATTGCGGAAGGCGCTGACTGAGCACACCGTCTTCCTTGCGGATGAAATGGGGTGGGCGAAGGTTGGGAATGGCGAACTCCTGAAGTGCGCCGAGGACGCGTCCTTTGAATTGATGCTTACATGCGATCAGAATTTGATCTACCAACAAAATATGGCCAAGAGGCAGATATCTCTGGTCATCCTCAATACAAACAACTGGAAAGTTCTGCAGCGGAATCTCCGCGTGATCGTTGAAGCCGTGGATTTGGCCGAGCGGGGAAGCTTTCGATTTCTAGAGATTCGCAGGCGAAACAGCTAGCCCGTTGGAGCATGGTCCTTGAACAACTGCTCCTGGTTCTCTTTCACATAGCCGCGCTTGATTTCTGGGTGCTCGTTGATGAATTTGTTCAGATGGCCACCTCGCATCGCCAGCCGCTTCATCGCTTCCACATGTTCGCGTCCTACCGAGGCGTAGGTATAGAGAAACGGCCGCCCATCCTTCCACCAGACACGGATGAAATCAGGACCAATTTCGACAGATCGGATGCCCGACGTTCCGCTCCAGTTGCGATACGGTTCCATCTCTGCCACTGGGCGGAAATTCCACAGCTTTACACTGGTACTATGACGATTTTCGATGAAAAGCGCGAGGATTTAGAGAAGCACGAATTCATGATGGGGACGGAGCGCGGGCGGCTGGCGGTGGCGCTGGACCTGCTGACCGACTCGCTGATCCTGGCCGGGCAGCATGGGGTTTATTGCGTCTCGAATCGCAATCCCAGCCAGCCGCGGCTGGATTTGCAGGCCGTGCTGGCTGGGATCAATGGAGCCAAAGAGCTGATTCAGTCGGTGATGCGGGAGTTGGAAGCGGAGCGATCTACTTCGCGGCTTTGACAGCGACGGAGGCATCTACGCCGGCCCACTTCACGTGCAATTCGGTTGCGCTACCCATGGTGTTTTCGAAGTCGATGACCATCATCTCTACTGGTGTGGCGTTGCTGCCGACTTTCATATCGACGCGGCCAAGATCCTGCTTTTCGTCATAGACGGTGCCCCACTGGCCGGTCTGTTTGTTGACGATGAGCTTCCATCCGGCTTCGGTGGGCAGTGTGTAGAGGGTGTAGGTGCCGGCCGGGACTTTGAGATCGCCAATCATCAGGTCGGTTGCAGTCTTGAGGGTGGTGGCGGGGTTGGCGCCAGTGCGCCAGACTTTGCCATAGGGAACGAGACCGCCGAAGATGACGCGGCCGCGCATGGAAGGGGAGTTGTAATCGATGCTGACTGCGGCGCCGGATAGAGAGACTTCGGCTTTGGCGGGCGGGCTGGCGAGCTTTTTGGGGGCGGAGTCGGCCATTGGAGCGGCCTGGGCGAGGGCGAGTTGCGGCAGGGTTAAGACAGCGGCGAGCGTACAACAACAGATTCCGGCAAATTTAGCGAAACGCATGGGAACACCTCACGCCAGAGTGTAGCAAAGCCGGTTGGATTCTGTGGTGTTATGGCGGCCAGATCGCTTGGGTGAGAGCACAACCTGGGCAAGCGGGGCCAAATCGTCAGCGCTGCTCGCCAGCTTGCGCCCGCCCTTGCGGAAAAATTACCGGAAATGGGGTATTCTAGTGGAGCGCGCCCGTAGCTCAGCTGGATAGAGCGAACGCCTCCGAAGCGTTAGGTCAGAAGTTCGAATCTTCTCGGGCGCACCATCCGTTTCTCCTCCCAATCGACTCCATTCCAGCCGGCAGCATTCGGATCGCGATGCCAAGACGCAGCCCCGTAGATCGTCCCAGGCCGTGGCGCGAGGAGCGGCAGTCGATTTCTTCTCCCTGGCTTGTCCCCGTTCGAAAATTCAACTGGTGGCTGGCCTGGGTTTCCTGGGCCCTGGATCGCTGGGTTTTGCTCGACGTCCTGGATCATCTTGGCAGATTCTCCATCCTGATTGCGGTCATCTTCTACTTCGCCGATAGCGGCAATCGCCTGAAGCAAAAGCATTACCAGGCGTGGCAGGTGATCAACACGGCGCAGGGCAAAGGCGGGAACGGCGGACGGATCGACGCATTGCAGGAGTTGAATGCAGACCACATTTCACTGATTGGCGTGGATGCGAGCGGGGCGTATCTGGGCGGCGTCGGGCTGGCGCGGGCGCAACTGGAGCGCTGCGATCTCCACGCGGCCGACTTGCGCGAGAGCGACCTGCGGCTGGCCCATCTGGCGTATAGCAATCTGCAAAGCGCCAATCTGCGCCGCGCGGATTTGAGTGGGGCTGACTTGAGTTCCGCGCAAATGCAGGATTCCGATATGACGGAAGCGAATCTGGCGAAGGCAAACCTGGGCAATGCCAACCTGAGCCGGGCGGATCTGCGCGGCGCGAATGTTCAGGATTTCAACTGGAAGCAAATCCAGTCCATGAAGCTGGCCAATGTGTTCGGAATGCGGAACGCTCCGCAGGAGTTCCTGGACTTTGCGCGCAAGAGCGGCGCGGTGAGCCTGGCTTCGGATGACGACTGGAACGTGCTTTTGCGTAAGGCTGCGGCCGACACCCAGTAGCCTGAGTCTTCGTTCCGCTCATTGGTCTCGCTCCAATGTCCTAAACTTAGAAAACCATGCTGCTTACGCTCACCACCACCCATCATCCGGCGACGGACCTGGGCTACCTGCTCCACAAGAATCCTGCGCGGGTGCAGACGGAGGAGCTGTCGTTTGGGCAGGCGCATGTTTTTTATCCGGAAGCGGAGGAAGCGCGTTGCAGCGCGGCGCTGCTGATCGAGGTCGACCCGATCGGGCTGGTGCGTGGGCGCAAGGGGCCGGCGGGTGAGGGCGGTCAGCTTCAGCAGTATGTGAACGACCGTCCATATGCGGCGAATTCCTTCTTGAGTGTGGCGATCGGCAAGCTCTTTTCGACCGCGTTGAGCGGCAAGAGCAAAGAGCGGCAGGCGCTGGCGGAGATGGCGATTCCGCTGGTGGCGCGGATTCCGGTGATTGCGGCGCGCGGCGGGGGCGATCTGGTGCGGAGGCTTTTTGAGCCGCTGGGCTATGCGGTTCATTTGGAAGAGCTGCCGCTGGATGAAAAGTTTCCCGAGTGGGGCGGCTCGCCGTACGTTTCGCTGGAGCTTGCGGCGACGGTCACATTGCAAACACTCCTGACGCATTTGTATGTGCTGGTTCCGGTGCTGGACAACGAAAAGCACTACTGGGTGGGCGACGACGAGGTGGAAAAGCTGCTCAAGCGCGGCGAGGGATGGCTGGCGCAACACCAGGAAAAAGACCTGATCGTCTCACGCTACCTGAAGCGGCAGCGCGGACTGACGCGCGAGGCCTTGTCTCGGCTCGTGGAAGAAGAAGCGCAGCCGGAAGAGGATCAGCAGGCGGTTTCCGGCGACGAGGCCGAGCAGAAGGTGGAGCAAGCGGGAGGGCGGGCGCTGGGGCTGCACGAGCAGCGCATCGGGACGGTGCTTTCGGTGCTGCGCGGCGAGGGAGCGAAGAGCGTGTTGGACCTGGGCTGCGGCGAGGGAAAGCTGCTCAGGCCGCTCATGGCCGAAGCGCAGTTCGAGCGGATTCTAGGCATGGATGTTTCGTGGAAGTCGGTGGAGATTGCCAAGGAAAAGCTTAAGCTCGATCAGTTGCCGGAGAAGCAGCGGGCGCGAATTGAGATCCTGCAAGGCTCGCTGATGTATCGCGACCAGCGGTTTGAGGGCTTTGACGCTGCGGCGGTGATTGAAGTGATCGAGCACCTTGACGCGGCGCGCCTGAAGGCTTTTGAGCGGGTCCTCTTCGCGTGCGCCAAGCCGAAGACGGTGGTGGTAACCACGCCGAATGCCGAATACAACGTGCTCTTTCCTACGCTGCCGGCGGGACAAATGCGGCACCGGGACCATCGCTTTGAGTGGACGCGGGCCGAGTTTGCGCGGTGGGCGGATGGGATTGCTGCGCGATTTGGCTACACAGTGCAGATGCAGGCGATTGGGCCGGAAGACGCAGAATCGGGTGCGCCGACACAGATGGGGATTTTCACGCTTGCATGAGATTTTGGAAATCGCCTCGACTCTGATCGTTCCGCTGGGGACGCAGGTGGTTTTACGTCTAGATTTGCCCAGTACGGCGCCGTCGCAACCGGTTTTGCGAGGGACAGTTGCGGAGATTGTGCGCGTTCCAACCGATGGCAGCCATTCGTATGGGCTACGTTGCGCGGATGGCGCGGAGCTTAAGGCGTTTCGGCAGAATTTTTCAATTTTGAAGCAAGTGAAGATGGGGCCGATTGGGGATGCGGATCGACTCGCGCTGGAGCATGAGCTTGGCCAGTATGTCATCTACCGGTGCGTGGTGGGATCCCAGGCGTATGGGTTGAGCCGGGAGGGTTCGGACATCGATCGGCGCGGCATTTATCTGCCGCCGGCCGATCTGGAGTGGTCGTTGTATGGCGTGCCCGAGCAGTTGGAGAATCGAGCGACCGAGGAATGTTACTGGGAGCTGAAGAAGTTTATCGTGCTGGCGCTGAAGGCCAATCCGAATATCCTGGAATGCCTATGGTCGCCCATCGTCGAGCACACTTCCGAGGTAGCTGAGGCTCTCGTGGCCAAGCGAGAAATATTCCTGTCGAAGCTGGTCTACCAGACGTACAACGGCTATGTGATGTCGCAGTTCAAGAAGCTGGAGCAGGATTTGTGCGTGAAAGACGAACTGAACTGGAAACACGCCATGCACCTGATCCGGCTGCTGTTGCAGGGGATTGGCGTGATGACCGAGCAACAGGTCGGGGTACGCGTGGTGGATCATCGGGATGCGCTGCTTGCCATTCGCCACGGTGGTCAAACGTGGGCTGAGGTGAACGAATGGAGGCTGGCGCTGCATCGGGAGTTTGCAGAGGCGTTTCGGCGGACGACTCTGCCGGATGCACCGGACTATTCGGAGGCTAACCGGCTCCTGATCTGGGCGCGGCGGCAGGGTGTCGAGGTGCGGCATGATTCCTGACACGATTCCGGAACAGGTGCGCACCGCTGTGCTGAAGCTTGAGTTTCCACTGCTCTTTGCTACGGTGAGCGGAGCGCATTTATACGGTTTTCCGTCGGCGGATTCGGACTGGGACCTACGCGGCGCCCATATACTGCCGGCGGAGCAGGTGATGGGATTGTTTCCTCTGCGCGAGACGATTGAGATCGCGGAGGATTCGGGGGTTGAACTGGATCTGGTGACGCACGATGTGCGTAAGTTCTTTTCGCTACTGCTGCGGCCGAACGGATATGTGCTGGAGCAGCTTTACTCACCAATTGTGGTCTTTACAACGCCGGAACATGAGGAACTGAAGCGCATTGCAAGGGGCTGCGTGACTCGGCTTCATGTGCATCACTATCTGGGGTTCGCGGCGAACCAGTGGAGGCTTTATCAAAAGGACTCGCCGCGGCGGATCAAGCCTTTGCTGTATGTGTTTCGCGTGCTCTTGACTGGAATTCACCTCATGCGAACGGGAGATATCGAGGCCAACCTCAATATTCTGAATGAGACTTTCCGCTTGCCATTTCTTCCGGAGTTGATCGCGCGGAAAACTTCTGGAATCGAGAAGCAAGCGCTGAGTCTTGAAGAGCATGGCTTCTATGACGCGCAGTTTGAAGAGTGGGAGCGGGCTTTGAAGATTGCAGGCGAAGAGACGGCTCTACGGGCAGAGACGAGCGCCAGAGAGGCGCTGAGCGATTTGCTGGTGCAACTGAGATTGAAGCGTCTCGTCAGTCACAAGAAGGTGGAGGCACAGGGCGCATGAAAATCCATCTCCCCGAGCTGTCTTTGATCCTGTTGATTGGGCCTTCGGGGTCTGGGAAATCATCGTTTGGGCGCAAGCATTTTCTGCCGACGGAGGTGGTTTCGTCCGACTTCTGTCGCGGTCTGGTCGCCGATAACGAGAACGATCAGTCGGCTACGGGAGATGCGTTCGAGCTGCTGCATGCCATTGTGCGCAAGCGGCTGGAGCGTGGACGGTTGACGGTGGTGGACGCGACCAACGTGCAGCCGGAGGCGCGCAAGTCGCTGCTTGAGATTGCCCGCGAATATCATGTGCTGCCGGTGGCGATTGTCTTCGATTTGGCGGAGCGGCTTTGCCAGGATCGGAATGCGGCGCGGCCAGACCGGCAGTTTGGCCCGCATGTGGTGCGGAATCAGGTGCAGCAGATGCGCCAGGGGCTGCGTGGACTGGAGAAGGAAGGCTTTCGGCATGTTTTCAAGCTGTCGTCTGTCGAGATGGTGGACGCGGCGGAGATGGAGCGGCAGCCGCTTTGGAACAACCGCAAGAGCGAGCATGGTCCGCTGGATATTGTGGGCGATGTGCATGGCTGCCTGGACGAGTTGCTGGAGTTGATGGGCTCGCTGGGCTACGTGGTTACAAAGGAGGACGGAGAGTTTCGCTTGACTGTCCCTGAGGGGCGCAAGCTGGCGTTTGTGGGCGATCTGGTGGATCGCGGGCCGGCGACCAACGAAGTTCTGCGGCTGGTGATGACCATGGTCAAGGCTGGGCAGGCGTATTGCGTGCCGGGAAATCACGATGCCAAGCTGTTGCGGGCGCTCAAAGGGCGCGATGTGAAAATTACGCACGGATTGGCGGAGTCTCTGGAGCAATTGGGTGGGGAATCGGGGGAGTTTCGTGCAGAGGTGGTGCGTTTTCTGGATGGGCTGGTAAGCCATTATGTCTTCGACGACGGGAAGCTGGTGGTTGCGCATGCGGGGTTGAAGGAGTCGATGCAGGGGCGCGGTTCTGCGGCGGTACGGGAGTTTGCGCTTTATGGCGAGACGACCGGCGAGACCGACGATTTCGGCTTGCCGATTCGATATAACTGGGCAGCGGATTATCGCGGCCGGGCGATGGTGGTCTATGGGCATACGCCGGTTCCGGAGCCGGTTTGGCTGAACAACACGGTGAATCTGGATACGGGCTGCGTCTATGGAGGAAGGCTGACGGCGCTGCGGTATCCAGAGCGGGAGATTGTTTCGGTGCCGGCGCGGGCCATCTATTACGAGTCGAAGCGGCCGTTTTTGCCGAAGTTGGAAGCCGCGCCGGAGGTACGCGAGGCGCAGCAGGCAGCCGACGATCTGCTGGATATCGACGACGTGCTGGGCAAGCGGATAGTGGATACGCGGTTGATTCCGCGAATTACGATTCGCGAAGAGAACGCGATTGCGGCACTGGAGGTGATGAGCCGGTTCGCGGTCGATCCCAAATGGCTGATCTATCTGCCGCCGACGATGTCGCCGACGGAGACTTCGAAGTTGCCGGGGCTGCTGGAGCATCCTGGTGATGCGTTTGCCTACTACCGCAGTGAAGGCGTACCGCACGTGGTTTGCGAGCAGAAGCACATGGGTTCGCGCGCGGTGGTGGTGGTTTGCCGCGAAGAATCGGTCTCGGAGCGGCGCTTTGGGGTAGTGGAACCGGCGCTGGGGATTGTCTACACGCGGACCGGGCGGCGATTTTTTACGGATGCCGCGATGGAGCGGGAGTTTCTGGGCCGGATTGCGGAGGCTGTGACTGCGGCTGGGCTTTGGGACGAGCTGCGGACGGACTGGCTTTGTCTCGATTGCGAGCTGATGCCGTGGTCGGCGAAGGCGCAGGAGCTATTGCGGCAGCAATATGCTCCGGCTGGCGCGGCTGGGGTGCGGGTGCTGGATGCGGCGAAATCCGCGCTGGAGATGGCGAGTGGCCGTGTCCAGAGTTTGGAAGGGCTGGCCGAATTGACGCAGCGTACAGCGGCGCGGCTGGAGGCGCTGACGAAGTATCGCGAGGCGTACCGGCAGTATTGCTGGAGTGTGCAGTCGATCGACGACCTGAAGCTGGCGCCGTTCCATCTGCTGGCTAGCGAGGGCGCGGTGCATACGGACAAGCAGCATACCTGGCATATGGAGATTCTTGGCCGGCTTTGCGCTGCCGATGCGGGACTGTTGCTGGCGACGCCGTTTCGCGTAGTGGACGTAAATGATGCGGCGAGCGTGGACGGTGCGACGGCCTGGTGGACGGAGGTGACCGCGGCGGGCGGCGAGGGGATGGTGGTCAAGCCGCTGGACTTGATTGCGCGCGGGCGTCGCGGGATGACCCAGCCGGCGGTGAAGTGCCGGGGTGCCGAGTATCTGCGCATCATCTATGGGCCGGAGTATCTGCTGCCGGGAAATCTGGAGCGGCTGCGGGCGCGGGCTGTCGGAGCGAAGCGGTCGCTGGCCGGACGCGAGTTTGCGCTGGGCGTGGAGGCGCTGGAGCGCTTTGTGCACCGGGAGCCGCTGCGGCGGACGCATGAGTGCGTCTTCGGAGTGTTGGCGCTGGAGAGCGAGCCAGTCGATCCCAGGCTTTAGCGACTCCGGGGCGTCTGTCATATGCGAGCCGATACACTGGTGGAGTAGGCTTTCCCTTGCGCGTGATGCGGGAGCCGCGATCTTAGAGGAATCTCATGCATTGGAATATCGAACAGATTATTTGGGCATTCGTCCTGGCCGCGCATCTGGTGTTGTTGATTGTGTTGATGGGGCGCGACCGGATCAGCCGTTTTCCATGGTTTTCCGCGAGCGTTGCGCTGTCTACGGTTCACCTGATTGCCGACCACCTGCTGCATGGCAAGCTGACTTCGGTTGCCTTCTACTGGCAGAGCTATACCGGAGTTCTGCTCGACAATCTCGTCGGTTTGATGGTGCTGATTGAGCTGGCACGGCGGGTGTTTTCGAACTGCAAGGCAGGCGTCATCCTGAACGCTAAAGGCTGGCTGGGCTGGTCGCTGGTGACGGTCGGCGTGACGGCTGCGGCGGTCTACTACTGGGGTCCGTGGCCGGAGTGGAAGGCAATTACGGCCGATCCAAAGCAGACGTTGCTGCTGCTAGTAGTGCTGAGCGCGCTTAAGTCGCAGCTGTTTCTGGCGATTCTCACAGTCGAAATTGGCCTGCTGATGCGCATTTTTGGCCGGCGGTTTGGCTCGCGATTTACCAGTCATCCCCAACAGATCATGCTGGGGCTCTCGACCTATGCGCTGGGCTTTCTGGCGGTGCAGTCGACGACCGACATCATGAAGCACACGCTGCACCTGACCACGCGGGCCGAGTACGAACACGTAATGAAGCTCTTCGCCAACATGGACAATGCCCGGTTTGCGCTGTGGTTCCTGGTGCTGGTGTGGTGGATCGTGTGGCTGTGGCGCGATGAGCCGGGCACGGCTTTCCGGCTGACGACGGATGAGGTTCCAGTGGAAGCAGTGCCAGCCGACCTGGAGGCCGTGTTGCCGGCGGAGATCCGGGAAGATCCCCGGGAAGGCGATCCGGAGTTCCGGGACTGACGCAGGTCCCAGCCCTTTCAAAAAGAAATCGTTCCGGGTAAAGAATTCCCTTGACGCAGATTACTCTGTAATGTAGAGTTATCTGCATAGAGGAACACTCTGGCAGGCGCCGATGATCCTCAGAAGGAGAACGACCATGAACGTAAACCACGAAGCGGACGATTTGGCCCGGCAGGAATTGACAGCCAGGCTCAGCCTGATTGAGAACATGATTGCCGAGGGGCGGCAAAAGACGGAGAGCTGGGGTTGGACGTTCGTGCTATGGGGCGTGGCGTACATTGCCGCCATCGTCTTCTCCAACCTGGGAGCACCGATAACGGAGTGGTCCACGTGGGGACACCACACCTTGGCCTGGCCGATCACCATGATTTCCACGCTGGTTTTAATGTTCGGCTACATCGGGCTCATCGGTGACAAGGGGGGAAAGCAGCCCGAGACGACCATGGGCCGCGCTATCTACTCCATGTGGATTGCGATGGGCATCTCGATGATGATTTTCTTCATTGCAGCCGGCATCAGTGGGAGGCTCGACGAACACATCTATATAGCCGTTATCGGCGCCATGCTGGGCACCACCAACTTCGCCTCCAGCATGATTTTAAAATGGCGCGCGCAGCTTTTTACGGCGCTGGTGTGGTGGACAGCGGCGGTGGTGGCGTGCTTCGGCAGCCTGACGCAGAGCCTGATTGTTTTCCTGACAGCCATTTTTCTCGCGCAAATCGTCTTCGGCGCCTACGGGATGATTTCAGAGCGGAAGATGCTAGCGCAGAAATCGGGGGCCGTCCATGCCTGAACCCGATACAGAAACCATGACTGAGTTGCCGGAGCTGAATCCGGTGATCCACGGAAAGCTGAGGCTGGCGCTGTTGAGCCTGCTCTCGACTGTGGAAGAGGCCGAGTTTACCTGGCTGCGGACCAAGACTGCCGCGACCGACGGTAATCTGGGCGCGCAGTTGCAGAAGCTCGAAGAGGCCGGGTATGTCGAGGTGGAAAAGAAGTTCGTGCTGCGCAAGCCGCAGACGCTCTACCGGATGACGCAAGCCGGGCGCCAGGCGCTGACCGATTATGTGCAGGCGCTGAAGCAGTTGCTGGGCTCGGCAATCAACGTTTAACCGCACTGAGAGCGAGAAAGGAAATTTCCATGAAGGCTACGCCTACTGCCAATCAGCTTCGGGGCCGCGCGATCGGCTCACTCTTCTTCGCCGGTTTTGGGGCGCTGTGGATCGGCCTGGCGCTTTACGCCAAGCAGGTGCTTACCGTGGCGAACGTCAGCTTTATGACGCTCGATCTGGTAGTTCTGGTAGGGATGGCCTTTTGGCTGCTGCGCGAGGCGAAGCACTTTCCAAGCGTCGCCGAGGATCCTAAC
>Ga0182012_10001374_pt1 | contig 26707 bp, 20 predicted proteins | sample 612S2SmetaG_FD_120486 | JGI IMG/M metagenome (GOLD analysis project Ga0182012, IMG submission 120486) | Permafrost microbial communities from Stordalen Mire, Sweden - 612S2S metaG | ecosystem: Environmental > Terrestrial > Soil > Wetlands > Permafrost | place: Sweden: Stordalen | collected...
GGGACCACCGAGAACATGAACGAGATGTTCATCACCGCGGCGGCCTATCCGCCAGAAATTCTCCTGACGGGTCTGATCGTCAACAAGGAAGGCAAGCGCTTCGTCGCCGAGGACTCCTATCACTCGCGCACCTCGGCATTCGTGTTGGAGCAGCCGGATCAAACCGCATACCTGATCGTCGATGAAGCCCACACCGAGATGCCCGCGATGCCGCTGATCAAATTCCTCGACGGTTACGAGACGATCGCCGAAGCGGAGGACGCGCTGGACATCCCCGCGGGCAACCTGGCGGCAACGCTGGAACGCTACAACGAGTTCGCGGCCAAAGGCGAGGATCCGGATTTCCACAAGCAGCCGGAATATCTTGCGCCACAGAGCAATGGACCGTGGGCAGTTTTTGATCTGTCGCTCGGGCGGGCGATGTACTCGGGATTTACCATGGGCGGCCTGACGGTCACTGTCGACGGCGAGGCGCAGCGCGCCGACGGCAGCGTTATCCCGGGGCTGTATGCGGTAGGGGCGTGCGCGTCCAACATCGCCCAGGACGGAAAGGGCTACGCGAGCGGCACGCAGCTGGGTGAAGGCTCATTCTTCGGGCGTCGCGCCGGAGCGCACGCGGCAGCGGGGGCGCAGGCGCGGTAAAGACCACAGCGCCGGAGCGCACGCGGCAGCGGGGGCGCAGGCGCGGTAAAGACCACAGCGCCGGAGCGCACGCGGCAGCGCGAAAGCTAGACCGGCGCGGGCTCTTTGTTGATCGGGCCGAGTCGCCATTGGCCACCGCCAAGCAATTCGAGCTGTTGCTCGTGGTGCTGCTCGACGGTGTTCCGATGGCTTACGCTGACCACTACGCAGTCGGGTAGTTCGCTGCGCAGCATCTGGTAGAGCGCGAATTCCAACCCTTCGTCGAGCGCGGAAGTGGACTCGTCGAGGAATACCGCCTGCGGTTTGGTGAGCAGGATGCGAGCGAAGGCGACACGTTGTTGCTCACCGGGGGAGAGCACTCTAGACCAATCCCGCTCTTCATCCAGCCGGTCGCACAACGGTGCGAGCGCCACCTTGGTCAGAACGTCGCGCAAGGTGTCTTCGGCTATGTCGTCCGGAGAATTCGGATAACACACCACACCACGCAGATTACCCAGCGGCACATACGGTAACTGTGACAAGAACATCGTCGCGTTCTCGCCGTCGGGGCGGCACAAGGTCCCCGAGGCGAACGGCCACAACTCGGCCAGGCTGCGCAGCAGGGTGGTCTTACCGGAGCCCGAGCGTCCTGTGATCACCAGCGAGGCGCCAGTTTCCAGCTCCACATCCAACGAATCGATCAACTGGTCACCGGCCGGCGTGCGCACTTCGATGTTGGCGAGCTCGACTGCCACGTCTTCACTCGGCTTGACCAGCACGGTTGGCAGCGCCCGACCCTGGGCGTTCGCGTCGACCAGCCCGTGCAACCGGATGATCGCAGCGCGGAACGCCGCGAACGCGTCGTAGTTGTTGCGGAAAAACGACAGCGAGTCATTGATATTGCCGAACGCTGTCGCAGTCTGGGTGACATCACCGAAGTCGATCTTGCCTGCGAAAAGCCGCGGCGCCTGGATAATCCACGGCAACGGGACGATTATCTGGGTCACCGACCAGTTCCATCCGTTGAAGATGATGGTTCGTCGAACGAATCGGCGGTAGTTCGCGATGATCGGCGTGAAGCGCCGCCAGAGTTGCGCCCGCTCCACCCGCTCACCGCGGTAGAAGCCCACCGCTTCGGCGGCGTCTCGCAACCGGACGAGGGCGTATCGGAATGCAGCGTTCAGTTTCTCGTTGTCAAAGCTTAGCCAAATCAGTGGGCGCCCAAGCCAGACCGCGACCACCGTAGCGATCAGCACATAAATCAGAACCGTCCAGAACATCGCACGCGGGAAGTGAAAGCCGTAGAGATCCAGATCCCCAGACAGGTTCCACAGGATCGCGGCGAACGAGAGCACCGAGGCCACCGCGTTGACGGCCCCGAACAGCAGGGTGCTGCCCGTTCCGTTGGACGGTATGTTCGGCGTGCCGCCGACGTTGGCGGTGAAGATGTCGATGTCCTGTTGAATACGCTGGTCCGGGTTGTCGATGGTGTTGTCGATAAACAGATCCCGGTAGTACGCCTTGCCTTCCAGCCAGTCATCTATGAGGTGCGCGGTCAGCCACATGCGCCAGGAAATGATGAACCGCTGAGTCAGATAAATGTCAGCCATGATCCGGGCGATGAAGATGGCGGCCAGCAAGCTGAAGATCGCCAGCGATATCCAAAAGCCATGAATCCCAGACTGTCTGACATTTTCGTTGTCCGCCGCGACACCTTGGAAGGCTTTCTGCAGCGCCGTATACAAGTCGTTGCTCTGGTAACTGAACAGGACGCTGAGGCGCACCGACAGAAGCACCGATAGCAGCAACACGCCGAGCATCAGCCACACGCGGACGCTCTGTCGGCCAACGAAGTACCCACGGGTGATCCGCCAGAACTGTCGGCCCCAGGGAGTCAGATATCTGAGCACAACCACCACGGCGAGCACGCCTACAGCGCTTATCACCCAGGCTATGGCGACCCACCGCATGGAATCCATGGGTGCCGTCGACCAGTCGATCGATGGCGTAAACGGCTTCGGGCCCAAAGTCGATGTCTCCTTTTACGGTGGCGGTGTTCGGACTGCTGTTGAACAGCAATCCTTCGGCGAAGGTACCCGAAGATTGTCGATAGGCTGCGATGATGAGCACCGACGCCGTCGCAGAACCCACCATCCACGCGGGCCGGCTCGTCGCGCGCCGACTCAAGGCCAGCGGTGTCGACACAATCTTCACGTTATCGGGCGGCCACCTGTTTTCTATTTATGACGGCTGCCGCGATGAGGGTATCCGGCTCATCGACACGCGGCACGAGCAGACCGCGACGTTCGCCGCCGAGGGCTGGTCAAAGGTGACGAGATCGCCGGGCGTGGCGGCGCTGACCGCGGGTCCCGGCGTCACCAACGGGATGAGTGCGATGGCGGCGGCACAGCAGAACCAATCGCCGCTGGTGGTGCTAGGCGGCCGTGCGCCCGCGTTGCGATGGGGTATGGGCTCGCTGCAGGAGATCGACCACGTGCCTTTCGTGGCTCCCCTGGCCCGGTTCGCGGCGACCGCGCAGTCGGCCGGCGAAGTGGGTCGCCTGGTCGACGAAGCGTTGCGGGCGGCGGTGGTCGCTCCATCCGGGGTCGGGTTCGTCGACTTCCCGATGGACCACGTGTTCTCTCCCGCGGAAGACGACGGACGCCAGGGCGCCCTCAAGCAGCTGCCTGCAGCGGCAGCCCCGGACACCCCGGCTCTGGGCCGCGCTGCAGCCTTGCTGGCCGCCGCGGACCGGCCGGTGATCATGGCAGGCACCAATGTGTGGTGGGGGCACGCGGAGGCGGCACTGCTTCGCCTCGCCGAGGAACGGCAGATCCCGGTCCTGATGAACGGGATGGCCCGTGGCGTGGTGCCTGCTGACCACCCGTTGGCCTTTTCGCGGGCGCGGGGTAAAGCGTTGAGCAACGCGGACGTGGCACTGGTTATCGGCGTTCCGATGGATTTCCGGCTGGGCTTCGGCGGAGTTTTCGGATCGCAGACCCAGATCGTCGTGGCCGACCGGGTCAAACCGGAGCGCGAGCATCCACGGCCCATCGCGGCCGAGCTCTACGGTGACCTGACGTCGATCCTGACGGCGCTGACCGCACCGGGCGGGACCGACCAGCAGAACTGGATCGCCGAATTGCGGACGGCCGAGACCGCCGCGCGCGAGCTGGAAAAAACCGAACTCGCCGATGACCGGAGTCCGCTGCATCCCATGCGGGTGTATGCCGAATTGGCGCCTCTGCTCGACCGCGACGCCATCGTCGTCATCGACGCCGGCGATTTCGGGTCCTACGCCGGGCGGGTGATCGACAGCTATCTACCGGGCTGCTGGCTGGACAGCGGTCCGTTCGGCTGCCTCGGTTCGGGTCCCGGTTACGCCCTGGCCGCCAAATTGGCGCATCCAGACCGTCAGGTCGTCCTATTGCAGGGCGACGGAGCATTCGGCTTCAGCGGCATGGAATGGGACACCTTGGTTCGGCATGGTGTGCCGGTCGTATCGGTGATCGGCAACAACGGGATCTGGGGCCTGGAAAAGCATCCGATGGAGGCGCTCTACGGCTATTCGGTGGTGGCGGAGCTGCGCCCGGGTACGCGCTACGACGAGGTGGCGCGCGTTTTGGGGGGCCACGGTGAGCTGGTGTCTGCGCCGGCCGAGCTGCGGCCCGCGCTGGAACGCGCCTTCGCCAGCGGCTTGCCCGCGGTCGTCAACGTACTCACGGACCCGACCATCGCCTATCCGCGCCGATCCAACCTCGGTTGACGGGCCGATTCCTTCTCAGGCCGCCTCGCGGCCTGCATCGTCACCGTCCGCGTTGATTGGGCACGGTCCCAACGCGAACGTGCGCAGTCGCACACCAAACCCCGGAGTGTCGTGTGCAAACACGCACGCTCGGGCCGGTGCGGCGGTCGCGTACCGTTGATCTGTGCCGAAGACTGCCCGCGCTGAACCTGGGCGCCTGAGCGGTCGCTTCTGGCGACTACTCGGCGCCAGTACGGAAAAGAACCAAACCCGTTCCCTTGCCGAGGTGACATCCTCGGCTGAATACGACAAAGAAGCCGCCGATCTCGATGACGAGAAGCTGCGGAAGGCGGCTGGGTTACTCAACCTCGACGACCTCGCAGAGTCCGACGACATTTCGCAGTTCCTCGCGATCGCCCGAGAGGCGGGTGAAAGGGCGACCGGGCTCCGTCCATTCGACGTGCAGCTGCTCGGGGCGCTGCGCATGCTCGCCGGCGACGTGATCGAGATGGCCACGGGCGAGGGTAAAACCCTGGCGGGCGCGATCGCGGCGGCCGGATACGCCATAGCCGGCCGACACGTACATGTAGTGACCATCAACGACTACTTGGCCCGTCGCGATGCGGAGTGGATGGGCCCGTTGCTGGAGGCTATGGGGTTGACGGTCGGCTGGATCACCGCGGAGTCGACCAGCGACGACCGCAGGGCGGCCTATGACTGCGACGTCACGTACGCCTCGGTCAACGAAATCGGCTTCGACGTGTTGCGCGATCAGCTGGTGACCGACGTCGCCGACCTGGTCTCGCCCAATCCCGATGTGGCCCTGATCGACGAAGCCGATTCCGTGCTGGTTGATGAGGCGTTGGTGCCCTTGGTGCTGGCGGGCACCAGCCACCGGGAGACGCCACGACTCGAGATCATCAAGCTGGTTGGTGAGCTGACCGCAGAAATCGACTACGCCACCGACTCCGACAGCCGCAACGTTCACTTGACCGAGGTCGGAGCCCGCAAAGTCGAAAAAGCGCTCGGTGGCATCGACCTGTATTCCGAGGAACACGTCGCTACCTCGCTGACCGAGGTCAACGTCGCCCTGCACGCGCATGTGCTGTTGCACCGCGATGTGCACTACATCGTCCGAGACGACGCGGTGCACCTGATCAACTCCTCACGCGGCCGCATCGCGCAACTGCAGCGTTGGCCGGACGGCCTGCAGGCTGCCGTCGAAGCGAAGGAGGGTATTGAAACCACCGAGACCGGTGAGGTGCTCGACACCATCACGGTGCAGGCGCTGATCAACCGCTACGCAACCGTGTGCGGTATGACCGGCACCGCGCTGGCCGCCGGCGAGCAGCTGCGCCAGTTCTACAAACTCAGTGTTTCGCCAATTCCGCCCAATACCCCCAACATTCGTGAAGACGAGTCCGACCGGGTCTACATCACCGCGGCCGCGAAAAACGATGCGATCGTCGATCACATCGCCGAAATGCATGAGACCGGACAGCCGGTACTGGTCGGCACCCGCGACGTCGCCGAGTCCGAAGAGCTGCACGAGCGGTTGGTGCGCCGCGGTGTTCCCGCGGTGCTGCTCAATGCCAAGAACGACGCCGAGGAAGCGCACGTCATCGCCGAGGCCGGCGAATACGGCACCGTCACGGTATCCACCCAGATGGCCGGGCGCGGCACCGATATCCGGCTAGGCGGGTCCGACGAAACCGACCACGACCGGGTCGCCGAACTGGGCGGGCTGCACGTGGTCGGCACTGGCCGGCATCACACCGAGCGCCTGGACAATCAGTTGCGCGGGCGGGCCGGACGCCAGGGCGATCCGGGCTCCTCGGTCTTTTTCTCGAGTTGGGAAGACGACGTCGTCGCCGCCAACCTCGACCGCAACAAATTGCCGATGCAGACCGATGAGGACGGCCGGATCGTCAGCCCCAAAACCACCGGGCTGCTTGACCACGCTCAGCGCGTCGCCGAGGGCCGGCTGCTGGACGTGCACGCGAACACCTGGCGCTACAACCAGCTGATCGCCCAGCAGCGCGCCATCATCGTCGATCGCCGCAACACGTTGTTGCGCACCGCCACCGCACGAGAAGAGCTGGCACAACTGGCGCCGGACCGCTACGACGAGCTGTCCGAAGACCTCTCCGAAGATCGCCTCGAGACAATCTGCCGCCTGATCATGCTGTATCACCTCGACCGCGGCTGGGCCGATCATCTGGCGTACCTGGCGGACATCCGGGAAAGCATCCATTTACGCGCGCTGGGCCGGCAGAACCCGCTGGACGAGTTCCACCGGCTGGCGGTCGACGCGTTCGCGTCCCTGGCCGCGGACGCGATTGAGGCGGCGCAACAAACCTTCGAGACCGCGAATGTCCTCGAAGAGGAACCGGGGCTGGATCTATCCAAGCTGGCACGGCCGACGTCGACGTGGACATACATGGTCAATGACAACCCGTTGTCCGATGACACCCTTTCGACCCTGAGCCTGCCGGGAGTCTTCCGCTAAGAGCAGCTCAACTTGAGGCGCGGCGACGGAAAAGTGTGACACGCCAACGACCAGAGGGTCGTTGCATGAGAGCTACCAACCAGGCCGCACCCCAAAACCAGCAGGCGAACGCCGATAGCCGCCACCGGCCAGGACACGGGGCAATGGCCAACAACGGCCAACTTCAGCAGTAACGGCTAATGTCACGGCTCATGGAGCAGGTGCTTCCGTCGGATCGGGTGCTCACGGTACCCAACTTGCTGAGCGCCATCCGCCTGCTGCTCATCCCGGTATTCATCTACGTTCTGCTGTCCGCGCACGCCTACGGCTGGGCGGTGGCGATCCTGATGTTCAGCGGCGCCTCCGACTGGGCTGACGGCAAGATCGCCCGCACACTCAACCAATCGTCGCGCCTGGGTGTTCTGCTGGACCCGGCGGTTGATCGCCTCTACATGGTCGCCGTGCCCGTCGTGTTAGCGCTGGCCGGGATCGTGCCCTGGTGGTTCGTCATCACGCTGCTGGTGCGGGATGGTCTGCTGGCGGCATCGCTGCCGCTGCTGCGCAGTCGCGGACTGTCGGCGCTGCCGGTGACCTACATCGGCAAAGCCGCGACCTTTGCCCTGATGTCGGGCTTTCCGTTGGTTCTGCTGGGCAGGTGGGATGCATCGTGGAGCCGGGTCATCGGCGCCTGCGGTTGGGCCTTCTTGATCTGGGGCATGTATGCGTATCTCTGGGCGTTCGCGCTTTATGCCGTGCAGATCACGTTGGTCATGCGCCGACTGCCCAGGGTCAAACAGCGGCCAGTCCTGCGAAAGGCCGGTGAGCGTGGCTGACGTCGACCGCACGCTGGGCGGCTATGACCCGAACGCGGGCCATAGCGCCCACGCGGCCGAACGACCACAGTTCATCCCGGTGCCCTCCCTGCTGCGGGCCCTGCTGTCAGAACATCTGGATCCCGGTTATGCCGCGGCGGCCGCGAAACGTGACCGCTCTGCCATACCGAAGAGAGGCCGGGCCCTCGCCTTCGGCTGGTTCTGGCAGGCATTGGCGGCGACGCTGGTCGCCACGGTATTCGCCGCCGGCGTCGCGCAGGCCCGCTCGGTTGCACCGGGTGTGCGCGAGGCCCAGGAACTACTCCTGACGAGTGTGCGAGCCCGCGAAAACGCCGCATCGAAGCTGGCCAGGCAGCGCAGCGTGCTGTCGGCGCGGCTCGATGACGTGCAGCGGCACGCGCTGGCAGACGACGCCGAGGGTCAGCGGCTGCTGACCCGCCTCGATGCGCTCGGCCTGTCAGCGGCCAGCGCTCCGGTCAGCGGTCCCGGCCTGAAGCTGATAATTACCGATCCTGGTGTCAGCCCCAATCTTTCCGACGTGTCCAAACAGCGGGTAAATGGGAACCGGCAAATCATTCTGGACCGCGACCTGCAGCTGGTCGTCAACTCCTTATGGGCGAGCGGCGCAGAGGCCATCTCGGTCGGCGGCGCCCGGATCGGGCCGAACGTGACCATCCGGCAAGCCGGCGGTGCGATCCTGGTCGACAACAACCCGACCAGCAGCCCCTACACGGTCCTCGCGGTTGGGCCGCCGCATTCGATGCGCGATGTCTTCGATCACAGCCCCGGCCTGCAGCGCCTTAGGCTGCTGGAGGCCTCCTACGGCGTCGGCGTGACCGTCGACGTTGCCGATGGCCTGTCGCTACCGGCCGGCTCCGTCCGGGATGTCAAGTTCGCCAAACAGATTGGGCCCAAGTGAGAGAACTACTGCAGAAGCAGATTCCCTTGCGGGAAATGCGGTCGGGATTTCGGGCATGATCGGCATCGCGGCGCTCGCGGTAGGAATCGTGCTAGGCCTGATCTTTCACCCCAGCGTGCCCGAAGTCATCCAGCCTTATCTGCCGATCGCGGTGGTCGCCGCGCTGGACGCTGTATTCGGCGGCCTGCGGGCCTACCTCGAGCGGATCTTCGATCCCAAAGTCTTCGTCGTGTCATTCGTTTTCAACGTCTTCGTGGCTTCCCTGATCGTCTATGTCGGTGATCAGTTGGGCGTCGGCACGCAGTTGTCCACGGCAATCATCGTCGTACTGGGAATTCGGATCTTCGGCAACGCCGCCGCTCTGCGGCGCCGGCTATTCGGGGCATGACGCGCACCGGCGACGATGCAGAGCGAAGCGATGAGGAGGAGCGGCGCCGTGAGCGATACGAGGTCTGAGATGAGATCGCCGTGAGCCACCAGCCCCCGGGACCCGCCGGCGACGAAACTGGTAACGCGCCAACCGGGCACGATCGGGCTGACGACGCCAAACCCGATGAGGGCGCCCAGCGTGGCCGTCACGAACTACCGGTGAAAAGTCTGCGCCCCGCGATTGGCCCGCTCCGACGAACGGGGCTGGCCGCGTCGCCGCGAGGTGGCCGTTCCCGGCTCGTGTTCGGAACGCTGGCGATGCTGTTGTGCCTGGTCTTGGGGATCGCGATTGTCACCCAGGTACGCCAGACCCGGTCGGGTGACTCACTGGATACCGCACGGCCCGCGGATCTGCTGGTGCTGCTGGACTCGTTGCGGCAGCGCGAGGCCACATTGAACAGCGAAGTGAGCGAACTTCAGAACACGCTGAACAGGTTGCAGGCATCGGGCAACAGCGATCAGGCTGCCATCGAAAACGCGCAGGCCAGATTGGCTGCGCTGTCCATCCAGGTCGGCTCCGTCGGTGCGACTGGACCCGGCGTCATCCTGACGATCGAGGACCCCGGACCCGGAGTTTCACCGGAAGCCATGCTCGACGTGATCAACGAGCTGCGCGCCGCCGGGGCCGAGGCGATCGAGATCAATGATGCGCACCAGTCTGTGCGAGTGGGTGTCGATACCTGGGTGGTGGGTACTCCTGGTTCACTGACCATCGACAACAAGACACTGTCGCCGCCGTATTCGGTTCTGGCGATTGGCGATCCGCCCACGCTCGCCGCGGCGATGAATATTCCCGGAGGTTCCGAGGACAGTATCAAGCGCGTAGGCGCACGGATGTCTGTGCAACAGGCGCAGCGCGTGGACGTGACCACCTTGCGACAACCGAAACCGCACCAATACGCTCAGCCCGGTAAGTGAGACCAGCCGAACCATTCGACCAGTACAGCCGACCAGAACAGGATTACCGTGAGCGATATCCCGTCCGATCTGCACTACACCGCCGAACACGAATGGGTTCGCCGCGGCGGGGAAGATACCGCCCGGATCGGGATCACGGACTTCGCGCAGTCGGCGCTGGGCGATGTCGTTTTCGTCCAGCTGCCCGACGTTGGCGCCGAGGTGAGCACGGGCGAAACATTCGGCGAGGTGGAATCGACGAAATCGGTGTCGGACCTCTACGCGCCGGTCTCGGGCAAGGTGTCCGCGGTCAACAGCGATCTTGAAGGCAGCCCAGACCTGGTGAACTCCGACCCGTACGGCGCTGGCTGGCTGGTGGATGTCAAAGTGTCTGATCCCGCTGAATTGCAGTCGGCCATTGCGTCGCTGCTCGACGCTGAGGCCTACCGCGACACACTCACCGAATGACGATTGCTAATGTCCCTGCCAGCCCTGGGCAATCTGCTTGCGATCCCGCAGCGGAGGGCACATTGCAGGCGGGTGCGCGGTACGGTCGAGACATCAGCACCGGAAGGCGGTAACCGGCGATGCGGGGCGTAGAAACTGAATGGGTACCTACTGGGAGGCGGGCCGAGTGGCCCGGGCAAGCAGCGCCACGGTGGTCAGTGAGGAGCAGCGGGTGACGGACATGGACAACGACCAGACTTCTGATGAGGTCACGGTGGAGACGACGTCCGTCTTCCGTGCCGACTTCCTCAACGAACTGGACGCGCCCGCCCAACCGGGTGCCGAGAGCTCGGTGTCCGGCGTCGAAGGACTGCCGGCGGGTTCGGCTTTGCTCGTCGTCAAGCGGGGCCCGAACGCCGGATCGCGCTTTCTGCTAGACCAGGCCATCACATCCGCCGGCCGGCATCCCGACAGCGACATATTCCTCGATGACGTGACCGTCAGCCGCCGGCATGCCGAATTCAGATTAGAGACCGATGAATTCAGCGTCGTCGATGTGGGTAGCCTCAACGGCACCTACGTCAACCGGGAGCCGGTGGATTCCGCGGTGCTGGCCAACGGTGACGAAGTCCAGATAGGCAAGTTCCGCTTGGTGTTTTTGACCGGGCCGAAGCAAGCCGACGATGATGGGGGATCCGGAGGCTAGTGAGCGCGCCCGATAGCCCGGCACTGGCCGGGATGTCGATCGGGGTGGTCCTAGACCTGCTAAGGCCGGATTTCCCCGATGTCACAATCTCCAAGATTCGATTCCTGGAGGCTGAAGGACTGGTGACGCCGCAGCGCGCCGCATCGGGATACCGGAGATTCACCGCATACGACTGTGCACGGCTGCGCTTTATCCTGACTGCCCAGCGGGATCACTACCTGCCGCTGAAGGTAATCCGGGAGCAGCTGGACGCCCAGCCCGACGGCGAGCTGCCTTCGTCCGGATCGCCTTACGGCGTACCGCGATTGGTGTCGGTCGCCAGGAGCACAGTCTACGATGGCGGCTCGGGGACCGGGTCCGACGCGGCGGCAGTGGCGCCCAGCCGCGTCCGGCTGAGCCGTGAAGACCTTCTGGAAACCTCAGGAGTGGACGACGGCCTGCTGACGGCACTGCTCAAAGCCGGAGTGATAACCACCGGGCCCGGCAGTTTCTTCGACGAACATGCCGTCGTCATCCTGCAATGTGCGCGTGCGTTGTCCGCGTACGGCGTCGAGCCACGGCATCTGCGCGCCTTCCGCTCGGCGGCCGACCGGCAGTCCGACCTGATCGCCCAAATCGCCGGGCCGATAGTTAAAGCGGGCAAGGCCGGCGCCCGTGACCGCGCCGACGACCTGGCGCGTGAGGTCGCGGCGCTCGCTATTACTTTGCACACCTCGCTGATCAAGTCTGCGGTTCGCGACGTTCTTGACCGCTGAGGACTAGACTTCGTTTCAACTTGGTTTGGCGTCATGTGCGGAGGGCGGACACAGATGGGTGAAGTTCGTGTTGTCGGCATTCGCGTCGAGCAGCCACAGAACCAGCCGGTGTTGCTACTCCGCGAAGCCGATGGTGACCGGTACCTACCAATCTGGATCGGTCAGTCTGAAGCCGCCGCCATCGCGCTCGAGCAGCAAGGCGTCGAACCACCTCGTCCATTGACGCACGACCTGATCAGGGATGTTATTGCTGCGCTTGGACATTCGCTCAAAGAGGTGCGGATCGTCGATCTTCAGGAAGGCACCTTTTACGCTGACTTGGTCTTCGACCGCGACATCACGGTATCGGCACGCCCCTCGGACTCGGTGGCAATCGCGCTGCGGGTCGGCGTACCCATCTACGTGGAGGAGGCCGTACTCGCCCAGGCCGGTCTGCTGATCCCCGACGAGAGCGACGAAGAAGGCGGCACCGTGGTTCGGGAGGACGAGGTGGAGAAATTCAAGGAATTTCTCGACAGCGTGTCACCCGACGACTTCAAGGCGACCTAACCGCGCAGCCTGGCGAAGACGCAGGGCGGGAACGCCCTGAGGTGGGGCCGGGTTGAACTCGGATATCACGGATGCATCTCATCTGGCGCTGGGATGTCGACACGCCTGGCGGATAGCTCGCCCACTTAGTCTTAAGACCGCCATACTTTGATGACGACATAAGGCACGATAGCTATCCGACAGCGTAAGCTCTCTAGCACTCGGGCCTTAGCAAACATCCTGCTGGAACAGCCAGCGGACGCAGCTAGTGCCAAGAGCGCGATCGGCGAGAGGAACCACCGTGAGCGAGCAGCCACGTCAAGGTCAGCTGGATCTTGCTGACCACGCGGGATCGGCGACCAATGGCGACCGCGACGCCACCGCATCCAGCGGACCTATGCAACCGGGGCTATTCCCCGACGATTCCGTGCCCGACGAGCTGGTCGGCTACCGCGGGCCGAGCGCCTGCCAGATCGCCGGAATCACATATCGCCAGCTGGACTACTGGGCGCGCACCTCGTTGGTGGTCCCGTCGATCCGCAGCGCGGCCGGCTCCGGCAGCCAACGGCTCTATTCGTTCAAGGACATCCTTGTTCTCAAAATCGTCAAGCGCTTGCTTGACACCGGCATCTCGCTGCACAACATCCGCGTAGCAGTCGACCACCTGCGCCAGCGTGGCGTTCAGGATCTGGCCAATATCACCTTGTTCTCCGACGGCACGACCGTTTACGAGTGCACTTCGGCCGAAGAAGTCGTCGACCTGCTGCAGGGCGGACAGGGCGTGTTCGGCATCGCCGTTTCCGGTGCGATGCGCGAGCTGACCGGTGTCATCGCCGACTTCCCCGGCGAGCGCGCTGACGGCGGCGAGTCAATTGCCGCTCCAGAGGACGAACTGGCGTCCCGGCGCAAACATCGCGATCGCAAGATCGGCTAACTCGCGCCGCGCACGTCGCTGCGCGTCCTTTGGTACGCGCGGGTAAACTCGGAAGCGCATCGCCTCCACGCGGGAGAGTTCCGTAACTGCCAGTCACGGACGCCGAAGGAGCAACACCTCTCCGTCAACCTCTCAGGCACCCGGACCGCGCGGGGCCCCGATGCCTCTGGAAAGCGGTGAGCCGTTTATTCGGGTCGCCCGCCCATGGGGAAAGTCGACCCTGTTCCTGGCGATCGGGGTTGCCGAATCTCTCAGGCGCCCGGTTCGGGTTGACGACAGAGGGAGAGGGCCACAAGTCCTCTGCCGTTTTGAGCTGTCGACCGCCTGTCAGGAGCCCGACTTTGCCCGACCAATCCACTTTCGCGAACCGTCACATCGGCCCGGACGCCGCGGCCGTCGCCGCGATGCTTGCCGTCATCGGCGTCGACTCGCTCGATGTGCTGGCAGCCAAGGCAGTTCCGGCTGGCATCCTCGATAAGCTCACTGCCGGCGGCGCCGCTGCGGGTCTGGACGGATTGCCTGCGCCGGCCAGCGAGTCCGAGGCGCTTGCGGAGCTGCGGGCGTTGGCCGACGCCAACACCGTCGCGGTGTCGATGATCGGGCAGGGTTACTACGACACGCTCACGCCACCGGTGTTGTTGCGAAACATCTTGGAGAACCCGGCGTGGTACACCGCCTACACGCCGTACCAGCCCGAGATCAGTCAGGGCCGCCTGGAAGCGCTGCTGAATTTCCAGACGGTGGTCACCGATCTGGCCGGTCTTGAGATTGCGAACGCATCGATGCTCGACGAGGGCACCGCTGGCGCCGAGGCCATGACATTGTTGCATCGGGCAGCTCGCGGCTCGTCGAACCGGTTGGCCGTCGACGCCGATTTGTTCGCCCAGACGGCAGCCGTACTAGCCACCCGGGCCAAGCCGTTGGGCATCGAGATCGTGACCGCCGACCTGCGTCACGGGCTGCCCGACGGTGAGTTCTTCGGCGTCATCGCCCAGCTCCCCGGCGCCAGCGGCCGGATCACGGACTGGTCGGCGCTCGTGGCACAAGCCCACGACCGAGGCGCGCTGGTTGCCATCGGCGCCGACCTGTTGGCGTGCACGCTGATCACACCACCCGGCGAGATCGGCGCTGACGTCGCGTTCGGCACCACCCAAAGATTCGGCGTGCCAATGGGATTCGGTGGCCCACATGCCGGCTACCTGGCGGTGCACGCCAGGCATGCCCGTCAACTGCCAGGCCGGTTGGTCGGCGTATCGGTGGATGCCGACGGGTCGCCTGCTTACCGCCTGGCGTTGCAGACCCGCGAGCAGCACATCCGGCGTGACAAGGCGACCAGCAACATCTGTACGGCCCAGGTACTACTGGCTGTGATGGCCGCGATGTACGCCAGCTACCACGGTGCCGAAGGCCTGCTCGCTATTGCACGCCGGGTGCATTCCCAGGCTGAGAAGATCGGTGCCGCACTGGGCGACGCACTGGTGCACGACAAATACTTCGACACTGTTTTGGCGCGGGTGCCGGGCCGGGCCGACGAGGTAGTCGGGGCGGCCAAGGCCAACGGTGTAAACCTATGGCGCGTCGACGCCGACCACGTATCGGTGGCCTGTGATGAGACCACGACCGACGCACACGTAGCGGTAGTGCTGAACGCCTTCGGGGTCTCAGCCGCCGAGTCGGCCGGCGCCGATAGCGCCACGCGTACCTCGCAGTTCCTGACCCACTCGGCGTTCACGCAATATCGCACCGAAACGGCGATGATGCGCTACCTACGTATGTTGGCGGACAAGGATATCGCCCTGGACCGCAGCATGATTCCGCTCGGCTCGTGCACGATGAAACTCAACGCCGCCGCCGAAATGGAACCCATCACCTGGCCGGAATTTTCGCGGCTGCATCCGTTCGCCCCTGCTTCTGACACCGCGGGGTTGCGTCGCCTCATCGCCGACCTGGAGAGCTGGTTGGTGCAGATCACCGGCTATGACGCGGTTTCGTTGCAACCCAATGCGGGCTCGCAAGGCGAGTACGCGGGACTGTTGGCTATCCACGAGTACTACGAAAGCCGGGGCGAGCCGCACCGCGATATCTGCCTGATTCCCTCTAGCGCGCATGGCACCAACGCCGCGTCAGCGGCGCTGGCGGGAATGCGGGTAGTGGTGGTGGGTTGCCTGGATAACGGCGACGTCGATCTCAATGATCTGCGCGCCAAGGTCACCGAGCATGCCGATCGGCTCTCGACGTTGATGATCACCTACCCGTCCACGCACGGCGTGTTCGAGCACGACATCGCCGACATCTGCGCGGCCGTGCACGATGCCGGTGGCCAGGTGTATGTCGATGGCGCGAACCTCAACGCCCTTGTCGGCCTGGCCCGGCCGGGCAAGTTCGGCGGCGACGTCAGCCATCTGAACCTGCACAAGACGTTTTGCATTCCGCACGGGGGCGGGGGCCCGGGCGTCGGACCGGTGGCGGTGCGGTCGCATTTGGCCGCGTTCCTGCCGGGGCACCCGTTTGCCCCGGAGCTGCCCGAGGGTCCCGCCGTATCGTCGGCGCCCTACGGGTCGGCCTCAATTCTGCCGATCAGCTGGGCCTACATCAGGATGATGGGCGCGGACGGGCTGCGCGCGGCATCGCTGACCGCGATCACCTCAGCCAACTACATCGCCCGGCGGCTCGACGAGTACTTCCCGGTGCTGTACACGGGCGAAAACGGCATGGTCGCCCACGAGTGCATCCTGGATTTGCGTGGTATCACCAAGGCGACAGGCGTGACCGTCGATGATGTCGCGAAACGCCTGGCCGACTACGGCTTTCACGCACCGACCATGAGCTTCCCGGTCGCCGGCACGTTGATGGTGGAGCCCACCGAGAGCGAAAGTCTGACCGAGGTCGACGCATTTTGTGAGGCCATGATCGCCATCCGCGGCGAGATCGACCGCGTCGGCTCGGGGGAGTGGTCTATCGAGGACAATCCGCTGCGCGGGGCGCCGCACACCGCTGAGTGCCTGCTGGTGCAGGACTGGGATCACCCATACACCCGAGAAGAGGCCGCCTATCCGCTGGGGAAGGCCTTCCGGGCCAAGGTGTGGCCACCGGTACGTCGCATCGACGGCGCCTACGGAGACCGCAACCTGGTCTGCTCGTGCCCGCCGGTCGAGGCGTTCGCCTAGAGCTCAGGCGATCAGCCGAAGCGTTCAAGGATCGCCGCGGCGATCTGTTCGGGCTCATCCTCCTGAATGAAATGCTTCGCCTTGGGTAGCTCGACGAGGACGTGATCGGGAAACGCGGCGCGCATCGGTGGGATCGACGGTCCCGGCTTGAATGCGAAGTCCTTCATACCCCACACGAACAGCGCGGGCTTGGCGCCGAGCTGGGCCGGCACTTCCCGGGCCAGCCGTCCCAGCAATGGACGGGCGGCCAGGAGCTGCTTGGGCATCTCGGCGACACCCAGCCGCGCGGCCGGGCTGGGTTGCGCCGCGCGGTAATGCGCCATCACCGCGTCGCTCGGCCGGCGCTCGGTTCCCAAGGGGATCATCCGTTCGACGAAGAAATTGCGCTGCAGGATCGCCCACTGCATCGGGGGACTGGACATCACCTTGCTGAAGATCTTCGTCGTCAGCACGTCCGTCGGCCAGAACCAGGTGTTGCCCAACACGACGCCGCGCACCCGCTCGGCACGCTCCACGGCGACCGCCATGCTGATCGGGCCGCCCCAGTCCTGACCCATCGTCAGGAAGCCGTCAATGCCTAGGTGGTCAACAAACTCGCCCACCACGCCGGCGTGCTCGTCGATCTTGTAGGCGAACCCGTCGGGGCGATCCGAAAGCCCGAAACCGAGATAATCCGGTGCGATGCAACGAAATCGGTCACGCAGCGCGACGATGATGTCACGGTACAGGAAGCTCCATGTCGGGTTGCCGTGGCAGAACAGGATCGGCGGACCGCTCCCCTCATCGATGTAATGGATGCGGCCCCGTGAGCTGTCAAACCATCGTGACTCGAACGGATACAGCCGGGGGTCCGGCATGAAATCGATGTTCATCAGCTCAAATTTGTGTTGATCGCCGTGCCGAGGTCAGGGGACGTCGACGTAGCAAGGTTATGGTAGCTGCCCCCGCTCAGCTGGGCGACGGCTTCCCAGGTCGCCCGGTCCGGGTCGGCGCCAAAGTCGATGATGTTGACCGCGATCGGTTTGGCCGGGTCGGCGCCGGTGCGGATGAAATTCTGCAGCCCCGCCCAGTCCAGGGATTGGTCGGTGTGTGGCCCTGCCGTGATGAGCAGTATCGAATTTGTTTGGCCGGCATGATAGTTCGCCTGTATATCCTGATAGGTCATGCGCAATGTGGTGAATGAGACCGCGCCGCCACCCGATGAATATTGCTTGTCCAACGCTGCCGTCAGCGCCGCCGAGCGCGGCTGGCCGTTGACGGGGTCGGCGAGTGGGCCGGTGGTCACCTCGCTTCGGCCCTCGTGGCCGTCGAAGGTCCACAACCCCACGATGGCGGTGGGAGGCAGCGCTTTGATCTTGTCGTTGAGTGCCGCGATTACGTTGGCCAGCCGGGTCTTTCCGCCTTCGTCGATGGGCAGCGACTGGTCGAGCATGATCGTGGTGGCAGCTCCGGTGGACGCTGTGGCCATCGCTTCGGCCAAAGTGGCCCGCATCGCATCGTCGCCCACCGACAGCGTTCCGGATAGCGCGGCAAAGCTCGCCACCGGACTGCTCGGCGGTTGGACGCCGTTGACCCGGAATCCCGCTTTGGCGAGCTTCGCGAGTTGCTCGGGCTTGTGCATATAGCGAGCGAACTCGCTGGCCGCTGCGGACTGGTCATGAGACAGCCAGGACCGCTGAGCAGCACGGTGGGATAGTCGGCAACCGCCGCGGGCCCGGGCGGCAGCCAGGAGGCCAATGTGCTCTGGGCGTCCGAGAGCGACTGCCCACGCTGGAACAGCTGCTGTTCGGTGGTGATCACGGCATGCACCGGTGCGGTCGCCACATCGCCGGGCTTGAGCAGCGTGTTGATCGCCTCTGCCAGCGAATTGTCCGCCAGTTTGGGTTGTCCGCTCAACAGGGCGCGCACTGCGCCAATGCCCTGGGAAGGGGGCGCACCGGCGGGTACCGATGCAGCCGCCACGGCTTCGCCGGCCAAAAGCGAGGCGTCCCCGTCGCCGTTGCTCGGCAGCGCCAGCCGTAATGATCCCCAGGTTGGCATGTTCAAGCCCGACAACGCGTTTGGGTTGGTTTGCAAGCCGGGCAGTGTTGCCCAGCTTTGGTTGGCGAGAGCCTGGATGAGTTCCGGCCGCACCGCAAGCAACACCGGCGACGTCACCAGTGAACGACTGTCGCTGATGGTCTTCTGGCCCGCGGCTCCGGCGAGGCGCGCCTCGGAGATCGAGCTGCCCGGCACCCACAGCGCCGGCTGGCCGCCCAACTCGCCCGGCCACTTGCCGATGAAACCACCGAGAACGGCGTCCGACGCGGCTGGTTTGACGCTGACCTGCATACAGTGGTCACCGATCGGACCCGCCGATTGGTTGTACCCTTCCGCGAACTGTTGCACCTGATCGGCGATGGACGGGTCGACAACAACAGAAACCGTCTCTTTGCCCCCCACGCAGCGTCCGGCAGCCTGGTGGGAGCGATTGGACAGCGCGTCCCCGAAGAACCTCCACAGGATCACGGTGCCCACCACGACGACGACGGCGACCAAGGCCACGATCACGCCGATGCTGACTCCTCGTCGCCCAGCCTCGTTGCGATGACCGCCTTGCCAGTCGCCGAGTCCCCGGTGGCCCCGGCGAAGAAATGGTGAGCGTGCAGGCGGTCGCGGGATCGCCGGCTCGGCCTGTCGTGGCGGGAATTCCGGGTACTCGCCGACGGGGCCGTCGGCGGGATCCTCAGGGCCGGGCAATCTGTGCCTACCCATAACGGTGCTCGAGTCTAGTCATCAGGCGCACAGCAGCGTGTCGAAGCACATTCAGGCGCTGGCTCAGTCACCGAGGCGGGCTTTGAACTCGCGCCGGCGGCGATGCAGGATCGGCTCGGTGTAGCCGTTGGGCTGCTGCGTTCCGCTCAAGATCAGTTCCTGCGCTGCCAAAAAGGCGATGCTGTCGTCGAAGTTGGGTGCCAGCGGTAGATACGTCGAGTCATCGGCGTTCTGCTGATCCACGAGCGGCGCCATCCGCTCCAGACTGGCGCGGATGTCCTCGCTGGTGATCACGCCGTGCCGCAGCCAGTTGGCCAGCAACTGGCTCGAGATCCGCAAAGTGGCCCGGTCCTCCATGAGCGCCACGTTGTGGATGTCGGGCACCTTCGAGCACCCGACACCGTTGTCGATCCAGCGCACCACGTAACCCAGGATTGACTGGCAGTTGTTGTCGACCTCTTCGCGGATCTCGTCGGGAGCCCAGGCCAGTTCCTTGGCCAACGGAATCGTCAGCAGTTCGTCGATGGTGCTGCGGGTCTCGCCCTGGAGCTCCTTTTGCACGGCGAACACATCCACTTGGTGGTAATGCATCGCGTGCAGGGTGGCTGCCGTAGGCGAAGGCACCCACGCGGTGGTGGCGCCGGCCTTCGGCTGGCCGATTTTCTGCTCGACCATGTCGGCCATCAGCTCGGTCATCGCCCACATACCCTTGCCGATCTGGGCCCTGCCCGAGAAGCCGGCGGCAAGCCCGGTGTCGACGTTGGCGTCTTCGTAGGCTTTGATCCACGTGGTGCCTTTCATGGCACCCTTGCGGATCATCGGGCCGGCCTCCATCGAGGTATGAATCTCGTCACCGGTGCGGTCCAGGAAACCGGTATTGATGAACACGACCCGGTCGGCGGCGGCTTTGATGCATGCCTTGAGGTTGACGGTCGTTCGGCGCTCCTCGTCCATGATGCCGACCTTCATGGTGCCCTGCGGCAACCCAAGCACATCTTCGACGCGACTGAACAGCTCGCAGGTGAACGCGACCTCTTTGGGGCCGTGCATCTTGGGCTTGACGATGTAGATCGAACCCGTGCGGCTATTGGCCATCGGCCCGTTCCCGTCACCGGTTTTGAGGCCATGGACCGCCATCAGGCCGGTGAAAAGGGCGTCCATGATGCCCTCGTACACCTCTTGTTCCTGACCGCCGCCGTCGTTGCCCGGGTTGTCGAAGACGATCGCATCATTGGTCATCAGATGGCCGACGTTGCGGACGAACAACAGGCTGCGCCCAGGCAAGGTGAACTGCTCGCCGCCGTTCGGGGAGGTGTAGGTGCGGTCCGGGTTGAGCACCCGGGAGAAGGTCTTGCCGCCCTTGCTGACCTCCTCGCTCAGGTCGCCGCGGTTCAGGCCCAGCCAATTGCGGTAGCCCAGCACCTTGTCGTCCGCGTCGACCGCGGCCACCGAGTCCTCGAAGTCCATGATCGTGGTGATCGCCGATTCCAGGACCACGTCTTTGACCCCGGCGGCGTCGGTCTTGCCAATCGGGGACTCCGGGTCGATCAGGATTTCGATGTGTAAGCCGTGGTTGGCCAGCAGCACCGACCAGCTGGGGGCACCGAGCTCGCCGCTGTAGCCGACGAACTTCTCCGGGCTGGCCAATCCGGTGGATGCCGCACCGATGGCGATCTGCAGCTGACCATCGACGATGCTCAAGCCCGTCACGTCCGCCCACGAGCCCGACGCCAGTGGGACAGCCTGGTCGAGGAACTTGCGGGCGTAGGCGATCACCTTGGCGCCTCGAAATGTGTTGTAGCTCGACCCCTTTTCGAGGCCCTCGCTCTCCGGGATGACATCGGTGCCGTACAGGGCGTCGTAGAGCGAGCCCCACCGGGCATTGGCCGCGTTCAGCGCGAACCGCGCGTTGAGAACCGGCACCACCAGTTGCGGGCCTGCCGTCTTGGTGATCTCGTCGTCCACACCGGAGGTCGTGATGGTGAAGTCATCGGGTTCGGGCTGCAGGTAACCGATTTCCGTGAGGAACTGGCGGTAAGCCTCGACGTCGATCGGCTCAATCACGCGGTGCCGGTGCCACTTGTCGATCTGGGCCTGCAGCTGATCGCGGGTGTTCAGTAGAGCCTGGTTCTGCGGGGTGAGGTCGGTGACGACCTTGTCGACGCCCGCCCAGAAGCTGTCCGGGTCGATGTCGGTGCCAGGCAATGCTTCGTTGTTCACGAAGTCGTAAAGCACACGGGCGACGCGCAAGTTCCCCGCCGACACGCGATCAGTCATTTTTCTCCTCCGTAAAAGCCTCACTGAGCCTGCACTGGCCTCCGATTGGCCCCGATTTGCTAGTGATCAGCCTACCGGCCAGCGCCATGGCGAGCGTATTCGCGGCACTCGCAACAGCAGGTCACGCCCCCGGGATCGATCTCAGGGTGTCCCGTCGCGCATGGCGCCGACCAGGTCTTCGACCAGATCCTCCATCGCCACCATCGCTACAACGTTCCCGTCGTTCCCGTCGTTACCCTCGTTTCCGACGGCCCCGACGCCGCTGGTCACCAGGGCCAGATGGCTGTTGTTGCGACGCATCCGGGTCAAGCCGTCGGCCAGCGGCAGTGACGTGGGAACCCGCGGCAGCGGACGCACCAATGCCAGATCGATGACGGTGCGCGGATCATCGCCCAGTGTCAGCACGTCCTTGATGTGCAGGTAACCAATGAATGCACCGTCGAGGCCGGCAATCGGGAACCGGGAGTAGCCGGTCTGGGCCAGAGCCTGTTCGACCGCTCCGACCGTGGGACCTGAACCGGCTGCCGCCACCGGCACCGCCCGGATTTCGGCGAGCGGAACGGCGACGTCGCCGACCACCCTGGTGCCTATTCGCAGCGCCCGAGTCAGCCGCGTGTGTTCTTCCTCATCCAACAGCCCTTCGGATACCGACTCGGAGATCAGCTCGCTGAGCTCGACCGGGGATACGGACATGTCGAGGTCGTCCTTCGGCTGCACCCCCAGCCCATGCAGTACTGCGTTGGCGCACTTGTTGTAGAAGCTGATGAACGGTCGGGCGGCACGCACGTAGGCGAGGTAAGGGGGCACCAGCAGCATCGCCGTGCGCTCCGGCCCCGCTAGGGCGATGTTCTTGGGCACCATCTCGCCGAGCAGCACATGCAGCGTCACCACCAGCGCCAGCGCAATCACAAACGAGAGCGTGTGCACCAGCGCTGGATGCATATCGGTCAGCCCTAGCGTCGTCCGCAGCACCTCGGCGACCGCCGACTCGCCGATGCGCCCGAGCAGCAGCGAGGCCACCGTCACACCCAACTGGGCGCCCGCCAGCATGGACGAGAGCTGGTCACCGGCGCGAAGCACGGTGACCGCACGCGCCTTGCCCTGCTCGGCCAACGCTTGCAAGCGGTCACGACGGGCAGAGATCAGCGAGAATTCCGCCCCGACGAAGAACGCGTTCACCGCGATCAGCAGTATCGCCACCAGGATTCCGAGCGTGCTATCCATCAGCTGCCCGTTCCTCAGGCGTTTCGGCATGGCCGCTGAGTTCGGTCAGCTCCAACAGGTCAATCCGGCGCCCGTCCATCCGAACCACAGTCGCCTGCCAGGACACTGCATCGTCCAACAGGCCGTCCGGATCCAACGCAGGCAGTCCTACCGTTTCACCAGCCACCGGGATGTGGCCGATCTCTTGCAGCAACAGGCCGCCTATCGTCTCGTAGGGACCTTCGGGGGCTCGATAGCCGGTTTCGATGGCCACCTCGTCGATGCGCAGCAAGCCGGATACCCGCCAGCCGCTGCCGGCCGACTCCACGTCCGGGGTGGCGTCGTCGTGTTCATCGCGGACATCGCCCACGATCTCTTCGATCAGATCCTCGACGGTCACCATGCCCGCGGTGCCGCCGTACTCGTCGACCACCAGTGCGGTCTGCAGATTGTTGGCGCGGATCGCCGCCAGCACCGCATCACCGTCCAGCGTTGACGGCACCACCGGGACCGGTTGCGCGACTGTGGTCAGCAGCGTGTGCGCGCGCTCGGCGCGCGGAATATCGAACACCTGCTTCACGTGCACGATGCCCACCGTTTCGTCGAGATCACCGTCGACGATGGGGAATCGGGAGAATCCGGACTCGGCGGCGGCCGCAACCAGGTCCGTGACGGTGTCATCGGTCTGCAGCGCCACGATCTTCGACCTCGGCGTCATCAGTTCTTCGGCGGTCCGGGTCCCAAACTGCAGCGATCTGCGGACTAGTGCAGCGGTGGCGGCGTCCAGGGCGCCGCTGCGCGCGGAGTTACGCACCAGCGACAGCAGCTCTTGCGGTGAGCGGGCGGACCGCAGTTCCTCGGCCGGCTCGACGCCGAGCCGGCGAACGATCCAGTTCGCCGCCCCGTTCGTCAACCTGATGGCCGGGGTGACCAGCAGCGAGAACAGCATTTGGATGCCGACAACGGCGCGTGCGGTCGCCAGCGGGCGCGCCACGGCGAGGTACTTCGGGACCAGCTCGCCGAATATCATCGAGACCGATGTCACGACCAACATCGCCAGGAATGCCATGATGCCGTCGGCCACCGGGCCCGGCATTCCGATCGCGTCGAACCACGGATGCGGCAGGTCGGCGAACATCGGTTCGGTCAGGTAGCCCGTCGCCAGTGTGGTGATCGAGATACCCAACTGAGCACCCGACAACTGGAATGATAGTCCGTTCTGGGCGCGCTGGATGAGGCGGTCGCGCCAGGCGCCCCTGCGTGCGTTGGCCTCGACCGTGCTGCGGTCGAGCGCGGTCAGCGACAATTCGGCCGCGACGAACACCCCGTTGCCGAAGATGAGCGCCACGATGGCAAACACGCTGACGAGGGTGGCGGTGACGTTCACGATCACTGGAATTCACATGTTAGCGAAGACATCCGGCACGGGCGGATACGACTGGCCTCCGCACGCCTGCAATTTTCTCTGGTCGCTCCGGTGTTCACCAGCCCGAAGGCAGCGGATGCCCCTCGGCGAACCCCGCCGCCGACTGCACGCCGACGACCGCGCGTTCGTGCAGCTCGGTCAGAGTGGAGGCACCGACATAAGTGCAGGTGCTGCGCACACCCGAAGCGATGTGGTCGAGCAGGTCCTCGACGCCGCCGCGGTCAGGGCTGAGCCCCATCCGCGAAGTCGAGATGCCTTCCTCGAACAACGCCTTGCGGGCCCGATCGAACGCGGTGTCGGTGCCGGTGCGGGCGACAACCGCCCGCTTCGACGCCATGCCATAGCTCTCCTTGTACGGCTGGTCGTCGCGGTCACGCATCAGATCTCCCGGCGACTCGTAGGTGCCGGCGAACCACGACCCGATCATCACGTTCGACGCCCCCGCGACCAGGGCGAGCGCCACGTCCCGCGGATGGCGGATCCCGCCGTCAGCCCACACGTGTCCGCCGAGTTGCCTTGCTGCAGAAGCGCATTCGAGGACCGCGGAGAATTGCGGGCGGCCCACACCGGTCATCATCCGGGTGGTGCACATCGCGCCCGGCCCAACACCGACCTTGACGATGCTCGCCCCGGCGCCCATCAAATCCCTGGTGCCTTCCGCCGACACCACGTTGCCCGCCGCCAGTGGCACACCCAAGTCCATCGACGAGACTGCCGTGATCGCGTCGAGCGTTTTGACCTGGTGCCCGTGGGCGGTGTCGATCACCAGGACGTCGACGCCGGCCTCGACCAGGGACTGGGCGCGGTCGGCCACGTCGCCGTTGATGCCGACGGCAGCGCCGACGCGCAGCCGGCCGTGCACGTCGGTGCACGGGGTGTAGAGCCCCGCACGGATGGCCCCCCGGCGGGTCAACACTCCTGCCAGAGATCCGTCCGAGTTGGTCAGCACCGCGACATCGATGGGAGCGTGCTCGAGCAGATCGAAGATCTTGCGCGGCTCGGTACCCGCCGGAGCGGACACGAAGTCGGTCACTGCGACGTCGCGCACACGAGTGAACCGGTCGACTCCGACGCACGACGCTTCGCTGACCAGACCGATCGGACGGCCCTCGAACACCACTACCGCGACGCCGTGCGCGCGCTTGTGGATCAGCGCGGTCGCATCGGACACCGAATCGTCGGGCTCCAGGGTCACCGGCGTATCGAGAACCAGGTCACGGCTCTTGACGAACTCCACTGTCTGCCGCACCGCCGCGATGGGAAGATCCTGCGGCAGGATGACGATGCCGCCGCGACGCGCCACCGTCTCAGCCATCCGCCGCCCGGCCACTGCGGTCATGTTGGCGACCACCACCGGGATGGTGGTGCCGGAGCCGTCGCTGGTGGACAAATCGACGTCGAACCGCGACGCGACGTCGGATCGGGTCGGCACGATGAAAACGTCGTTGTAGGTCAGGTCATACCCGGGTCTATTCCCGTCCAAGAACCTCATCGCAGTCGCCTCAACCTACTAGGCAGGAACTTCGTGGCGGTCCCCGCTCCACAAGGTGTGGAACTTCTTGCTGGGGTCGGCGTCGATGCGCCCGTAGGTGTGGGCGCCGAAGAAGTCCCGCAGGCCCTGGGTCAGCGCGGCGGGCAGCCGCTCGGTGCGCAGGGCGTCGTAGTAGGACAGCGCCGAGGAGAAACCGGGGATCGGGATGCCGAGTTCGGTGGCCTTCACCACGACGCGTCTCCAGCTGTCGATGGATTCCTCGATGGCGGACCGGAAGTACGGCGCAACGATGAGTGACGGCAGGTCGGCGTCCTCGTCGAACGCCTCCTTGATCCGGTTGAGGAATTTGGCCCTGATGATGCAACCGCCGCGCCAGATGGTGGCCATGTCCCCGGGCTTGATGCCCCAGTTGTATTCGGCGCTGCCAGCCTGAATCTGGTTGAAGCCCTGGGCATACGCGATGATCTTGGAGGCGTACAACGCCTTGCTGACGTCGTCGATGAACTGCGCAGCGTCCGTCGGCTTCTCGCCAAGGTCACCCGATGCCAGTCCCGTGGCGGCCTTGCGCTGGGGCACCGACCCCGACAGCGCGCGGGCGAACACCGCCTCCGCGATGCCTGTCACGGGCACGCCGAGGTCGAGCGCGGACTTCACCGTCCATCGGCCCGTACCTTTCTGCTCGGCCTCGTCGACAATGACGTCGACGAGCGGCTTGCCGGTCTTGGCGTCGGTTTGCCGCAAGACCTGCGCGGTGATCTCGATGAGGAAGCTGTCCAGATCGCCTTTGTTCCACTCGGCGAAGACATCCGCGATCTCGGGCGCGGTCTTGTCGAGGCCGTCGCGCAGCAACTGGTAGGCCTCGCCGATCAGCTGCATGTCGGAGTACTCGATACCGTTGTGCACCATCTTGACGAAGTGACCGGCGCCGTCGGGACCGACATGGGTGCAGCACGGTACGCCGTCGACGTGCGCGGAGATCTCCTCGAGCAGCGGGCCCAGCGACTGATACGACTCGGCCGGACCGCCCGGCATGATCGACGGGCCCTTGAGCGCGCCCTCCTCACCGCCGGAGATGCCCGCGCCGAC
>Ga0182012_10001375_pt1 | contig 26699 bp, 28 predicted proteins | sample 612S2SmetaG_FD_120486 | JGI IMG/M metagenome (GOLD analysis project Ga0182012, IMG submission 120486) | Permafrost microbial communities from Stordalen Mire, Sweden - 612S2S metaG | ecosystem: Environmental > Terrestrial > Soil > Wetlands > Permafrost | place: Sweden: Stordalen | collected...
GAGGAGTTCCTGCGACAATGGTCGGGCACCGTGGTCGTGGTATCGCACGATCGCACGTTCCTCAGCCGGACCACCGATCGCCTGCTCGAAATCCGAGAAGACGGTACGGTCCGTGACGTGCCCGGTGGGATTGACGCCTGGATTCTGCGCGCTGCGACGACCGGGACGCCAGGCAGTTCGTCATCAACGAGTAACTCGACCGCGACAGAGGTTCCCTCGGTTCCGCGTGGGCGACAACTTCGAGAGGCGGAGAAGGAAATGACGCGCCTCGAGCGAAGGCGTCGCGCACTCGGCGACAAGATTCTCGCTTCGAGTGATTATCAGCAGCAGGCGTTGATGGCGAGCGAACTTGCGCAGGTCCAGTTGGCGCTGAGCGCCGCAGAGGAGAGGTGGCTCGCACTCCACGAATGAACGACCGACCTGCGTGACTGGTCACTGGGGTCGGCCTCGGTCCTTCGGCGATGACCGGCGTTGAAGTCAGCGCTAGAGGTCGTACCTACCAGCGAGTGGTCGTTCCTTCGAAGCAGTGTGTGTAGGCGATCATCGGCCGCAGCGGCGCTGGTGGTGCTGGTTCTCCATCCCTCTCGCTCGGATGAGGATTCGTAGGAAATCGACGTTCCATCGTCGCAGTGGATTATTACAGTTGTGTTGCAATGATGCATCGAAATGGGCGGCACTGCTGTCGTTGCGACATGGCGTGACATGGCGATGTCGATATTCGTTTCGCGTTCACTGGGTTTTCTAAAGCCTCGCTGGTAGAATTTACTTAGGTTGCGGATCAAAACCTCGAACAGAGAAGAGACCTCATAATGAAATTTCGAACTTTTTCCAATGCGCAGCGCCCTCTTCGGAGCCGGTTCACTTCAGCGGTCGCCATGGGCGCCGCCGGCGTACTCATGGTCGCGGGTGCGTCATTGCTGGCGGTTTCGCCCGCGTCAGCGAATGGAAGTGGGACTCTGACCGTGACAACGACGGCGAATCAGACTTCGCCCGAGGTCTACGGCACGTCAGTCATGATTACCTCGACATTCAGCAGCCTTTCTGCGGGTGCTGCCACGGGCACCGTCAACTTGAACTACTCGACCGATGGAACGAACTACTACCCGGTACCTGGTTGCTCGAGCCCGTATACGTACTCGGGTTCTCCCGTCACCTGTACGACGACGACCATTCCAATAGGTACCGTGGACCTTGACAGTGTCTACTCGGGTGACGTCACCTACATGACAGAGACGAGTGCTGCGTTGCCGTACGTGGTGAATCCGGGCCCTAATGCTGATTCGGTAGGGCTCAGTACTTCGCCCGTCACCTCGGCGACTCTGGGTTCTCCAGTGGGCATCAGCGTTGCAATGACACCTTCTGGTGCGACGGGCAGCGTTACCTTTAAGTACTCGACCGATGGATCGAACTACTCCCTGGTGACCGGTTGCGCGGGCGGGAACCCGGCGACTCTGAGCGGTGGCAATGTCACCTGCACGACGTCAGCTCTGCCGCTCGGCACGCGCGACGTCAGCGCCTCCTATTCGGGTGATGGTTACTACGAGGCTTCTAGCAGCGCGATTTCCTTCATCGTAAACCCAGGCGGGGGAACCGATACGACGACACTCACGGTTACCCCTGCGTCACCCGTGGCAGTGAGTAGCACCGTCGACATGACCGCGACCGTGACCGCAATATCGCCCTCGGGCGTGCCCACGGGAGGAAAGGTGACGTTTGAGTACTCGACGAACGGTGTCACGTATTCGGTCGTCACTGGTTGCACCAACCCGGTGGTGATTTCGAGCGAAGTGGCCACGTGCGTTACCTCAGCGTTACCCTTTGGGACCCAGGACCTCGTTGCGCTGTATTCCGGTGACCCGGTGTACACCGCGAACACCAGTGCGGCCGTTGCCTATTACGTCCGCACTTCGAGTGTGACCTCACTCGGGGCTACACCGGCCTCGCCATTGACGTATTCGAGCACTTTGACCCTCACGTCCATTGTTACTACCGGCGCCACGGGCACCGTTGACTTCGAAACTTCCGCCAACGACGTGACGTTCGTTGGCATCAGCGGTTGCACTGCACAGCCGATTTCCGTTACGTCCTACGTGTCAACCTGCGCTACGACGGCGCTGCCCACGGGTACGAACTACCTGGAGGCTGTGTATTCGGGTAATACGACGTACGCGCCTTCAACGAGTCCGACCCTGTATTACGTCGTGAACAAGGCCGCGCAAGCAGCCATCACGGTGACTTCCACCGCCGGACTGGTTGGTAAGGCGTTGACCCTGGTGACGACCGGCGGATCGGGCACCGGAGCGGTCACGTTCAGTGTCACCAACGGTACCGCGACCGGTTGCGTTGTCACTGGTAGCACGTTGAAGGTGACGACGGCGGGTACGTGTCTGCTCACGGCCACCAAGGCGACCGACACCAACTATCTCACGGCCCTCTCGTCGGCGACGACGGTGACTTTCGTTAAGCCGATTCCAAAGGCCATTCGAGTCATCGGTTCTCCGGTCGTTGGTCGTACGACGGTGATAGGTATCGCCGGTCAGTATTTCTACGGTCAGCCAACGATCAAGACCAACGTCGCGGGTGTCGTGATTCGGGTGCTCAAGGACAATGGATCGTTGTTGAGCGTGCGCGTCACAGTGGCGAGTGGTGCCAAATCGGGCACGCGTGTGTTCTCTCTCACCTTCAGCAACGGCGACCGAACAAACGTGAAATACAACCTTCGCTAGGAAATGCCCAGGGTGGATTTAAGGGTCCGCCCTGGGCGAATGTCCTCTGCTCGAACGCGATCCTTCGCTTCTGATAGTTGAGGATTCAATTACGTTGGACCGCGAAAGTGACCCCGCCAGCGGTGATTGCTCTACTGGTACGCATTGTGGCGTTGATGCGCTCGCCATTCGCGGGCGATTGCTCGCTTCGCTGATCAAAACTGAGGTAATCATTGATGTTTCTCTGGAAGGCCGCGATGCGGGTCTAGGGGACCAAAGTAATTTCCTCTTTATTTACGGTATTTGTCGGAGTACGATGGTCAAGGCAGCACCGCATTTTGTCGGATTTTCAGAGTTTCTGAGAAGAAATCAGGTGGTGAAGTGACTCAAGATCTGAACTTTCAGATTGAGGTCGATGATTTCTTTTCCCTGCTCACACCCCAGGAATTCCTCGATGGCATGAATCTCGGGATCACGTTTCAAAATGCCGATGGCGTGGTCGTTGGATGCAACCAGGTTGGAGCATCACTCCTCGGTCGTCCGCGTGAGAGCATTATCGGTCGACTATTGACCGATTTACCCTGGATCAACGAGCCCTTCGACTACACGTTCGCGAACGGAACCAACGCACCCATGCTTGAAGATGAAGCAGGCTCGGTTGCGCCAAAATCGCGAGTACTGGGTATCACTGGCGCGGTTGATTCTGTGCGTTGGCTCATGTTAAGTACTTTTCCCGTCATTGTCGAAGGCCAGCGCAAGGGTTCGATGATCTCTTACCGAGACGTGACGATTCAACACCTAAGTGAACAGTCCTTGGAGTTGATGACAGAGATCAATCGGTTGATGATCTTTTCCAGATCTGAGAATGACTTCTTGAAGAGCGTGTGTGATGCGTTCGTGCGAGTAGGTGGCTACGTCTTGGCAAGATTTGACATCGCCGTGAACGACGAGGAACACAGCGTGCATTCATTGTGTTTCGCGGGTCCTTACGGCTACGTCGCTGACGCACTGGTCACGTGGTCCGGCGACAGTCCGCGTGGGAGAGGTCCCATTGGCCGAGCACTACTTAATAACGTCGCCGTGCAAGTGGACGATCTGTTGAACGACGACTTGGCGCAACCGTGGCACTCCCTGATGGAGAAGTTCAGTCTGCGCTCTTGCGTTTCCATTCCGCTGATGTTGTCGGACGCTCACTCGGCTCTGACGGTGTACGCGAGCACCACGTACGCCTTTCCTGGTCGCAGGTTCCAGCGCTTGCAATCGATGGTGCACGAAATTGAGTTCGCCGCGTCGCACGTGAGGTCCATCACCGCTACCGAGATTGCCTTGAACGGCACGATTGCGGCCCTCTCGCAGATGACAGAGACGCGTGATCCCTACACCGCGGGCCACCAGGCTTCGGTGGGTTCGTTGGGTGAGGAGATTGCTCGCCAGATGGGGTTCGATCCGACAATGTGTGACTTGATACGCCAAAGCGGCGAGTTGCACGACGTGGGAAAGATCGCGGTCCCGGTGGAGATTCTGACGCGACCCGGCCGGCTCACCAGTATCGAGTTTGACCTGATCAAGACCCATCCCATCGTGGGGGCGGACATCCTTGCGAAGGCGAACCTCCCATGGCCGATCGTTGACGTCGCCCTACAGCACCACGAGCGCATCGACGGTTCGGGCTACCCCTTTGGACTCAAGGGTGACGACGTGATAATGCCCGCGCGTATCGTGGGGGTCGCGGACGTCGTTGAGGCGATGACCCAGCACCGTCCCTACCGATCCGCGCTCGGCAGCGATGTTGCACTTGCCGAGATCCAACGTGGCTCTGGTGAGCAGTACGACAGCGACGTCGCGGCGGCGTGCATGGAAGTCTTCGAAAACGGTTTCGCATTCCAGTCGGGGACCAATTCCTCGAAATCGTGAGTCTGGCGATTTTTTCGCTTGATCGACGAACATCGAATGGGTGAATACTAAGCATTCTCATCTGTCGTAGATTCTCTCACGTTGTATCAAAGCTCAGTTTTCAAGAAGGTTGTCGCGATTTGCGGACCGTAGTAATGAGTGTGTCGACAGTGGATCATAAGTATTTGCATTGCGCTACTTTGGTTTCGATGCTTAAGGTATGCGGATGCGATTAGACGAGTACAGCGTGGCGTTTTTGACGCTGAACGAACACCGGCCAGTTCTGAGTGCAGAAGAGGCCGATGCTTTACAGAATTCACATATGTCGCATCTTGCCGACCTTCACGAAGCGGGTCATCTGCTCGCCGCTGGACCGTTACACAACGACTTCTATCGCGGTCTGCTGATTTTCAAGGTCACCGTCGAGGTCGCGCGGCGTTTGCTCGAAGCGGATCCCGCGGTGCGCGCGGGCCGCTTTGAATTGACGGTGGCGCGATGGATGGTGCCCGGAGGCACCATTGACTTCACTACTGCCCGATTCCCTCGGTCGATCGCCGAAATCGGCTGAAGGGTCCTTTTTTCGGTGTCGTCACCTCAGACGTTCACGCCGAGCGAACTGTCAAAAGGGGGCGCTGGAACTTAAAGCGCGCCGTGAGCGTTCAGGTCACTCTCGGCCCTCGGTAGCCCTCGGCGCCACGAGGCTTTGCTCGCGAGATACAGGACGTCAAAGGGCGTGCTCTGCTGGCGCGCCTGAAGCTCCGCAAAGAAGATCTGTGCTTCCGAGTGACGATTTCGATGCCAGAAGCGAATCAGCTTCCCGTCATTGAGGGTGAAGGCGAAGACGTCCGGTTGTCTGGTCTGGCGGATAGAGGTCACCGAAGCGAGAGGAAATCGTTCTCGACCAACGACGGCCGACCAGTAAATTTCATTGGATGCTGTATCGAGATGGAGCCGCGAGCCAACACGCCAAAGTACGTGCCATAGGTACCAAATCGCGCCAAAGGCGTACAACAGGCCCAGGATGATGATGAATGCCGATGATTTCGTGACGCCCACGCCAAAGATGAGCAGGCCGAGGACAGCAAAAGCGCCGAGGGCGAGGAGATAGCCAATCTCGGTGGACCGGCGAAGCGTGCGTACGTACAGCATCATTCAAGCGTAGGCGTGTCGCGGGGGAGTGCGGCGACAACGAGAACTTCTTGTGTGCGACACATTTGGGCGCCGCCCAAGTCGACGAATCGTTGGTGTGCGCCTCGCCGGTGATAATTTCGGCTCATGGGTGATGAGGCTGGCTCTAAGAACGAGGACTCCAAGAGCGATCCGCACGAACTAGAAGACAAGGACGTGCACGGACTGCCGTACGATTGGCGCCGCCCCACCGTGTCCCGTGCAAAATCTCGGATGTGGAACGGCGAGGATCCTCGGATGTTCCCGCCCAAGTCGTTTGGCGCGGGCTGGACTGTCAACTTCTACTGGTTAGCGCATCTGCCCAAGTATCTATTGAAGGACAAGAAGAACTCCTAGGTCAGTGGCCTTTTAAGTCCTGCGCCAGCAACGCTCAATGCGCTGCATTCTTGTACAGTCGAATCTCCTCAGCGAGATCCTTGGGCGCGGGGCGACAGTGGCAAACTTCCTCGTGGACTGCGTGCCAGGCAACACGTTCTTGGCGACTCGCGTCTGCGTCGAGTCGATGGTCTTGGTGCCATTCCTTGTCCATCTTATTTTCCTCTCCACTTCCAGCTCTTCAACTAGGACGCGGTCCCTTCTGCCAGCACCGCACAATCAAGTCGGCCCGTTCACCTCAAGCTCTAAAAGCCCGGTTCGGTAAGATACCTTCGCATGAGTGTTCCTCTCGTCAATCCGCCTGAACTGTACGTTGTCTACTTGGGCGGTGATCCGGCTCCGGGTCGACTCAGCGAGGACCACGAAGTCGTCGTGGTCGTGGCGACGGGCGTAAAAGAGGCGCGAGCCTCGGCGCGATCCAAGTGGCAGGGCCAGTCACGAGCTCACGTCGATGCCGTTCGCGCCATCCGGGTCGTCGACGGATTCGAAATTCGTCTCGTGCCCACCGAACTCGACGACGAGTCCGTACTCGACGTCACCTACGAACCTGCGCCGTCCTCGAGCGCCGACGCGTAGTTCACTTCTTGCGACAGACCAGTTCTCCCTTCCCAATTGGCACGACGAGCGCATCGACCCTCGGATCGGACAACGCCTCGTCGACGAAGGTCTGCAGTTCACTTTGGTGGCTCACGACGTTGTCGGCGACGAGCAGTCCACCGCTCACCAAGTGGGGTACCACTGCCTCATAGCAGTCGTGGTACACGTCTTTTTCGGCGTCGAGGAAACAGAAACTCACCCACTCGAGCTGCGAGATGTGCTGGAGAAAATCGCCTTCGACCAGTGAAATTACGTCTCCCACTCGAGCGCTCTCAAAGGTCCTTCGAGCGAGAGCGGCCTTGGCGGGCAGGATTTCATAGGTCGTGAGTACCCAGGAACGGGCGCGGCACGCCAGCGATAGCCAGAGTGCCGAATAGCCCGCACTCGTGCCGATTTCAATCCAAGAGCCCTCGGGTGCCGAGGCTGCGAGCAGAGCAAGGAAACGACCGGTCTCTCGTGGAATCTGACGTAGACGTTGTGGTTGCGCCGTGCCGTCGGCGCGATCTTGTTCGTCGCGTTTCTCCAGATCCGCCATTGTCTCGACCACGGAAACGGGAATGTCATGGAACATCGCGAGCCTCCTCGAGCGACGGTGCGCCACCGCCGTTACTCCTATAATCCCACGAACGTCGCGGACGTGCCACGACTCGGACGGTTTTGCGAGCGTTGCCGTTCGTGCGACCATTGTTACTACCATGGGGCGCACGAGGTGCATAGTGCAAGAGTTACTTTTCAGTGTCTTTTCCAATCGCGATGACGCGATTGAACTTGCCCGGGAGTCGGCGCTGTCCCTAGAGGGGATGGGAATATCGTCGCGCATGTTGTACCTGGATCAAGGAGATCAGCCAGCGATCACTCGAGACACCTTGGTGGTAAGCCTTGGAGGTGACGGCACGTTTCTCCAGTCGGCGCGACAGGCCCACGAACACGGTGCGCGGGTGCTGGCCGTCAATCTCGGTCGACTCGGCTTCTTGCTCAACGTGCCCTCGACCGAGATCGTTGAGAACGTGAATGACGCATTGACCAAGAATCTGGTGGTCGAGCGTCTTGCCCTGAGCATCTCGCGTGGGCCCGGCACGCCGAGTGAGTTCGCCCTCAATGAAGTAGTCGTCGAGCGTGCCCACGCCGGCCACATGGTCAGGGTGAGGACGTTCATAGACGACGACGCGTTTCTTACGTATTCCGCTGACGGTGTCATGGTCGCCACCCCCACTGGCAGCACCGGCTACAACTTCTCTGCCGGCGGGCCTGTGGTGGACACCACTCTGCCGGTGATGGTGCTGACGCCGATCGCGCCACACTTTACGATCGACCGGTCCATCGTGGTCGACGCCAACAAAGTGATCCGACTCCTCGCCGATGACAAACCCGCGATCATCGTCGCCGACGGTCACACCATAGGTGCCCTCGAACCAGGAGAAGCCATCGAAGTCAGTAAGAGCCCAACGCCGGTGCGCGTAGTCGCTACGCGCAGCTTCGAATTGGGCTTCCGTCTTCGCGAGAGCCTCAGAGAGGGTCATGCCTAAGGCACAACTCGTCGAACTCTACGCTCACGGTCTAGGTGTGATCGAGGACGCCCGTTTGGAGTTGGGTCCTGGATTCAACGTGATTACCGGAGAAACCGGGGCAGGGAAAACCTTGCTCCTGGGTGCCCTCGAACTCTGCCTGGGCGGTGAGAACGCCACGTCGCGTTACGCCGCCCACGCTGACATGCGCGCCGCCGCAGTTTTCTTACGCGACGGTGGCGACGAGATCGTCCTCACCAGAGAGGCGAGTTCTACAGGGCGCCTGCGCAGCACGCTCAACGGCGCGCCCAGCAGCGCCGAGGTACTGCGAAATCTCGCGAACAACCTGGTCGTGATCCATGGTCAACACGATTCACTCAACCTTCGAAATAGGGCAGAGATCCTGCGGATCGTCGACGCGAGTGGCCAGGTTTCGACGTCACAACTCGATCAAGTGCGTGCGTCTTTGCGTGAAGCAGCGTCTCTTCGCAACTCATTCGGTGGTGATGAAGCGGCACGCGAACGCGAACTCGATTTTCTCGAGTTTCAGATCGGCGAGATCATCGCCACCAAGATTGTCTCGAAGGACGAACTGGCCGAGACCCTCGAGACCCTTACCCGCTTGAGTTCCTTGCGCGACGGCCAAGAAGCCCTGGCCCGCGTGCTCGAGGAACTCGACGCCGACAACGACGACGCCGTGCTCAGTCGTCTCGCCCAGTCCATAGAACGGATTCCCGCAGGTGACGCCTACGACAGCGCGCGCGAGTCGTTGCTCGCTGCGCTCGCCCTGGCGCGCGAGGGGATCCACGAATTAGCCGTGTTGAGCGATTCAGACGCCTTTGACCCAGTGGTGATAGACGAGCTCAACGATCGAGCAGCACTTCTCCAGCAAATTGCCCGAAAGTACGCTGGATCCCTCGAGGCGGCGCTCGAAACTCTCGCGGTGCTCCAGGCCCGACTGGAAGAGCAGCGAGCCGCCACCGTTCGTCTGGCGAATTTGGACGTAGAGGTCGCCGAACTCGAGGCCCGAGAACGAGAACTGGCCCGGGTGGCGCGCCGAGAGCGTGAAATCGCCGCAGTCCAACTCACCGAAGCGGTTCGGCGCCAACTGCCGCGCGTGGCGCTCCCTAACGCCCTCTTGCGTTTTGAAGTTGACGGCGACGATGGTTCTGAGACCCAGATCCTCTTCACCCCCAATCCGGGTCTACCCGAGGGGCCCCTCCAGTCGCTCGCGAGCGGGGGAGAGTTGAGCCGCGTGTTGCTGGCCCTTTCGCTCGAAACGGCCCACGAGGACGTGGTAGCGGTCTTTGATGAGATCGACACCGGTGTGGGGGGCCAGGTGGCCCAACAGATTGGCCAGTGTCTCTACGAGGTGGGTCGCCAGCAACAGGTCCTCGCGGTGACGCATCTGGCGTCAGTCGCGGCCCAAGCGGACCACCACTTCGTCATCGAAAAGACCACGGACCACGGCGTCACTTCCACGTCACTACGTGCCGTCAACGGCGTCGAGCGAGTGAACGAAATCGCCCGAATGCTGGCGGGCGACGCGATTACCGACGAAGCCAAGGCGCTCGCGCAGCGTTTGTTGGAAACATCGCGTTAATAGAGGCGAAGCTCGTCGAACGTTCGATATGATGTGTTTCCGTGGATGCGGCGGATTACAAATGACTAAATTCGTCTTTGTAACTGGTGGAGTATCCAGCTCTCTTGGTAAGGGTTTGACCGCCTCATCGCTTGGTCGCCTGCTCAAATCCCGGGGTCTCAAGGTCACGATGTGCAAGCTCGACCCTTACCTGAACGTCGATCCGGGCACGATGAACCCCGGTGAGCACGGAGAGGTATTCGTCACCGACGACGGTGGGGAGACTGACCTCGATCTGGGCCATTACGAACGTTTCATCGACGAGTCGCTCTCGCGCATGTCCAACACCACTACGGGCCAGATCTATTCCAACGTCATCGCCAAGGAGCGTCGTGGCGACTATCTCGGCAAGACCGTCCAGGTCATTCCTCACATCACCGACGAGATCAAGGAACGAATCCGTCGATTGGGCACGCTCGGCGCGGACGTGGTCATTGTCGAGATTGGCGGCACCGTTGGTGACATCGAGATCGTCCCCTTCATTGAATCGATTCGCCAGTACCGGCGCGACGCCGGACGGGGCAACGTGTGTTACGTGCACCTCACCTTGGTGCCGTACTTGGCTCCCTCGGGCGAGCAGAAGACCAAGCCGACCCAGCATTCGGTGACCGAACTGCGTTCACGAGGCATCCAGCCCGACGTAATCGTCTGTCGCAGCGACCAACCGATTTCCGACGGACTAAAGCGCAAGATTTCACTGCTCTGCGACGTACCCATTGACGCCGTTATTTCGGCGGTCGACGCGTCGAGCATCTACGACATCCCAGTAAATATGCACAACGAGGGTCTCGACCGTATGGTCTGTGACACGTTGGGCATCGACGTCGAAGAGCACCCCATCGATCTCACCGACTGGCAGGAGGTTGTGCACCGCGTGCACAACACCACCAAGACCCTTCGAATCGGCGTCATTGGAAAGTACGTGTCGATGCCCGACGCCTATCTGTCGGTCGCTGAGTCCATTCGTCACGCGGGTTTCGCGGTGGGAGCGACCACCAAGATCGAATGGCTCGAGGCCGAACGGGTACCCACCGAAATCGACTCAGAGCGCATTCGCCAGCTAGACGGCATCATCGTTCCCGGTGGCTTCGGGGAGCGCGGCGTCGAAGGCATGATCGCCGCCGCGCGAATCGCGCGCGAACACGACATTCCGTACTTGGGGATCTGTCTGGGCATGCAGGTGATGGTGATCGAGTTCGCCCGTCACGTGCTGGGTCTCAGTGATGCCCATTCGACCGAGATCTCCCTGGGCACGTCGGCTCCGGTCATAGCCTTGATGGCTGAACAGATGGACGTGGTCGACAAGGGCGGCACGATGCGTCTGGGCGCGTGTCCTGCGATGCTCGAAGAAGGTTCTCTCGTCGCTTCGCTGTACGGCGCGACCGTGGTCTCCGAACGCCACCGTCACCGCTACGAGTTCAATTCGCGCTACCGCGAGCAGTTCGAGGCGCACGGTATGCGATGCTCGGGCACCTCACCGGATGGACGCCTGGTTGAGTTCGTCGAAGTTGATACGCATTCGTACTTCGTGGGGACCCAGGCGCACCCCGAGTTCAAGTCTCGTCCGGACCGACCGCACCCGCTCTTCCTTGGCCTCATCAAGGCCGCCGCGTTACGCGCCGAGGGTCGCGAGCCTCACATCATTGATCCCTCGTCGGTGCACGTCACCCAGTGAGCAATTCGTTTCGCATCACCCAAGTGACGCCCCTGTTGCATTCGCACGTCTTTGACGTGGAAAAACGTCGAGTCGAGCACGATGGCGCCACCTTCGATCGTGACGTGGTGACCCACGCGGGGGCGGTCGCGATCCTCGCGATCAACGAACTGAACGAAGTGGGACTGCTTCGCCAGTACCGTGCGCCCTTTGACAGTTACGTCCTCGAAATACCGGCGGGTACCATGGACGTCGCGGGCGAGGAGCCGCTCGCCACGGCACAACGCGAGCTTCGCGAGGAACTCGGCTGCGAGGCGGATCGGTGGCGTCTGCTCGGCAGGTTCAAGGTCTCACCGGGTTGGACCAATCAGGTGATGAACATCTTCGAGGCGCGCGAGATCAAACTGGTCGAGCGGGGTCCCCAAGGCCCCGAAGAACGGTCCTCGGTGATCGAGTGGGTCCCCATCTCCAGATTGAAAGAGACGATGCGCCAAGAGTCCACGAATGACTACACGCTCACCGTGGCGTTGCACCGCGTCTTTGGGACGTTCTTTGACGACGACTAAGTCACCCGCCGCGGAGTTCCTCCAGTGGTTGACCATCGAAAAGGGCCGAAGCCCCGCCACCATCGAAGCGTACCGACGCGACATCGACGAGTTCTGCGCTTGGATGAGCGCAAAAGGACGTCGCGCACGCAGCGCCAGCGAAGAGGACTTCGAGGCCTACTTCAGCGAGCTTCGAGCAAGCGAGCGGGCTGACAGTACGGTCGCGCGATCGATGTCCTCGTTGCGCGGTTGGTTCGGTTTCATGCTCGACGAAGGCGACATCAACCACGATCCCACCGTACGTCTCAAGACCGCGCGCCGGGGCCGGTCCCTGCCCAAGCCCCTCGGCGAAAAGGACATGACGAGGTTGCTCGACTCGTTGGGATCCAACGGAGCGGTGGCGTTGCGCGACCGGGCCCTGCTCGAATTGCTCTACGGAACGGGTGCTCGAGTCTCCGAGGCGGTGGGCATCAACCTCGAGGATCTGGACTTTGACGAGGAGCTCATCTTGGTGACCGGAAAAGGCTCCAAGCAGCGTCTGGTCCCGATGGGTTCAGTGCTCCGTGCGGCCTTGCGGGACTATCTCGAACCCGGTGGGCGAGGGGAGATGGTCCGTGCGAAGAAATCCGCACGGTTGTTCGTCAACGCGCGTGGTGGCCCTCTGTCACGCCAGGGCGTCGACCTTATTATCCATAAGCGCGCACTCGCGGCCGGTCTCGACACCCGAAAGGTCAGCGCCCACGTCTTTCGTCACAGTTGTGCAACGCACATGCTCAGTCACGGCGCCGACATTAGAGTGGTCCAAGAGCTCCTGGGACACGCGTCGATCGCCACGACCCAGCTCTACACCGCGGTTTCGGTGACGTCGCTCAGGCGTGAGTACCACGACGCGCATCCAAGAGCGCACGAGTAAGAGGTTCCGTTGAGCAATCTGTATTTCTTCCTAGCGATCGTGCCTTCCGTGATTCTGCACGAGGTGAGTCACGGTTGGGTGGCGAACTATTTCGGTGATCCGACCGCTAAGGACAACGGACGACTCACCCTTAACCCCCTCGCGCACATCGACCCGTTCGGGACCGTCCTGCTGCCTGCACTCATGGTGCTTTCCGGTCTCCCGGCCTTCGGCTACGCCAAACCGGTGCCGGTGAACGTGTCGCGATTGCGCAACCCGCGCACCCAGTCGCTCTACGTCTCGCTCGCGGGTCCGTTCGTGAACATCATCCTCTCGGCGATCGGGCTCGGCCTGTGTTTCTGGGCGGTGCACGGCACCCAGAGCCAATTCATGTTCAACGTCGGAGAGTACCTGGGCCTCGCGAACTTAGTACTGGCGGCGTTCAACTTGATTCCCATCCCGCCCCTTGACGGTTCGGCGATCATTGAGCGCTTCGTTCCGCGCAAGCACCTTCCGCGCTACTACCAAATGCGCGCGCGAGCCTTACCGGTGGTGATGGTGCTCGTCGTACTCGATTTCCTGGTCTTTCACGTGGGCACGGGCGCCCTGGGAAACCTCGAAAACTGGTGGGTCAACCTCGCCTTTAAATGAGGCCCATCGCCGCGGCTGCGCGCCGGTAGACCGGCTCAGCGGTCGCCATTGCCTTCTTCGCTCCGTGGGCGATGACCCGGTCGAGCTCGGCGGGGTCCCCTCGCAGTTCGTGGTAACGCGCTTTGATCGGCGCGAGGGACGTCACCACGAGCTCAGCGAGGTCCTTCTTTAGATCGCCGTAGCGCTCGTAGCGCTGGGCGACGTCTTGGGGGGTCGAATTGTCGAAGCTCGAGAAGATCTCGAGCAGGTTCGAGAGCCCGGGTTTCTTCTTCGGGTCAAAGCGCACCTCACCGTCGGTGTCGGTGACCGCCTTCATGATCTTCTTCTCTATCTCGGCGGGCTCGTCGAAGAGGTAAATCGAACCGAGCGGGCTCGAGATCGACTTGGACATCTTTCGCTCGGGCTCTTGGAGGTCCATGACCCGCGCCGCGGCGTGGGGCACGTAGCCCACCGGCACCGCGAAGGTGAGACCGAAGCGGTTGTTGAAACGCTCGGCGAGTTCACGGGTCAGTTCGAGGTGCTGGCGCTGGTCGTCGCCCACCGGTACCTGCTCGGCGTCGTAGAGCAGGATGTCGCCCGCCATCAGTACCGGATACGTCAGCAAACCAACTCGGTAACCCTTCTGGCGACTGGCCTTCTCCTTGAACTGGGTCATGCGACTGAGCTCGCCGAAGTTGGCCACGCACTCGAGCAGCCAGCCCATTTGAGCGTGCACGCTCACGTGGCTTTGGAGAAAGACTGTCGCGATTTCGGGGTCGATACCCGCGGCGAGCAGCGTCGCCACGCAGTCCAGGCTCTGCTCGCGAAGCACTTCGGGTTCGATCTCCAGGGTCAGCGCGTGAAGGTCCACGACGCAGTAGAACGCCTCTGGATTCTGATAGGCCACCCACTGTTTCACGGCGCCCAGGTAGTTACCAATGTGCATGGTGCCCGATGGCTGGATGCCGGAGAGTATTCGCATCGTTCCATCGTAGATGAGCTCTTCCACCCAAAGGTGTGGTCCAGTAGTCTTGATCCGTGACCTTCGTCGTGACGACGCCGTCCTTCAGCGGCCCAATGGATGTGCTGCTCCACCTGATCAATTCGCACGAGGTGGACATCCTGGACGTGCCCCTCGCGCCGCTCATCGACGAGTTCGTGGCGGTGATGCGCGACGATTCGGTCGTGATACCCGTCGAACAACTCTCCGAGTTCCTCCTGATCGCCGCGATTCTGCTCGAAATGAAGAGCCAGCGCCTGTTGCCCGGTCGCGACAGCACCGAACCCGACGAGGAGTTCGTTGGCTGGGAGGAACGCGACGTCCTGCTCGCGCGCCTGCTGGAACTTCGCACCTACGCGGCACTGTCGGACGCTTTCGTCTCGTTGTTCGAGCGCGCGAGCCAGTCCTTTCCGCGACTGCGCGGCATCGACGATGGTTTCTTGGTCACCCCGCCGGACCTGCTCGCCGGTGTGACCCCGGCGCTGCTCGCGGGTGCGTACCTGCGCGGCATCGAGGAGAAACCCGTTCCGGTAGTGCGGCTCAATCACGTGACCGTGGACGCGGTCACGGTCGCCGAGACCGTCGTCTCACTTTCCCAGCGCCTTCCCGCCATGGGGCGACTGACGTTTCGCGCGCTCACCGAGAATCTTGAGAGCCGCATCGAGGTCATCGTGCACTTCCTCGCGCTGCTCGAACTCTGCAAATTGGGCCTGATCGATCTGGGTCAGGGCACCACCTTCGGTGACGTGCAGATCGAGTGGCTCGACGCCACGTCGTTACTTGACCTTGGAAGGGTTGACAGTTATGAGGGATGAACGTTCACTCGAGCAGAAGCTCGAAGCGATGTTGACGGTGGCCCTCGAGCCCATCACCACCGAGGAGTTGGCCGACGTCGTCGACGAGGACGCCGAACTGGTGCTCGAGACACTTCGCACCTTGCGCCAGGAGTTCGTCGAGCAACGCCGAGGCTTCCAGTTGGCCGAGCTCGCGAGTGGTTGGGTGATGCAGACCGCCCCGGAGGTGGCGATCTGGGTGACCAAGTTCGCCAACCGTGACGTGTCGCACCGACTCAGTTCCGCGGCCCTCGAGACGCTCGCCATCATTGCGTACCGCCAGCCAGTGTCGCGCGCGCAGATCACCGCGCTGCGTGGGGTGAACGTCGACGGCGTGGTGCGCCTACTCGAACAGCGTGGTTACATCGAAGAAAAGGGAAGGGCCCCTGGACCCGGTCTGCCCATCCTCTATGGCACGACCGAGCTGTTCTTGGACCGGATGGGTCTGGCGGCGATCCGCGACCTGCCGCCCATCGAGGAGTTCATGCCCCCGGTCGAGACTGCCCAGGAACTCGCCGACGAGCTCTTCGAGAGCTCGCTCGAACTGAGCGAGGACGCTTAGTTGGAAGAGGGTGAGCGCCTCCAGAAGACCTTGGCGCGGGCGGGTTTCGGTTCGCGACGTTCGTGCGAGCTACTCATCAGCGAGGGCCGGGTCAGCGTCGACGGGCGGGTCGCCGAACTAGGAAATCGCGTGCACCCCGACGTGCAGGTGATCTGCGTGGACGGCACGCTCGCACCCACGGCCCAGAACACGGTGTACTACCTCTTGAACAAGCCCGACGGGGTCGTCACCACGGCCTCAGACCCCCAGGGCCGCACCACGGTGCTCGAACTGGTCGAATCGCCGGTAAGGATCTTTCCCGTGGGTCGCCTCGACATGAACACCGAAGGCCTCATCATCCTCACCAATGACGGACGACTAGCGCACCTGTTGACCCATCCCAGTTCGGGCATCTCCAAGGAGTACCTCGCGCGCGTCGAAGGCGACCCGTCGCCGAGCGCTATCCGGCGCCTTCGCGAGGGTGTCGAACTCGATGACGGGATGACCAGTCCCGCTCAGGTGAGCCGCGTGAGCGAGGGCTTGCTGCGCATCGTCATCCACGAAGGACGTAACCGACAGGTACGCCGGATGTGCTCGGCCATCGGCCATGACGTGACCCGCCTCGTGCGCACGCGCATTGGCCCTATCCAGGATGCGACCCTGTCGCCGGGCTCGTCGCGACAGTTGTCATTGAGTGAAGTGCGCCGGTTGATGGAGGCGGTGGGGATGACCGACGAAATCGCATCTACGATGCCATCATGACTTCTGCTCTCGTTCGCGCGCTTCGCGGTGCCACGACGTGTGAGGTCGATACGCCCGAGGAGATCGCCCAAGCCACCCAGGAGCTGATCCTGGCGATGATGGAGCGAAACGGACTCGACCACGACGACGTCATCAGCGTTCTGTTCACCACTTCGACCGACCTCACGTCGACCTTTCCCGCCACCACCGCGCGCGCGATCGGCTTCGGTGACGTGCCGCTCATCTGCGCCAGTGAGATCAACGTGCCCGGAGCGATGACCCACTGCATCCGGGTCATGATGCACGTGTACACGACCCGCTCTCGCGACCAGATTCATCACATCTACCTGCGCCAAGCGCAGTCGCTGCGCGATGACCTCCGCGCCTAGTCGTCGCGCCCACGTCGTTGGCTTGGGCCTCATCGGCGCCTCGCTCGCCATGGCCCTTCGCGTCCAGGGCTGGATCATCACGGGCGACGACGCCGACGCCGAGGTTTTGGCAACGGCGCTCTCCGAGGGCGTCATCGAAGGCACCGAGATGAGTGACGAGCACGAGATCGCCTTCGTGGCGACCCCGGCGGGGGTGGTCAGCGAGATCGCCACGGCCTTGCTAGACCATTTTGACAGTCCCACCCTCGTCGTCACTGACGTCGCCGGCGTGAAGAGTTCGATCGTCCAAGAAGTGGGGGATCCTCGTTTCCTCGGTGGTCACCCCATGGCCGGCTCGGAGTTGCGCGGACTAAAGGGCGCCAGGTCCGACCTCTTTCTGGGCTGTAACTGGGTCCTCACGCCCACCGACGCGACCCAGCCCGCTACCTACAGCGTGCTGCACGGAGTACTGCGTGAGATCGGGGCGAACGTGGTCGCCGTGAGCGCCGAGGATCACGACCGGCTGGTGGCGATAGCGAGTCACGTGCCACACCTGCTCGCGGGCGCCTTGATGAACGAAGCGGCCGAAGCAGCCGAGCAAGACGCCGTGCTGCTGCAACTGGCGGCGGGAGGCTTTCGTGACATGACGCGTATCGCCGCGGGTGATCCCTCGATCTGGCCCGACGTGCTCTTCGAGAACCGCGATGCGGTCACCTCAACCCTGGTGGCGCTCGAGAAGCGACTCGAGAGTCTGCGCATCGCGCTCGCCGATGACAGCCGCGACATCCTCGAAGAGAGCCTCGCCACCGCGTCGGTGGCGCGTCGTCGACTCCCGGGCCGTGCCCTGTCCTCGGAGAACTTGTCGTACTTGCGCGTGAGTGTGGCCGACCAACCGGGCGTGCTCGCCGCGGTGACGCGCGCCGCTTCGGAACTGCTCGTGAACATCTACGACATCGAGATCGCCCACGGTATCGAAGGGGTGGGGGGCACGCTGTTGCTCGCCGTTGATAGCGCTCAGGTGGCGACATTCTGTGAGGCGCTGAATGGTCTGGGTTTCGTGGTGGTGCAAGAACGATGAGCGACGGGCACGTAATAAACGCTGCGTCAGCGCTGCGGGGTCGCGTTCGAGTGCCGGGCGACAAGAGTACGTCGCATCGAGCTTTGATGATTTCGGCGATGGCGAGCGGGGAGAGCGTGATCGAAGGACTCTCACCCGGCCACGACGTGGTTTCGACCGCGGTGATCATGCGACAACTGGGAGCCGAGGTCTCGACGCAGGGATCGGCGGTCCACGTGCTCGGTCCCGAGGACGGTCTTCGCGCGTGTGGTGAGTCCCTGGACTGTGGGAACTCGGGCACCACGATGCGGTTGCTCGCTGGTCTCGTGAGTGGCGTTGAAGGATCCCACGAACTGGTGGGCGACCCCTCACTCTCCAGGCGACCTATGGACCGCGTCGCGCGGCCCCTGGGCGAAATGGGAGCAGTAGTGCGAGGTCAGGGCGAACGCGTCACCGCGCCCCTTCACATCGGGGGCCACGCGACGTTGCGCGCCATTGAGTACCACGTGCCCACGGCGAGCGCCCAGGTGAAGTCAGCGATCCTCTTCGCGGGACTTCGCGGCGACGCTCCCACGACGGTGCGCGAGGACGTGCGTACCCGACGTACCACCGAGGACATGTTTCGAGCCTCGGGAATCGAGGTAGAGAGCAACGACGTCGGCGAAGGTCGAGTCGTCACCCTCCAACCCGGGCGGCCCAAGGCCACGTCCTGGAGCGTGCCGGGCGATCCCTCACAGGCGGCGTTCTTTTGTGTGCTCGGGGCCATTCACCACGACGCGGCCATCGAGGTCACCGACATCGACGCCTCGCCCGAACGTACGGGATTCGTCGGGGTGCTCGGACGAATGGGTGCCGATTTATCGGTCGTCGATCGCGCGACCCACCTCTCGCTACTCGTCGCCAGCTCGTCGTTGGTTGGCGTCGAGATTCTCGCCAGTGAGATTCCTTCGGTGGATGAGGTGCCAGTGCTCGCGCTCGCCGCCGCGGCGGCGAGCGGGGTGAGCGCGTTTCGCGACATGGGCGAACTGCGCCTAAAGGAGTCCGACCGCTTCGAGGGGACGATGCAGTTAGCGAGGAGCCTCGGGTGTCGCGTGTGGCACGAGCGTGATGACTTCTTCGTCGAGGGACTCGCCAGCGCGCGGCGCTTTCAACATTTCGATCTTGACGCCCACCTTGATCACCGCATGGTGATGGCGGCGGCGGTGGCGGGGGTCGCCGGTAACGGGTGCGTGATTCACGGCGCCTCCACGGTGTCCTCGAGCTATCCCGGGTTCTTTGAGGATCTGGCGGTGCTTTCGTGAGCCAGGACATCATCGCCATTGACGGTCCCGCGGGCTCTGGTAAGTCGACGGTCGCCCGAGCGGTAGCCCAGGCGCTCGGGTGGACCTTCCTCGATACCGGTGCGATGTACCGCGCCCTCACCTGCGAAGCGCTGCACGAGGGGGTGGACGTCCACGACCAGGGGGCCATGGGCGAACTCGCCGCGTCAGCGAGGATAACGACGCTGCCGCGCGTCAGCGTCAACGGGCGCGACGTCGAGGACGAGATTCGCACCGAGCCGGTAAACGTCGCGGTGTCGGTGGTGGCGGCCAATCCGCTCGTGCGCAGTTCAATGGTCGCTCGCCAGCGTGAGCTCGCGGGGGCCCAAGACGTGGGAACCGTCGTCGAGGGCCGAGACATCTCGACGGTAGTGTTTCCGAACGCGACCTTGAAGGTGTACCTGACCGCCACCCTCGAAGAGCGGTCGCGGCGTCGCGGCGAAGAAGGTGTCGAGTCGGTTGAGCGACGCGACCTGGCCGATACGACCAGGGAGGCCTCGCCACTTCGCCAGGCGTCGGACGCGCTCTTGGTGGACACGACGGGTCGTCGCGTCGAAGACGTCGTAGAAGAGATAGTCGAATGTCTGAAGAACATCACCTCGAACTGAACCCGAACAAGACGCCGATCTATCATTTGGCGTCGTTCTTGTTGACGTCGCTTTCGACGATCTTCTTTCGCCCGCGCGTGCTGGGTCGTGAGAACATCCCACTCACGGGCCCGGTCCTGATCGCGCCCATCCACCGTTCGAACGTGGACTTTGCCTTCACCTTGTTCATCTCACCTCGCAAGGTCTTTTTCATGGCGAAGGACTCGTTGTTCAAGGTGCCGATCCTCGGCGGGCTGCTCATTCGCCTGGGCGCCTTTCCCGTGCGTCGCGGTACCGCGGACCGCGAGTCATTGGGTGCCGCCGAAGAGGTGTTGCGACAAGGTCAAGCGCTCGTCCTGTTCCCCGAGGGCACGCGCAAAGAGGGCCTTCAGGTCCACACGTTGCACGACGGGGCGATGTTCATTGCAGCACGCACCGGGGCGACCGTGGTACCCGTGGGCATCGGGGGCAGCGAGCGAGCCATGCCCCACGGAGCGAGGTTCCCTCGCCCGACGAGGATTCGCATCATCGTGGGAAAGCCGATTGTGCCGCCGTCTTCTGAGGGGCGCGTCGCGCGCTCGGCGGTAGCGGCCAAGAGCGAGGAACTACGCGTCGAACTCGAGCGGCTCTACCACGAGAGCATGGGTATTGATTAGCGCTCGCGCCACCACGTGCCAAAGACGACCCGGGCGTAGCGAAAGCCGAAGAGCCAGTTCTTGCCCTTCTTGGTGGTACCCGAGTGGCGCGGATACCAGATTGTGGGCACCTCGGCCGAACGCCAACCCCGCTTGAGACAGGTGATCAGCAACTCGGCGGTCTGGTACTGCTCTTGGGTCAGTCGGTCCAGAACGTCGGCCATCATGGTCACGCGAAGGCCTCGGTAACCAGTGGAGGTGTCAGTGAGGCGCGCCCCGGTCATGCGGTTCATGATGAACGAGAAGAAGAAGACGCCCGACTTGCGGAAGCGATCGGTGGTCTTGTCCACGCCGAGTCGTCGGCTCGCCACGACGAAGTCAGCCTGGTCGTTGAGCAGTGGGGCCAGCACCTGGGGTATCTCGGCGGGGTCGTTCTGACCGTCGGCGTCGAGGGTGACGATGTACTTGACGTCGTGGTCAATGCAGTAGCGGTACGTGACCTGCAGGGCAACCCCGTGTCCTAGGTTGACGGGGAACTCAATGACCACCACGCCGGGGAACGATCGAGCGATCTCGGCGGTCCGGTCATCGCCGCCGTCGACGACGACGAGCGTCGTGTAGGCCTTGCCGTCGATCGAAGTGGGCATCTTCTCGAGTACCCCGCCGATGTTGCCCTCTTCTTCGTAGGCGCAGATCGACGCCACGATCTGCTCGGGCTTGAATTTGGGGTGTTCGGCCTCGAGACGCGCGAGCGCCTGGTTAATGGCGTAGGTGCGCAGCCGTGCGCTTCGACGCTTCTCGAGGTTCTCGCTGGACATGACGCTCCTTACAGGGATTTCGCTTGAGCGAACACGCGTAGAACCATTGGTTCAAAGTGTTCGAGGCTCTCGGATTGATAGTTCGGATCAAAGGCCTTCTGGTCCCAGGTGTCGGCGAACTGTTCGGCGAGCGGATACCACGTCTCACCCACGTGCTGCTCGCGCAGGTTCGGGTTCATGCCGAGGTATTCGTAGTAGTAGCGACCCTGGAAGTCCTGGTGGTAGGCGACCATGCAGTACACCTCGTGACGTACGTAGGGCTTGAGGATCTCCGCAGCGATCTTGGGGTGGTTGGGTACTGAAATCAACTTGCCGACGTCGTGGAACAAGGAGGCGACGATAACCTCCTCGTCGGCCCCATCACGCTCGGCTCTGGTGGCGGTCTGCAGGGCGTGCTCCATCTGGTCCACCGAGAAGCCGTCGGTGATGTCGCTCAGGCCCTTCAGCATCGAAAGGAGTTGTTTTCCCACGCGCGGCTGCGCGTTGATGGTCTCGTGGGCGATGGTCATCCATTGGTCGCGCGTGGAGACATCCATGCTGGGGAAAGAACTCATCGTTCAATAATAGCCAAAACCGTCGATTTACCTCTCGGTAGCCGAGAGCACCTGGGCGGCAGTGAACTCGCGGTCGGCTTGCGCGTCGAAGGTCGACACCCTTGACGTATACAACATCAACTCAATCAACGCCGACAGCGATTTCAAGATCTCGCGAAGTTCGGGTGGCGGCGGGAAGTACTCATCCTCGACGGTGACCGACTTCACGGTCACGCCGTTCTCGGGGTCGAGGAATTCGAGCACCTCATTGACGAGCGACTCGGGTGCCGACGCACCCGCGGTCACCGCCACGGTCCCTTCGAGGTCGTTAGGAAGTTCTGCGGCGCTGTTGACTCGAAGAACCCGCGGACAACCCACGGCTTTGGCGGTCTCGGTGAGGGCCACGGTATTTGACGAATTAGCCGAGCCAATGACGATCACGGCGTCGGCGTGAGTGGCGATGGCGCGAAGCGCCGCCTGGCGGTTCGTGGTGGCAAAGCACAGATCGCTGCGGTTAGGCATCCAGATGTCAGGAATACGGTCCTCGGCGTAGTCGCGAAGGTGCTTCCACTCGTCAAAACTGAGCGTGGTCTGGCTCAGTAACGCGAAGGGACCGTTCTTCTTTCGAGCCAGACTGTCAATATCGCCGGTCGATTCGATCAGGTGCACCGACTTGGGAGCTACGGCCATCGTGCCAACGGCTTCTTCGTGACCCTCGTGTCCGACGTAGAGCACGGTGTAGCCCTTCTTGGCGCGGACTTTGAGCTCGTGGTGCACCTTGGTCACGAGGGGACAGACCGCGTCAACGACCGTGCCGCCGCCCTTGAGCGCGGCTTCGATGACCTGGGGTGGCGAACCGTGCGCGCTCAGCATCACCGGGAAACCCTGGGGCACGTCAGCGACGTCGTTGACGAATACGACGCCCAGCGAGCGGAAGTGCTCGACGACGAAACGATTGTGGACGATCTCGTGATAGCAGTAGATCGGTGGTTCGAAGACCCTGGTCATCCAGTCCAGCGCCTTGATGGCCTTTTCTACCCCGGCGCAGAAGCCCCGCGGCGCCGCCAGCACTACGGTGTCAACTTTCACGCTTCAAGCCTAGTAATCGGATCCCTCCACCACGCCTTAGGCTAGAGGGGTGTCGGGTGCTCGAATTTCTTCAATAACCACGAAATCACCGGCCTCGTCGGTGGATCTGGCGGTGGGTGACGAACTGGTCTCGGTCAATGGCCGAGAGCCGAGCGACATCATTGAGTACCAGCAACTCATCGACGGGGAAGCGGTAAACCTGGTGGTGCGCCGCGAAGGAGAGCCCCTGGAGCGCAAGGTCACCATCCACAAGAGCGTGGGCGAGCCCCTCGGACTGTCGATCGACTCGGCGGTTTTTGACCGAATCCGTACTTGCGACAACCACTGTTCGTTCTGCTTCATCTATCAGTTGCCCAAGGGTATGCGTCGTTCGCTCTACGTCAAGGACGACGACTTTCGCCTCTCGTTCCTCTACGGCAACTACACCACGCTCACGCGTTTCACCGAATTCGACCTCGAGCGCGTGGTCGACGAGGGCCTGTCGCCGCTCTACGTGTCGATTCACTCAACCAATCCCGAACTGCGAGCCGAGATGTTGCGCAACCCCCGGGGAGCTACGAGCCTGCGTTGGTTGCGTGAGTTGCTTCGCGCCGGCATCGAGGTGCACGCTCAGGTGGTGGTCTGTCCCGGCGTGAACGACGGCGCCGAACTCGAACGGACCCTGAGCGACGTGTTCTCGCTCTACCCCGAACTCGCGAGCGTCGCGCTCGTGCCCGTGGGGGTGAGCGCCTTCTCGGCAGAAGAGTCGATGCGTTCGCACACGCGTGACGAGGCGCGCGAAGTGGTCACTCTCGCCGAGCGCTACCAGGCCTTGTCTTTTGAACTACTGGGTCGCGTCAGCGTGTTCGCGAGTGACGAGTTCTACCTCGTCGCGGGACTCACGCCGCCGAGTGCCGCTTCGTTCGATTCGCTCGATCAGGCCGAGAACGGCATTGGGCTCGTCGCCGCGTTCGTCGAGAGTTTCACCGGGACCTTCGAGATGGAAAAACTCGGTACGGGATTCTTCCAGTCGGTTGACGGCGCCCCCGCCTGGGGTTACCGCGCCGAGCGGGCGGCGGTGGCGCAAGCGGATCTTGTAAGTGACGCCCGTGGCGTCATGGTGGTCACCGGCGAATACGCCGCACCCGTGCTGCGCGAGCTCTTTGACGCCCACGGTTACCACAGCGTCGAGATCTTGAGCGTGACGAACAAGTACTTCGGTGGCAACATCAAGGTGGCGGGTCTGCTAACCGGCGTAGACCTCGCCAAAGCGCTGGCGAACGTGCCGACTTCGACGATCTGTCTGGTGCCCGACGTGTGCCTCTCCGAAGGGCGTTTCCTCGACGGCCTGGGCCTCGAGGACCTGCCGCGTGAGGTGCTCGCGGTACGCACCACGGGCCAGGACCTTCGCCACGTGCTCGATTCGGTTCGGGCGAGAGGACTAGTGAACTCGTGAGGCGTCCCCAGGTCGTGGTGGTGGGCCGGCCGAACGTCGGCAAAAGTTCTCTCGTGAATCGACTCGCGGGCAAGCGGGTGGCGGTCGTCGAAGAGCACCGTGGCGTCACGCGCGACCGCAAGGCCGTTGAAGTCGACTGGCGCGGACTCACTTTTGACGTGGTCGACACCGGTGGGTGGCTCGAGTCGGGCAGCGACCTCGAGGGAAAGGTCTCCGAACAAGCCAACGCCGCGCTCGCGAACGCTGACCTGGTGCTGCTCGTCGTGGACGTGACGACGGGCCTCGTCGACGAGGACACTCACGCGGCGCGCTGGGCGCTAAAGAGTGGGCACCGCGTCGTGCTCGTCGTGAACAAGGTCGACGACCTCCAGCACGAAGCCAACAGTTGGGAGTTTCTCCAGTTGGGCGCGGGCGAACCGCACACGCTGAGCGCCCTGCACGGACGGGGTTCGGGTGATCTCTTGGACTACATCGTCGACGAACTCGGTGAACAGCTCGAAGTCGAAGAGACCGCTGACGCGGACGACGACGGCGCACTTCGCGTGGCGATAGTTGGTCGACCCAACGTTGGCAAGTCGACCTTGTTCAACCAACTCATCGGCGAGGAGCGCTCGGTCGTGCACGACATGCCCGGTACGACTCGCGATGCCATCGATACGGTCGTTGACACCGAGGTGGGTCTCATTCGCTTCATCGACACCGCGGGTATGCGACGTCGCGCGAAGACCGAGGCGGGGCTTGAGACGTACGCGGTACTGCGCAGTCTGGACGCCCTGGACCGCGCGGACATCGCGGTGCTCGTCATCGACTCGACGATCGGCGCCACCGGCCAGGATCAGCGTCTGGCCGAGCGCATCTCCGCGGCGGGTTGTCCGGCCCTGGTCGTACTCAACAAGTGGGAACTCGTTGCACCCGAGGAGCGCGACGCCGTAAAAGCGAGCGTTGGGGAGAAACTTGCCTTCTTGGGCGACGCGCCGGTCATGAAGACCACCGCGACCTCGGGAAAGGGCGTGCACAAGATTCTGCCGGCACTTTCGATCGCCGCGGCGGACTACGTGAAGCGCGTGCCCACCGGGGCGCTTAACCGGGCCATTCGCGACCTGCAAATAAAGCAGCCCGCACCTACGGGCAAGATCCGTTACGCCGTCCAGGGTGCGACAGAGCCACCCACCTTCACCCTGTTCGTCGCGGGCCGACTTCCCGCGACTTACATGCGCTACGTGGAGCGCTCGCTACGCGAGCGCTTCGAGCTCGGCTCGACGCCACTTCGCGTACGCGTCCGGGTGGAATAGTGGCGCGGTGGTGTGAGAACTGCGACCGCCCCGTCGAAGGAGAGGTCTGTGAGGTCTGTGGCGAGCAGGTGCCCGAAGTCACCAAAGAGCCCATGCCGTGGCTGTGGCGCTTCTTCATTGTCTCGTCGGTCATCTATCTCGGTTGGCGTATCTATCAGTTAGTTTCGTGGTTGTCCCACAGGAGGTTCTGATGCCCATCTACGCCCTCGGCGACCGAGTGCCGAGCATCCACCCCGACGCGTTCGTACACCCCGACGCCGTGGTGATAGGCGACGTGCGTATTGGCTCGGAGTCGTCCGTGTGGCCCGGGGCGGTCTTGCGCGGGGACTACGGCACCATCATCATCGGCGCGCGCACGTCGATCCAGGACGGCACGGTAGTGCACGCGGTCGAAGCATTTCCCACCGTCGTCGGCGACGACTGCGTGATTGGTCATATTGTCCACCTCGAAGGGTGCGTGATCCATGACCGCGCCCTCGTGGGCAGCGGTTCAGTGGTCTTGCACCACGCGCACGTGCGTTCCGGCGCGACCGTCGCCGCAGGAGCGGTCGTGCGCAATCGTATGGACGTTCCTGAAGGCGCGTTGGCGGTGGGAGTTCCGGCCCAGATTAGAGAAGGTGCGAGTTCTTCTGAGGCGATTGACGAGGGTGCGGCGCTCTACGTCTGGAACGCGAATCGCTACAAGACTGACCTGCGTCTGCTCTAGGCGTTGGAGATCTCGATCAAACCTTCGAGTGCGCGCGCCGCGCTTCCGTTTTGAACACTCGCGGCGGCGAGATCGTATCCCTGTGTCAGGTTGTCCGCCACGCCCGCGACAATAAGCGC
>Ga0182012_10001376_pt1 | contig 26692 bp, 28 predicted proteins | sample 612S2SmetaG_FD_120486 | JGI IMG/M metagenome (GOLD analysis project Ga0182012, IMG submission 120486) | Permafrost microbial communities from Stordalen Mire, Sweden - 612S2S metaG | ecosystem: Environmental > Terrestrial > Soil > Wetlands > Permafrost | place: Sweden: Stordalen | collected...
GATTGAGCACCGGAAGGGAGCCGGGCATGCCCAGGCAGACCGGGCAGACGTTGGTGTTCGGCGCCGAGCCGAAGACGTTGGGGCAGCTACAGAATATCTTGCTGCGGGTCAGCAACTGCACGTGGACTTCAAGGCCGATGATCGCCTCGTACTTCGTCGTCACAGGGTTTGCCGTGGAAGCCATACCTGATTATAGCCAAGGCGGGCGGGCGCGAAAGCCCTAACGCTGGGGTGCCAGTTCAAGCTCAAAGTACATCAGCTCGCGGCCGCCGGCATCCTGCAATCCCTCGGCATAAAGGCGCGCCCCGCGCGAAGGGTTGGGCAGGTCGGTGACGTCAAAGAAGAGAAAGCCATAAACGGAGGAGTGCGGCTCCACGGTGCGGGAGTGGAAGATGGCGCGCTTCAGTTCGTCGTAGTCATCCCGGGGCATGAAGCCGTGTGGCTTGTTGCGCCCCGGCGTGGGCAGGGGAAGGTTGTCCTGCGGGCGGGAGTGCGGCGCGCGAATGGCGGTGAAGACGCGCTGGAGATCGTCGAGCGTGTAGGGCGAAGCCTTGGCGCGGTCCCGGGTGACCAGGCGAAAGCGCAGCTCATCGAGCACGATTGGGTAGTCGCTCTCGTTGGTAAACACCACCAGCACGGGCAGCACGCCATGCTCCAGCATTTTGGAGTGGAAGATGGCGGCCTGAGCCGGCGTATCGTAACTTTCGGCGCCAATGCCAACGTGTTCATGGGTATCCACAAAGTGCACGGACATCTGCGCGGCAGGCCGCAGCGGAGGCATGGCGAACTCCCGCGCCAGGGCCGCACCCGTGAAGGCGACCACCAGCAGGGTGGAAATCAGAAGGAGGCTTCGCGGCCGGGGCGGGGCCGGAGTCAAGCTAAGGGGCAGGCATCTCATGCGCAGGATTATAGGCCCGCGCCTTTTCCGCCGCACTCTTCTACAATGGCAAGCGTGTATTTCCTTTACAGTTTCGTGCTGACCATTGGACTGATCATCACCCTGCCGTGGTGGCTGCTGCAGATGCTGCGCCTGGGCAAGTATCGCGCCGGGCTGCCGGAACGCCTGGGCATGGTGCCGGCGCGCCTGCGGCTTTCTTCTGATGCACCCGAGGCGGCGCTGCCCGTGGCATGGATTCACGCGGTCAGCGTGGGTGAGGCCCTGGCCGTGGCTCCGCTGGTGGAGGAACTGCGCGGGCGGGGAATGCGGGTGGTCATCAGCACAACGACGCATACCGGGCAGCGGCTGGCGCGGCAGAGGTTCGGCGAAGAGAACGTCTTCTACTTCCCGCTCGACCTGCCATTCTGCATTGGTCCCTACCTGCGCGCGTTGAAGCCGAAACTGGTGGTGCTGGCGGAGACCGAGTTGTGGCCGAACTTCCTGCGGCTGGCGCGCGCGAGCGGTGCGCGGGTGGCCGTGGTGAATGCCCGCATCAGCGACCGCTCGCTGCCGCGCTACATGCGCTTTCGCGGGTGGATTGAAAAGGTGATGGCGCCGGTTGAGCTGTTCCTGGCGCAGAGCGATCTGGACGCCGAGCGGCTGCGGCAGATGGGCGCCCCGGCGGAGCGCGTGGAGTGCCTGGGCAACCTGAAGTTTGACGCCGCTCCGCCCGAGGAGACCGCCGCGGTGGAGCAGCTTGGCCTGCAACTGCGCAAAACCGGAGCGCCGGTCATCGTGGCCGGCAGCACCGTGGATGGCGAAGAAGAGTACATCCTGAAGGCCTTCCGAACGGTGCTGCTGGAAAATCCCGCGGCCGTGATGGTGCTGGCGCCGCGACACCGCGAACGCTTCAAGGAGGTGGCGGAGATTCTCACGGAGCGCCGCGCGAAATTCGTTCGCCGCTCGGAGGCAGCATCGGCCGAGGCGGATCTGAAGGGCAAGATTCTGCTGCTGGACACCCTGGGCGAACTGGCCGCCGTCTATCGCTATGCTGACCTGGCCTTTGTCGGCGGTTCGCTGGTGCCAAAGGGCGGACACAACATTCTGGAGCCAGCTTATTTTTCAAAGGCCATCCTCACCGGCGAATACACGGCGAACTTTCGCGACATCCTGCGCTGCTTTGAAGAGGCAGGGGCCGTGGTGCGCTGCACGACTAAGAATCTGGGGCTGACCTTCCTTCTGCTGCTGCGGGAGAAGCACGAGCGCGAGGGCCTGGGCGAGCGCGCACACCAGGTACTGGTGGAGCAGAGGGGCGCCAGTCGCCGCACCGCCGAGCGTTTGCTGCGGCTGTTGGAGGAGGAAGCATAAGGTGCGCGATCCGCTGACATGGCTCTACGCGCAGGTGATTGCCCACCGCAACGCCCGTTACGACCGTGGCCAGGCCGAGGTGTTGCGCCTGCGGCGGCCGGTGATCAGCGTGGGCAACCTGAGCGTGGGGGGCAGCGGTAAAACTCCCTTTGTGCAGATGCTGGGGCGTTGGCTTGCCGAGCGCGGTATCGCCTACGACATTTTGAGCCGTGGCTACGGCCGCAAAACAAAAGGCGTGCTGCGCGTGGACCCCGCAGGCCCGGCCGATGATTTTGGCGATGAGCCGCTGCTGCTGGCGCGCACGCTGGGTGTGCCGGTCTTTGTCGGAGAGGATCGCCACGCGGCGGGAGTGGCTGCCGAAGAGTTCGCGGCGGCGCAAATGAATCCCGCGCGGCTGCATCTTCTCGACGATGGTTTTCAGCACCGCCGCTTGCATCGCGACTTCGACATCGTGCTGCTGAACCCGGCTGACCTGCGCGGCCGCCTGCTGCCCTTTGGAAGGCTGCGCGAGCCTTTGGCATCGCTCGAACGGGCGCAGGCCGTGGCCGTGCCCGCGGATTTGGCCACCTTGCTGCCCAAGGCAAATGTGTGGCGTACGCGGCGGCGCATCGAGTTCGACGTGCCTCCGCCTTCGCGTCCGCTGGCCTTCTGCGGGCTGGCCAATCCAAAGCAGTTTTGGCAGTCGTTGGAGGCGGCGGGCGTGCAGGTGGCAGGCACGTATTCCTTTGGCGATCACCACCGCTACACCGCGCGTGACATGGCGCTGCTGAAGAATCTAACCGCGCTGCACGGCGCCGATGGCTACATCACCACGGCGAAGGACGAGGTCAAGCTGCCCAATGGAGCGCTGACTCCCCTGGCGGTGCCCCAGTTGCGCGTGGAGGTAGAAGAGGCCGAACTGCACTTTGCCTCCTTGCTGGAGCAGGTGGGCGTGCGGTGAATCGCGCGGGTGAGGAGCCTGCGAATAGCGCGGTCGGCTTCAAGCTCCGCGCCGGGCGATGGTTTGCCTTCGCTCTTCGCCTGCTTGTATTTCTCGTTGTCATGGTTCCGGCCCTGGCGGCCACCACCCTGCTGCTGGCCGTCACCAATCCCAGCGTTTTGTACGTGGAGCGCCGCCGAGTGCTGCTGACCTACTCCTGGAGGAACGCCTGGCGCTGGGTTTGGGGCACGCCGCAAAGATCGGTGCAGGGTGGCCGTTAGCGACAGGCTTGCGTGGGCCATCCCAGCCGGCGCTCTAAAACATCCCCGGCTGTACTATGATGAACCCCATGCTGCTCGTAATGGACATCGGCAACACGGAGACCGAACTCGGTCTCTTCCCCATGCGCGAGGACGGCACCGCCGCTGCCGAGCTGGTGGCGCATTGGCGCGTCAGCACTCCGCAGCAGCAGACGGCGGACGAGCATGGCGTGCTGCTGCGGCAGCTCTTCACCGTGCAGGGCCTGGAGCCGAAGCAGGTGCGCGGCATCATTGTGGCCAGCGTCGTGCCTCCGCTCGATAGCCTGATCCGGACGGTCTGCGAGCGCACCTTTGGCGTCAAGGCCATTTTTGTGGAGCCCGGCGTGCGGACCGGGATGCCCGTGCATTACGACAACCCGGCCGAGGTCGGCGCCGACCGCATCGCCAACTCCGTGGCCGCCTTCGAGCGCTGCAAGCAGAGCGCGATCGTGGTGGACTTCGGCACGGCCATCACCTTTGACGCCATTGGGCCAAAGGGCGAGTACCTGGGCGGCGTCATCGCCCCGGGCGTCAACCTCAGTGCCGAGGCCTTGTTTGCCAAGGCCGCACGGCTGCCGCGCGTGGAGGTCAAACGCCCGGCCAAAGTCATCGGCACCAACACGGTGGAAAGCCTGCAATCGGGATTCTTCCATGGCTACGTTGGGCTGGTGGACGGCATCCTGGAGCGCCTGATGGGCGAGATGGGCGTGGTTCCCGTGCTGGGCACCGGCAGCATGGCTCCGTTTCTGGCCGCCGGCTCGCGCTACCTGACCGAGGTGGACGAGACGCTGACGCTGACCGGGCTGAGGCTCATCTGGGAACGGAACAGAGTTCGTAACCCAGTACGCAACCCAGAGCGAAATCCAGAGCGCAAGTCACACGCGCAGAGCGATTAGCCGCCGCGCGAATTGCCGAATAAGGCCATCAAGAAAAGGGTGTTGAGATCACTTCCGCCGTGGAACATTTCACGTATTTCTCTGAGATCGAAGAGCACTTCCAACGCCGCCGCGGCAGCATCCTGCTGTGCTCGCCCCTGGACTGGGCGCTGATGGAGACCTGGAAGGAAGCGGGCATCCCGGTGGAGGCCGTGCTGCGCGGCATTGACGCCGCCTTTGATAAGTACGAGCGCCGCAAGGTTCGCACCCGCAAGGTGAACTCACTGGCCTACTGCCAGCAGGAGGTTCTGGCGGCCGTGGAAGAGGCTCAGGAGGCGGCCTTGGGCAGTAAGCGCGATCCCGGGGCGACGACCATCCCCAATGAGGCGATTGTTGCCTACTTTGAGCGCAACGCCACGCAACTTGCCGGCTGTCAGCACCCGGCGGAGGCCGTGCGGACGCTGTTGGCGGCGCAGGCGGAGACCCTGCGAGCGCTGGCCGGTGAGATAAGCAAGAATGCCGCGCCCGCCGATCTGGAAGCCCTGGAGCAGCGACAGACCGTAGCCGAGGAGAAGATTCTGGCCGCCCTGTGGAGCCATGCCACGGACGAGGAACTGGTCGCTGCCCGTGCGCAGGCCGAGCGCGAACTGGCGCCTTATCGCGGCAAGATGACCGGCGCGCAGATTGATCAATTGCTGCGCCAGTATGGCAACAAGCAACTGCTGGAGCGCTATAAGCTGCCGCGGCTGAGCCTCTTTTATCTGTAAGGCCTAACCGGTAAGGCCAGTCACCCGGAGCGCGATTTATTCCCTTCGGCCGCGCGCACCCAGTATGCTTGTAGTGTGCAATTAACCATTGAAAAGCTGATTTACGGCGGTGACGGGCTGGCCCGTGTGCCGGCTGCGGGCGATGAGCGCCGCGGCAAGACCGTCTTTATCTCCGGCGTACTGCCCGGAGAGGTTGTTGAGGCCCGCGCGGTGGAAGAACGCAAGGGCTACACCCGCGCCGAACTGGTCAAGGTGCTGACTCCGTCGCCGGAGCGCGTTGCGCCCGCCTGCCCGCACTACGAGCGTTGCGGAGGATGCCACTACCAGCACCTCAGCTACCCGGCGCAGTTGGAGGCCAAAAAGCAGATTCTGCGTGAGACCATTCTGCGCGGCGCGCGCGTCGAACTGCCGGAGATCACGGTGCATTCGGCCGAGCCCTGGGCCTTCCGCAACCGCACGCGGATGAAGATCTCGACCGGCGCGGAGTTCGCCATCGGCTATCACGGCCGCGGCTCGCATGAATTGGAGCCGGTCGAAGAGTGTCCCATCAGCTCGCCGCTCATCAATCGTGCGCTGGCCCTGCTGTGGCAGATGCAAACGGAGCTTGCCGCCTGCGAGCCTCTGCGCGAGGTGCAGTTCTTCGCCAATCACGACGACACCCAGTTGCGTATCGAGTTTTATATCCACCACGCCACGCGCCCGGCGGAGCTGAAGCCCCTGACGCGGGCGATCCGCGAGCGCATGCCGGAGGTGGTGGGCGTTGCCGTGTTTGCCACGGGCGGTGCGGACGAGGATGCCGATGACGCGAGCCTTGAGAGCACGCGGCTGCTGACGCGCGCCGGAAAGCCCTTTATTGATGGCGCCGACGCACTGCCGTACAAGGTGGGAAAGTTCACTTATCAGGTCTCCGCCGGAGCATTCTTCCAGACCAATCGCCACCTGACCGAAAAGCTGGTGGAGCTGGTGACGGGCGGGCGTGAAGGCCACGCGGCGCTGGATTTGTATGCCGGCGGCGGCCTTTTTACGTTGCCCCTCGCCTCCGCTTTTGAGAAAGTAACAGCCGTCGAGGTGGCGCCCGTCTCCTATCACGACCTGGTGCGCAACGTGCCGCGTCACGGTGTGCGCACCGTGGAGAGCACGACCGAAGACTACTTGCGCGCAACGCGCCCGGGCTGGGACTTTGCCGTCGCCGATCCGCCGCGTGCCGGGCTGGGCGAGCGCACGGCGCGGATGCTGGCCGCGCTGAAAGTGCCGCAGCTGGCGCTGATCTCCTGCGATCCGGCGACGCTCTCGCGCGATCTGCCGGCGCTGATCACCGCCGGGTACCGGGTGGAGGCCGTACACATCGTGGACCTCTTCCCGCAGACGTATCATATGGAATGCATTCTGCACCTGGCGCGCGCCGCCAAGGCGGAATAAGAACAAAGGAGTGGAGCGATGTACGCACTGGTTGTGATTCGCTATCGTCTGCCGATTGAGGAAGTGGAAAAGGTAAGGGCCGACCACCGTTCGTACCTGCGCGGCCTGATGGATTCCGGAGTGCTGCTGGCCAGCGGCCCCATGGACCCGATGAGCGGCGGCGTGCTGCTGGTGAAGGTTCCGGACAACAATGTGCAGGCTGCGCTGACCGAGATTCGCGACGGCGATCCTTTCTTCATCAAACACATTGCCAGCTACGAGCTGATTCCCTGGAACGTGGTCATCGGCCGCGAAGGGCTGGACAAGCTGTAAGCACCCGTTTTACGGATGCGCCGCCGGAGGCGCTAAGCGTGGCCGCCGGCGGACTCCCTCCGCATCCTTGTCGTAGTGCAGTGCCGAGTGGTGCATCCCTTCCGCCGTGTGCGGGAGAGATGGCGGTGCCCGGTGTAGCCCGCGATGAGGAACTCTGCCTCCAACCCGGAAGCTGAAGCGCCCCGGCGCCCGCCGGCCGCGCCGCTTTTTGCCGCGCTGCTGGCGTTCAGTGCGGGAATCCTTCTGCAGCAACTCACCTACAAGCCTCCACGACTTTACTTACTGTGCCTGTGCGGATTCGCCCTGTGCGCGCTGCTCGCGGTGCGGCTGCTGCGCGGGCGCCGTCGTGCGTTGCTGGCTTACATGGCGGCCTCGCTGGCGTTTCTGCCGGCCGGTGCGCTCACCATGGCCGCCCGCCAGGCGCGTCCGCTGCCTGCGGCCACGGTGTTCAACTACAGCGGTGGAGAGGAGGTCACGCTCACCGGCTACGTGGCGCGCTCGGGTTCGCTTCGCAGCGGAAAAGACCTGGGCGAGTCGCTCGACCTGGAGGTGGAGCAGGCGCAGCGCGAGAATGAGCCGGCGCAAGCGGCCACGGGAAGGGTGCGGCTTTCTCTTTATGCACCCGGATCGCATGCGGCGGAGGCCACGGAAGAAGACGCGCTCGATCAGCCGGTCACTCCGCCGCTGTATGACTACGGCGAGCGGCTGCGCGTGGTGGCCAAGCTGCGCCCGCCGACCAACTATCGCAACCCCGGCAACATGGACTATGTCAGCTGGCTGCGCGGGCAAGGCGTCAGCGTGCTAGGCTCGGCGAAATTCACAAATATCAATGTACTGCCGGGCCTCGGCGGATCACTCATCGAGCGGGTTCGCTGGCGCATTCGCCGCAGCGCCCTGCAGCACATGCAGCAGCTCTGGCCGGCTCCGTGGGCCGGACTGTTCCAGGCCATGGTGCTGGGCGAGCGCGGCCTGGTCAATCATGAGCAGCGTTTGGAGTTCCAGCGCAGCGGAACCTTTCATCTGCTGGTCGTCAGCGGGATGAACGTGGCGGTCTTCGCCGTCTTTCTGCTGTGGCTGATGCGGCGCATGCGCCTTCCCGCCGAGTGGGCGATGCTGACGACCATCCTCATCACCTGCGGCTATGCCTGGCTCACCGAACTGGGTGCGCCCATTCTGCGCTCCGTGCTGATGATTGCCGCCTACCAGTTTGCGGCGCTGCTGAACCGCGATCGTGCGCCGCTGAACACCGTCGCCCTGGCCGCTCTGGTGCTGCTGGCCTGGGAACCCGCGCAGCTCTTCGACGCCAGCTTCCAGCTCACTTTTTTGGCCGTGCTGACGATCGCCGGGATTGGTGTTCCGTTATTTGCGCGCACCACGGGGCCGCTGCGCCAGGCGCTGGTGGAGGTGGACGACACGGGCCGCGACCTGACCCTGGAGCCGTGGCAGGCGCAGTGGCGTCTTGATGTGCGAGCCCTTGCCGAGAGCCTTGGCCGCATTGTTGGCCGCCGCCCGGCACGCTGGCTTATCAGCTCCGCGCTGTTGATTTCCATCGCGATCTTTGAGCTGGCCTTGCTCTCCCTGCTGATGCAGATTTCGCTGATGCTGCCGACAGTGAGTTACTTCCACAGGGTCAATCCGCGGGCGGTGTGGGCCAACATGGCCGTGCTGCCGCTCACCGCGTGGCTGATGCCGACGGCGATGCTGGCCGTAACCTTCAGCTACATCTCGCACTGGCTTGCGTTGCCCTTTGCCTGGGCGGCACGGATGAGCCTTTCGGGAATTCTGTGGGCCGTGCATGGCTCCGGCGGGAGCCATCTGCACGACCTGCGTGTGGCCATGCCGGACTGGCGCGTGGTGGCCGTGCTGGTCATTTCCTATCTGCTGGCGCTGCTGCTGGCGCGGCGGCATCGCATCCTCGCCTCGCTTAGCGTTGTGGTCCTGGCCGCCTCGGCCTGGATGCTCTATGCACATCCGCGCCCATTCGCCTATCGGCCAGGCGCCGTGGAGATTACCGCCGTGGACGTCGGCCAAGGCGACTGCTTTCTGCTGGTGTCGCCGCAAGGGCACGCCCTGCTGATGGATAGCGGTGGATTGATTGGCCCGCATCATGGTGATCTCGACGTAGGCGAAGATGTGGTCTCGCCCTACCTGTGGCAACGCGGTTTGCAGCGGCTGGATGCGGCCGCCTTCAGCCACTCTCACGCCGATCACCTGGGCGGCATGGCGGCCATCCTGCGAAACTTCCACCCCAGTGAGCTGTGGCACTCGGAGGGCGATCCCTCGCGCGAGGTGGCGGCCTTAGGCGCGGAGGCGCGCCAGCTCGAAGTGCGCGACGTGCAGCGCCATGCAGGAGAAAAATTTGTGTGGGAGGGCGTCGGTGTCGAAGTCCTGTGGCCTCCCGCAGGTTACGTGGTCACTCCGCGCGGGCAGGATGACAGCTCGATGGTCTTGCGCCTGAGCTACGAAGGCCGCTCGGTGCTGCTGGTGGGAGACATTCACCGCCGCACCGAACTGGCAATCACGGACGCCGCACATGGCCAATTACATGCCGATCTGCTCAAGGTCCCGCACCATGGCAGCAACACCTCAACGAGCGACGAACTGCTGGACGCCGTACGCCCTGAATACGCCGTCATCTCGGTGGGTGTGCGCAACGCCTTCCGGCATCCTCGGAGGGAGGTTCTGGAGCGGCTGGGGGAGCATCACGCCCACGTCTATCGCACCGACCTGCTCGGCCCGGTCACCTTTTACCTGGACGCAGCGGGCGTTCATCCGGAAACCCTCCAGAGTGGCGCCGCGGAGATTGAGGCCATGCAAAATCGGCGAACCCAAGGCGGGCTCGCCGAGGCAATCGGCACGCAGCAGAGCGCCGTGCGATAACGCCTCCGTCGGCGCAGCCACGGCCGCCGAAAAGGACTACTGCTTGTAGGCCTTCAGCACGGCCATGGCTTCCTGCGCCTGGTCGTGGCGTACCGACAACTTGATGGCGCCGACTCCGGGCAGCACATCGGAGGGCGCGTCGTAGTTGGTCCACAGGACCTCGATGCCGGCCTGCTCCAGCAGTCCGCGCACCACCATGGCCTCGCTCTCCTGCTCGCCGACAAAGACCTCGATCAGCTTTTCCCGGGTGAGTTTCTTCGACGATTCCATCATGAGGGGCCTCCTTCGCCCTGGGCGATGCGCACAAAGCCGTGCGAATGCCAATCAAGCGAACGGTTGAGCGTAGCCCCGTCCGGGGCCCGCGTCAAATCCAGTGCCATGGCGGAGGTTATTTTTGCAGGCGGGTAAGGCGAATCGTCAGCGTGCCCCAAAATAGGCGGGAGCGCATCTGCACCGGAAGATGCTGGGCATCGTCGGTGTACCAGATCCACACCTTGCCGCGGCCTTTCAGCGGTCCGCGGTCGGAGAAGATGGCCACGCGGACGGTGTGGAAGGTGCCGGCATCGGTCTTTACCTCTTCACGCCCTTCGACGTAGGCCGTGGCGGGAAAGTTCTTGCCGCCATCGTTCACCGGCAGAAGATAGGTGTAGCCGGGGTCCAGACGCTGCGAGGCCAGGTAGTGGACGCCGCTCAGCACGTCGGTCACGCAGGCCGGCGAGTCGCCTTCCAGGTGCTTGGTCTCGCCGCTGCGCAGATTGCGCTCGTCCAGAATGCTGCGCCCGTGCGTGGCGTCAAAGGTCAGGGTGGTCTCGCGCTGGTGCAGTCCCTCGTTGGTTTGCTTCAGGATGCGCGAGCTGCAGCCGGTGCGCGCGTCAAACCAGCTGTCGAAGCGGTCCTGCACGTGAAAGAGCAATGCGACGGCGCCGCTGGCTTCGGCCGTGGCCCACACATGCACCACATCGTCGTTCTGGTCCACGTGCACGGCAGTCGTGCCGGCTTTCCACAAACGCCACTCGGCGTCGTAGATCAACACCTCTCCGGCGTGAAAGTGATATCCCTCAGGCGGCGCGGGCAACTGTGGGCGCGGCTCGGCGGAGAACGTTGCCTGCTGCGCACTCATGGTCACCAATAGCGCCATGGCAGCCGCCACGGGCAGGGCGAGCGAGCGCAGCAGAGTGCGGACGGATTTCGCTTGGAAGTGGAAGCTCATACTACCGTCCCCATCCCATCGCCAGCTTGTACGCCAGCACCATAATGACCCCCAGGGTGCCCACCAGTGCGTTGTACTCGCGGTGCTTCCAGTAAAGTTCGCGGGAGAACCCCACGTCTCCGCGCGTGGCCGCCGTCAGCCGTGGCAGCAGACGCGGCACCTGCCGGCAGTATTCGGCGTACCCGGCAAAGTGCGCGTGCAGGAACTGTTCCTCACCGCGAATGACCGGAATGTAGATGGCGGCAAACAGGATCAGCAGTCCGAGCGCGATCTCCCAGCGCAGGGCGGCCAGCGCAAAACCGGCGGCAATCACAATGGAGCCCAAATAAAGCGGGTTGCGGGTGTAGGCATAGGGGCCGGTCATGGCCAGTTCCTCGTTCTTTTTGACGTGACCGCTGGCCACGGCGCGGATGCCGACGCCGATGAGCGCAACGGCCGAACCGGCGGCGAGCGACCACCACCGCGGCTGCGCCCGCACGAGGAAGAACGCCGCGAACAGAAAGCCCAGCGGCACACGAATTCTCTTGGCTACCCTACCCCAGTCCATACACGCCCTTGTGAGGAGATGCTTCTATTCTACGGCATCGCGCTTCCCAGGCAGGAGTCACGAAAGTACGTCTCCACCGGTGGTCACTGGCGGGCTCCACGGTCAGGTTGCTCAATTCATGTCGGTCAACCAAAGCTGCTCAGCTGAAGCCCAGCACGGGATGCGCCGTGTAAGGCTGCTCCAGTGCGGCCATCTCCTCCGGCGTCAGCTTCACGCTCAGTGCGGCCGCGGCATCCTTCAAATGATTCGGCTTGCTGGCGCCAACGATGGGAGCCGTAACGCCGGGGCGGTTGAGCAGCCAGGCCAGCGCCAGTTGCGCCCGCGGAACGCCCTTCTGCTCGGCCACCTCGCCGAGGCGGTCAATCACCCGGTGGTCGGCCTCCTCGCTCTGCGAATACATCTTGTTGCCGAAGTTGTCGGTGCTCAAGCGCGTTGTGGCCTCCGCCTGCCAGGGCCGCGCCAGCCGCCCGCGCGCCAGGGGACTCCACGGCAGCACGGCGATCGCTTCACTGCGGCACACCGGAACCATCTCGCGCTCTTCCTCGCGGTAAAGAAGGTTGTAGTGGTTCTGCATACTGACGAACTGTGCCCATCCGTGCTGTTTTTGCAGGTACAGCGCCTTGGTGAACTGCCATGCGTACATCGAACTCGCGCCCAGGTAGCGCACCTTGCCGGCCTTCACGCAATCGTGCAACGCCTCGAGCGTCTCCTCGATCGGTGTCTCGTAATCCCAGCGATGAATCTGATAGAGGTCCACGTAATCGGTCTGCAGCCGGCGCAGGCTCTGGTCAAGTTCGAAGAAAATTTCTTTGCGGCTCAGCCCGCGGCCATTGGGCTCGTCGCGCATGACGCCGTGAATCTTGGTGGCCAGCACGATGGCCTCGCGCCGTGTGTTGGCCTTCAAGAAGCGCCCGACCACCGCTTCGCTCTCGCCCGTGGAATACACGTTGGCCGTGTCAAAGAAGGTGATGCCCAGTTCCAGCGCTTCGCGCAAAAAGGGCTGGCTCTCTTCCTCGTTCAGCACCCAGGGACGCACGCCGTTACCCGCCGCAGGCGACCCGTAGGTCATGCAGCCCAGGGCCAGCCGCGAAACTTTTACTCCCGTGTTGCCAAGGCGAATGTATTCCATATTGATTTCTCCGAAGGTAACCACGCCACCTACCAGCATAACGCCGTAGCTCCTGGCAGCGGCTCAGGCCAGCAGGGATTCCACTGCCTCGAATACCTGCGCCGTCGTCAGATTCCGCAAACCGGCGTCTTCCGTGCGGCGATGGCTGTAGCTGGTCTCGCTGGCCGTATCGCGCAAAGTTCGACAGCCCGGCCAGTAGGGACCGTTGCGCTCCGGGTCGGTGGGGCCGAACAAGGCAACCGTAGGCACGCCGAGCAGCGCCGCCAGATGCAAGGGGCCGGTATCTCCACCGACGAAAAGATGCGCACGCCGTAAGAGTGCCACCAGCTCGCCAAGAGAGGTGGAGAGCGGCAAGGCCGCGCCGTGGCTGGCCTGTGCCGCGCGCCGCACCAGGGCCTCTTCGCCGGGACCGTAGTTCAACAACACGCGCAACCCACGAGCCTTCAGCCGCTCCGCCAGTTCGCCATAACGCTGTGCCGGCCACTGCTTGGCTCCCCAGCCCGCGCCGGGATTCAACACCGCCAGCGGCTCTTCGGCCACGCCGAGCGAAAGCAGTGCGGCCTCTACGCGCCGCTCCGCCGCCGCGTCGCGCGGCAACCACTCCGGCGATGGATGAAGAATCGGTTCGGCCGCGGCGTGGCCCAGCCGTGCCAGCAGCGCCTCCGCCAGTTCCATGTTGCGGGCGATGACGTGCGTAGTGTGCGGCTCGATGGCAACGTCGTACACCAGCCGAGCCGGCCACTCGCGCGGATTCTGGAAGCCGAAGATCTTCGCGCCACCGCTCAACCGGGCCACCACCGCGGACTTCGCCGCTCCCTGCGCATCGAGAACCGCGTCGTAACGCGAATCGCGCAGCGCAGCGATGGAAGCCGTAAACTCGCGCCGCGTTGCAGGGGCCAGCAGATGTTTCCGCCAGCCACGCGTATCCACCACGTGCACCACGTTCACCAGCGGACGCGCCGCAGAACATTCGCCCACGGGGTTGCTCTCCGGAGCGCACAGCAGCTCACTCCAGCGCCGCTCCACCACCCAGCCAATGTGCGCAGCGGGCAACGCCTGCCGCAACAGGGCCGCCATGGGCATTGCGTGCAGAATGTCGCCCATTGCCCCCAGGCGGGCAATCAGAATGCGAGGATTTTCCGGTGCGTTGGGCAAGGCGCTACTTCTCCAGCTTGGGAGTCGGCTCTGATTTACGCAGAGACTCCATCGTACGCAGCAGCTCCGTGGTGGAGTGATCCTTCGGGTCGCCGACGATCTCCACGCGTCCATCGATGGCCGCCATCTCGTCGCGCTCCGGCACCGTCTCTCGGGTATAGTCCGTGCCCTTGGCCTGCACGTTGGGGCGAATCTCGCGGATCAAGGCGCGCACATCAGGCTCGTCAAACAGCACCACGGCATCCACGCAACCGATGGAGGCAATAATCTCGGCGCGCTCGGCTTCGGGCATCGCCGGCCGCCCGGGACCTTTTAATCCATGCACACCGGAATCGGAGTTGACGGCCACGATCAGCTTTCCGCCCAGAGCCTTTGCGCCTTGCAGGTAGCGCACATGGCCCACATGCAGGAGGTCAAAGCAGCCGTTGGCCAGCGTAATGGGCTCACCCTTTTGGCGCTGCTTGTCGGCCCATGTGGCCACGTCTCGGCGATGAAGAATCTCACCCATAGTTATTGTTTTCGCTCCGCGCTCTTTCGTCGTGGTCAGTCGGCAAGCACGGCCAGCAGTTCCGCCTGGCTGATGGTCGAGGTGCCGCGCTTCATCACCACCAGGCCGCCGGCGTAGTTGGCGAGCTTGGCTGCCTCGTAACTGCTGGCTCCTGCGGCCAGGGCCGCCGTGTAGGTGGCAATCACCGTGTCGCCCGCGCCGGTTACGTCAACCACTTGATTTGCGCCGAAGATCGGAATCTCCAGCGGCGTCTCGCGGCGCTCAAAGGCCATCATGCCGTCGCCGCCGCGGGTAATCACCAGGGCCTCCAGGCGCATCTGGCGCAGCAGTTCGGAGCCGGCCTCCAGCAGGCGAGCGCGATCAAGGCCAATGCGCACGCCGAGAGCCTCTTCCACCTCGCCCTCGTTGGGAGTGGCCGCCGAGATGCCATCGTATTCGAGCAAACGATAGCGGCTGTCGAGCGTAACCGGTGTCTCGCCCAGCACGCCGCGGGCGCGGATGAGGTTGAACAACTGCGGCGTCACCGCTCCGTAGCCGTAATCGCTCAGCAGCACGGCGTCGGCCGCGGGAGCATACTCTCTCGCGCTGGCAACGATCTCCAGCAGCGCCGGATGCGAGCCCTTCAGCGCCTCGCCCTCGCGGTCAATGCGTACCACCTGCTGGCGGGAGGAGTGCGCGGAGAAGGCCAGCACCCGCGTCTTCGTGGTGGTGGTGTAGCCCTTCAAGCGGCTGATGCCGCTCACCGAAATCTTATTCTTGCGGAAGATCTGCAACAGGCTGCGCCCGGCCTCGTCGTCGCCCACCAGGCCCACGGGCAACGCGGTCACGCCCAGAGCGGCCAGGTTCATCACCGCGTTGGCGCCGCCGCCCGGCACGAGTGTCCGCTCGCGGTGACGCAGGATCAGCACTGGGGCTTCGCGTGAGACGCGGGAAATTTCGCCGCTGATGAATTCGTCGGCGATCAGGTCTGCCACCACCAGCACGCTGACCTTGCCAAACGACTGCACGATGCGGCGCAGGCGTTCGGTCTCGGTCAGCCCATGGGATGCAGAAGCGCGTCTTGCCGGAGTGCGTTTGGCTGGAGTGTGTTTGCTGCCAGCGGACTTTGCAGCCACGCGCTTCGCCACCTGCTTCTTTGTTGTGCCGGGCTTCTTCGCGCTCTGCTTTGCTTCGCTCTTAATTGCGGAATTCCTCTTGCGGCTCGCCATAATTGTTAGATTCTCTCACGCCCGGCCTCGGGCGGCGGAGGGGATTCCATCGCACCGCGCAGGCCAGACCGTACTGGCACCGGTGGCAAAGCCGAACTCAGCTCTCTGCGCCGGGCAGAAACTCCCTGACCCGCTTCTCGGCCTCGGGCAGCACGTCTTCGCCAAAGCCATCCAGCCACTGCATCTCGACGTCGCGGCGGAACCACGTCCACTGGCGCTTGGCATAGTTGCGGTGCCCTTGTTGCGCGCGGGCGATGGCCTCGGTAGGCGTGCACTCGCCGCGCAACTCTTCCATGGCCTGGCGATATCCCAATGCGCGCAAGGCAAACAACTTCTGGCCGTGGCGCGCTACGATGCCTCGCGTCTCCTCCACCAGGCCGGCGGCGAACATCTGCTCACAGCGGAGGTTAATGCGCGCATAGAGTTCATCGCGCCCAGGAGCAAGTCCCAGCTTCAGCACCCGGTAGCCAACCAGAGGCTCACTTCCCGCGCCCTGCAACTCCGTAATGGGCCTGCGCGTGGATGCACTGACCTCGATGGCCCTGATGAGCTTGGAGTGGTCGTTGGCATGAATGCGCCGAGCGGCTTCGGCATCGAGCCGGCGCAATAGCCTCCACAGCAGATTCGGTCGCGTCGCCCGCCGCAGACGCTCACGCAATGCTTCATCGCGGCCAGGGCCTGCAAAAAGGCCTTCGAGCATCGCGCGCAGGTAAAGCCCCGTGCCGCCGCAGACGATTGGCAGCTTGCCGCGCGAGGTGATCTCGCGGGCGTCCACGCGGGCAAGGCGGGAGAAATCTCCGGCGGTGAAGTTATCCTCGGGGGCAGCCACGTCAATCAGGTGGTGAGGAATTCGCGCCCGCTCTTCCAGCGACGGCTTGGCCGTGCCCAGTTCGAACTCGCGATAAACGGCCACCGAGTCGCAACTGATGATCTCGCCGCCGAATCGTTTTGCCAGCGCCAGCGCCAGACGGCTTTTGCCGCTGGCCGTCGGACCGGCCACCACGATCATGGGAGAGAGCGGCGTTGGAATGAAAATTGTTGGAATGGAAACCACGGAAGCGGTGGTCATCGCGGGCCAAAGATATGGTGAGTAAAGAATGGCAGGCTGCGCGCCACGGCTACGGCCAACACCAGGGCCAGCACCAGCAGCATGCCCACGGCGTGCGGAACCTCGGGTTGGCGGTTCAGTAGTGCCATGCGGGAAATTTTACCTCTCTTGCGGCCCACACGCTTTCCTCAACGGGCCACAAAATCAGTTGGAATCGGTTTCCATCTCGCCCGTCGAAGGGTTGTAGTAGAAACGGATGCGCAGCGCCAGGTAGGGGCCGTGGAACTCGTGCGGCAGGGGCGAAAAAGGATCCGAGCCGGTGATGCCGCCATAGGCGGCGCGGTCGAGGGGAATATCGCCCGAGGGAGTCTCAATAAACAGCCCTCCCACCTTGCCGTTGGCCATGATGAGGAAGCGGATGGTCACCTTGCCGTGCTTCATCAGCGGCGCACGGGCTTCTTCGGGAATCAGGTTGTACCAGTTGTTCTTGATGGACTGCAGGGCGCGCGATAGGTATGGCCCGAAGTCCACGCCCTGCGTGTCGCTCAGGATGTCCAGGTTGCCCATGCGGGCGTTGCGGTCCACCGGGCCGATTCCGTAGCCGGTACCACCACCGTTGCCGGCGCGGAAGCGTCCTGCGCCCTGTGCCGCCTGCGCGATCTGGTCTCCGGCCGAGCCCGGCATTCGGAAGGCGTTGGGATCGGGGCGTTCCTCGGGCTCCATGCGCTGCGTGGGCTGGGTGTACTGCTGACGCATTCCGTTGCCCTGCTGCTGTGGCATGGCCGAAGCCGGCGGGGCTTCCTGTTCCGAAGGCTGCGGCGAAGGCGGGCGCTGGTTGCCCTTGCGCAGTTCCTCCAGCGTCTTGTCGTCAATCGAGTGCCGCGCCTCGCTGCGGCGATCCTTGTCGCTCAGCTTGTCGGCCTTCACCTTGGGAACTTTCTGCACGTCGGGCGGCAGCTCCAGGAAGGTCAGATTCTTGTTCTTGGCCAGGTCCTCGGCGCGCAGGATGTGTGGTTGCGCCCACTTGGGCAACAGATCCGGCGAAAATATGATCAACAGCACCAACAGAATGTGGACGATGACCGAGATCCAGAAAGCCTCGCGCATGCGCGAGCGAGCCAGCTCATCTTCCAGTTCGGCCAGCATGTGCGGCACAAATTCGCCGGTGTCCGGCAAAAGCGTGCGCGTAGCCGAACGCACCGGCCCCGCGGGCGGCGGCACAATGGAGATCGGATTCTGGTTGTCGCTGCTGATGGGAACTGCTCCCGCGGGCTCGGCCCGCCGTCGGAATCTTGTTCTGCCGTCACTGGGCACAGGCCCGCCCGGCTCACCTTGGCCCGCAGATTATTCTCTCATCCGCGCGGGCATTGTATCTGGCGAAATCCCGCCTTTGCCGTGCGATTACAGATATTTACAAAGCGCGGCCCGCAAAAAGTGGACTACCCCAACCCGCCTGCGGCTTTCATCAACTCGTCCAGGTGGGCGCGCTTCTGGTGCTCGGCCATCTGCTGCTGGATCTCCAGGGCCAGGGCCAGCGCGGCGCGGCCATCGGCCAGGGTCACCTCCGGAGTGCTGCGCTCGCGCACGGCCTTCAAGAAGCTGCCGAGCTCGGCCCGCAGGGGCTCCTCGGTGCTCACTTCCGGCTTAAAGGGAACGATCTCCGGAGTGCCGGCCGCCGTGGGCTTGATGCTCAGGGAGAAGACGTCGCGGCGGGAGTAATCGAGCGACACATACTGTGCCGGCTGGAAGAAGCGCAGTTTGCGAACCCTCTCGGTGCTGATGCGGCTGGCCGTGAAGTTGGCAATGCAGCCACTCTCGAATTCGATGCGCACGTTGGCGATGTCCACCTTGCCGGTCAGCACGGGCAGCCCGACGGCGCGCAGCTCGCGCACCGGGCTTGCGGCCATCTTCAGAACAATGTCCAGGTCGTGGATCATCAGGTCCAGCACCACGTCCACATCCAGTGAGCGCGGAGTAAAGACGCTCAGCCGGTGCACTTCAAAGAACATGGGACGGGTCAGCAACTGCCACGTCGCGCGCACCGCCGGGTTAAAGCGCTCCAGGTGGCCCACCTGCGCCACCCGCCCAAGCTTTGTGGAGAGCGCGATCAGTTCATCGGCCTCCGCCAGGGTCACGGCCAAGGGCTTTTCAATCAGCACATCCACGCCGCGCTCCATCAACTGGCGGGCGGCGGAAAGGTGCGCCACGGTGGGCACGGCCACGCTGGCGGCCTTGAGTTGGGGCGTGGCCTCCAGCATCTCGTCCACGCTGGCAAAGGCCCGCCCGCCATGGGCTTCGGCAATGGCACGGGCACGCTCAAGGTCGGCGTCCACCACGGCCACCAACTCGGCGCCCTCGGCGGCAAGTTCCTGATACACACGGGCGTGGTTGCGTCCAAACGAGCCAACGCCAATAACCGCTACGGGTAGTTTTTCCTGGGTCACACCATCATTTTCGCACCTGCCACCCGCGGCAGGAAAGCCCCACGCAAGTGGGCTGCATGGGAGCCCGACTTGGTACTTCGCCCTGCGCCGGGAAATCTCCTACAATCCGGGCATCGCTCCCCGGCAGCAGGCGGCCCAGCCCTCGCCGGCCAGTGAGCGGCAACGGAGGGTTTCTACCGATGGCCAGTCGCGCGCGCAAGGCAAAATCCGCGGCGTTAACCGCAAAGCAACCCGCACCCCAACCCGCAAACCAACCCGCAGCGCATTCGGCGGCAAAGTCTCTCTCGCACTACGATTCCGCCGGCCGAGCCCGCATGGTGGACGTCAGCTCCAAGGCCCGCACCCAGCGTACGGCCGAGGCCAGCGCAAAGCTGGAGATGAGCCCTAAGGTATTGAAAGCATTGGCCATCAACCCCAAGGGCGATCCCTTCGAGGTGGCCTGTTTCGCCGGAATCCAGGCCGCCAAACGCACTTCAGAGCTAGTACCTATGTGTCATGTAATACCCCTTAGTTACGTGGATATCTCCTACGCGCTGTGTAACGATGGCGTCGAACTTCATTCCCGGGTTACGGCAACTGATGCCACCGGGGTGGAGATGGAGGCGCTGACGGCGGTTACGGTCGCGGCCCTGACCGTCTATGACATGTGCAAGGCTTTAGACAAGGGCATCGTCATCCGTAGCATCCAGTTGGAGACCAAGAGTGGCGGCAAGAGCGGCGATTATCGCCGCGGCTAACGCTCTCCCCTCCAAAGAAATTAGTTGAGGTGGTGGGACACATGGAAAAGGGCTTGCAGGTTCTGCTGGTGGACGACAATCCGGTGATTCGCGATCTTCTGCTGTACAGCCTCTCGAAGGAGGCGGAGGTCTATCCCGTCGCCAGCGGCAGTGAGGCTCTGCGCCGCGCCGGCAGCGTCGTGCCCGATCTCATCGTCAGCGATTACCGCATGCCGGCGCAGAATGGTGTGGATTTCCTGGCCCAGTTACGCCAGCTGTATCCCCGGATTGCCGTCATGCTGATGGCCTCGCGCGCCGACATCAGCGGCCCGCTCTCCGGCGCCAGCCCCCTGGTGGAAGATTTCATCGAAAAGCCATTCTTTGTGGATGAGGCCGTGGTCAAGGTCAAGCGCGTGCTGGATCGCGTGCGCCTCAGCAAGGCCGCCCGCGAGGGCAGCTCCAGCAGCGTCTGCGGCACCCTGGCGCAAATGAGCGTGATGGACCTTTTGCAGACCCTGGATATCGGCCGCAAGAGCTGCCGGCTGATGCTTACCCGTCCCAACGAACAGTGCGAGATGCTCTTCCACGACGGCCAGCTGGCGCATGCGATCCTCGGCGATCTGCGCGGCGAAAGCGCCGTTTACAAGGCCGCCTGCTGGAGCGAGGGCAGCTTCCAGATTGACTTCGAACGCATCGAGTGCGTACCCAGCATCAAGCACAGCACCCAGAGCGTGCTCATGGAGGCTCTGCGCCTGTTTGACGAAGCGCAGCGCGACATGGAGGCCACCCCGGCTTCCGCGTAGCTCCAACTGTTTTTATCGCTCCCCGGCGCGGCGCCCCGAGTGGCCGCGCCCTTTCTTCTTGCCCCGGTTGACACTCCGAATGCGGCTGTAACCGAGGTGCAATTCGCATACGATATACTTCGCCGGGAAGTAAAACCGATGACCTCCATTCGCAAGGCGCTTCTGCTCTTCAATCCCGTCAGTGGCGCGCATCTGGATGCGCGGGCGGCGACCGTTGGGCGCGTGGCCGAAGTGCTGCGCCGTGGCGGAATGGAAGTTCGCGTGGAGGCCACCCAGGCGCGCGGCTCGGCCGGACACCAGGCGCGTGCGGCCATCGCGGAAGGCTGTGAGGCCGTCATTGCCTGTGGCGGAGACGGCACGGTCTTTGAGGTTTTGCAGGGCGTGGCGCAATCAGAGGCCGTCATGGGCGTCATTCCGCTGGGCACGGGGAATGTGCTGGCCAAAGATCTCGGCCTTGGAGGACGCCCCGAGCGTGCCGCCGAGCAGCTGCTGCAATTTGAGCCGCGCCGCATCTCGCTGGGGCGCATCACGGCCGCCGGACGCTCGCGCTTTTTCACCGTCGCCGCCGGCGTCGGCGTACACGCCGAACTGCTCTACCGCGCCAACGCCAGGGCCAAGCAGCGTGGAGGCTTTCTCACTTACTACTCGCAGGGCGCGCGCCTGCTCTACCGTCACAAGTTCATTCCCTTCGCCGTCGAGATCGTAACCTCCGACGGCCGCCGCATGGAGACCACCGCCCTGGAACTGGTGGCCATGCGCGTGCGCTCCTTTGGCGGGCCCTTGCGCCACTGGCAGCCGGGCAGCAGCCTGCTCCACGACGATCTGCGCCTGGTGCTTTTGCGTAGCCCCTCGCGCGCGCACCTGATGCGCTACGCCCTGCAGGCGCTGACCGGAATGGCCGCCTACGAGGAGCTCGATTCCGAGGCGGCCACCGAGATGGGTTTTCTCTCCGCGCAATCCGTCGTCTGCCATCCTCCGGAGGTGCGTGCCCGCATGCTGCGCGTGCAGGCCGATGGTGAACTGCTGGGTCCGGCTCCGGCGGAAATCGCTATCGTTCCCGCGGCGCTTACGCTTCTGCTGCCGCGCGGAATGGAAGAGGCGGTCACCCGCGGCCAGGCAGAAAACTTCCGAGAGCTTTAAGGTTTTTGCCTCCGGCACGGCTGCTCCAAGGCCTCCCCTTTTGACTTTCACGCCGAAGCTTGCCACCCTGAACACCAGCCTATGGAACCCGTCACTCACTTTCTAACCGGCGCCGTGCTCAGCCGTGCCGGCTGCAACCGCAAAACCGCGTTGGCCACCGTGACCATGGCATTGGCCGCCGAGGCCGCCGATCTGGACGTTGTGGCCTATGTGCGCGGCTCGGCTACAGGCTTCATCGCCCATCGCGGAATCACCCATACGTTCCTGGCCGTGCCCTTGGTGGCCGCCTTCGTAGTGGGAGTGGTGTGGCTCTGCGATCGGCTCTGGCAAAGGTATCGCCATGGCCGCCCCGCGCCCGCCGTGCGCCGCTGGGGATGGCTCTACCTGTTTGCCTGTCTCGCCGCGCTCTCGCACCTTTTGCTGGACTTCACCAACAACTACGGCCTGCGCCCCTTCTATCCCTTTGTGCGCACCTGGTACGCCTGGGACATTGTCTTCATCGTCGAGCCGCTGATCCTGGTGGCGCTGGTCGCCGCGCTCACTCTTCCCTGGTTCTTCGCGCTCATCGGCTCGGAGATCGGCGTGCGCTACAAGGGTCCGCGCGGGCGCCTTGCGGCCATCACCGCCCTCATCTTCATCGTCGCCCTGTGGGGATTGCGTGACTTCGAGCATCGCCGCGCCCTGGCCGCGCTGGACGCCTACGAGTTCCACGGCGAGCCCTCGCATCGCTTCGCGGCCTTCCCGTCAATGGTCAATCCCTTCCTCTGGTCCGGCGTGGCGGAGACCGACACCGCTTACTACACCGCCCGCGTTGTCTCGCTTACCCCGGAGGTGGATCCCGGCGGGCGCGCCACATCCTTCTTCAAGCCCAGCGCCGCCGACCTTGCTTCCGCCAACGACAGCCGCCTGGGTCGCGCCTACCTGGAGTGGGCGCGCTTCCCCGTCCTCGAAAGCGAGCACCTGCCGGAGCCCGCGGGAGGCCAACTGCTCCGCCTGCGCGACGTGCGCTTTCTCTACCTGAATGACGCCGGCCGCGACGTGCTTTCGGCCTACATTCAGCTCGATTCCGCCCATCGCACGGTTTATGAAGGCTTTCGCCCGCCGGGGGCGCACTGAGCCCTCTGTTTGCAGGAGAGTCTGCCCGTTCCGGCCCGCAGGTCTTTTGATTGAGGTTCAATTTTCCTAACTCACTCTTGACTCCCGGGCGTGATGACGAAAGAATCATTCCCATCTCGCTGAGGTGAACATGCTGCCCTATCTCTTTGTGCTGATCGCCGTTGCCGCCCGCTTCCTGCCCCATGCCGGGAGCTCCAACTTCACTCCTGTTGCGGCCGCGCTGCTCTTCTTCGGTTCGCGCGTGCCCTTGCGCCGCGCCTGGATTCCGGTGGCCCTGTTTGCCGCCAGTGACGTCATCCTCTCGCGCTTTGTGTACGGCTATCCGCTCGGCGTGAGCGATGTGGCCACCTGGGCCTGGTATGCGGCCATCGTCTGCCTGGGCTCTCTGCTGGCCTCAAACGTCAGCATCCTGCGCGTCGGAGCCAGCTCGCTGGTAGCCTCCATCTCGTTCTTCGTGGTCAGTAACTTCATGGTCTGGGCGGGTTGGACGATGTACTCGCACTCCTTCGCCGGCCTCATGCAGTGCTACACGGCCGCCGTGCCGTTCTTCCGCAACACCGCCGCCAGCGATATGCTCTTCTCGGCCATATTCTTTGGACTGGGAGCGCTTATGCCGGTAACGAATCGCGCCGGAGAGCACGCCTGATTGTTTTCGTGTGCATCAGATTCAAAAGCCGCCTCGGGTTGAGGCGGCTTTGCTGTTTCCAGCCGGATTGGAGAACGCACAGCCGGGTGGATCGGCGCGACCCTTACCGCTTCCGCGCCAGTGCGGCCATCTTGTCCAGTGCCTCGCCCTCCACGCGCATCGGCAGCCACTCCTTCATGCGCTGCGCGCCAAGTGACTCGTAGAAGTCAATCGAAGGCTGGTTCCAGTCGAGCACATGCCACTCATAGCGTCCGCACCCCCCGTCAACGGCGATGCGCGCCACCTCCAGCAGCAGGGCCTTGCCGATTCCTTTGCCGCGCAGGCGGGGCCACACGAAGAGGTCTTCCAGGTAAATTCCGGCGCGGCCTTTGAAGGTCGAATAGTTGTAGAAGTAGAGCGCAAAGCCGGCAGGCTGGCCCTCCCAGTGGGCCACCAGGCAGTGGAAGCGCGGCGTCGGGCCGAAGCCATCGCGCTTGAGGTCTTGCTCGGTGGCCGACATCAGGTGGCTGAGCTTTTCGTACTCGGCCAGGCCGCGGATCATCTCCAGGATGGTACCGCAGTCCTCGCGGGTGGCCTTGCGGATCTTCAGCATCGAGCATTCTCCTTCGGCTCTGAAAGTGCTTTTCGCAGTTTATCGAATCACCGGCAGCCGGCGCAGCACCGGCGAAACCATTGAGTATTCAGGAGTAATGCCCTCCCCGGATTGTTGCTGGATTTTTCTTGCCCATCGCAGCCCAGGGTGCTGCAATGAATCCTGATGACCACCCAGGAGCCCGAGAACGTGACGCAACCCGAGAAGCCGTACGATAGCCCGGAGAAGAAGCAGGAGCGCAGCAGCGCCTTGCAGGAGTACTTCAGCCTGCTCGATTCTGCCACCAGCGACCCGCAAAACCGGGATATCTGGCTGCTGCGCGCCTGGGGCGTCATGCACTACATCCGCGGCGGAGCCGGAGAATGCCAGCATTGCCGGCAGCCTGTGCGGCTGGCCATTCCCGTCACTGCCGAGCGCCTGACCGGCGAGACTCTCGAATACTCCTGCCTCTGCCCCACCTGCACCTTCCTGGAGCTCAGGCAGAGCCAGCGGATCATCATGCAGGTGGGTGACGCACGCGTCGAGTATCCCCACGAGGACTCGCTCTCCTAGCCGGGATCCCATCCAGCCGGGAAGAATCTTTCAGTTCTTTCCCGCCGCCAGCTCCATCACAATCTCATCCATCACCTCGGTGGCATTGGCTCCGCCCAGCAGGTGATTGTTGGCAAGAATCGAAAACGCCAGCCGCCGCCCGTTCGCCGTCGTTAAATAGCCGGAGAGGGTGTTGACGTGGTCGTGAGTGCCGGTCTTGGCCTCCACGCGTGCGCCTTTGGGCAGGTCCTTCAGGCGGTTGGTCAGCGTTCCGTCCACGCCCGCCACGGGCAGGCTGTCGCGGAAGGTCAAGCCCCAGGGCTGCTTGAAGGCGTAACGCAGCAGCGTAACGGCCGCGTGCGGAGTAATCAGGTCCTTGCGGGAAAGCCCGCTGCCGTCAAAAAAGACGTACTCCTCGGGCTTCAATCCGGCCTCGGTCAAAAAGCCTTTCAATGCCTCCAGGCCAGACTCCACCGAGCCCGTGCCGCCCTTTTGTCTTCCCAGCAGCCGCAGAAGCATCTCGGTGTGCAGGTTCTGGCTCACCTTGTTGATGACCCTCACGTCCTGAGCCAGCGGGGCGGAGATGTGCTCGGCCAGCACCACAGGGTTTGGACCTGCGGAGGAACTCGTCGCAGATGCCGCAGCCTCCTCCGGCATGATGTGACGTGCCCTGGTCTTGCCCAGCACCCTCACCCCGCGGCGCGAGAGCAACTCGGCCAGCAGACGCGCACAGAACTCCGCCGGGTCCTCGATTGCCAGTTGTTCGTGCAGTCCGAGGTCGTCGGCCGGAATCGTCCCCCACAGCTCAATGCGATTCGTACCCGCCTGCCGCCGGATGCCGATCTTGCGCGGTCCTGAGCCGGCCGCAGTGGTCGTCACCCGGTTGACCAGCTGCTGAGTGCCGGAAGAAAAAACGCCGGCGAAGGGTTCCACCGTGACAAATGCGCGCTCGCCCACATGCTCCGCCGGTAACACGGTGAGGAAGAGTGCATTGTCGTTGATGGACAGGGCTGAGACCGGCGCGCCGTAATCCCATTGCAGGTCGTCCTGAGTCCAGCCCTCGGCGTAACGCTCAAAGGCGTAGAAGGTGTCGTCGGCCACCAGGTCGCCGTCAATCACCCGTACGCCGCGCGCCGCCAACTGGTCGGCCAACTCTGCCAGGGCCTGCTCCGGAGGCCAGGGGCGCACGGTCTTCAGCGCGTAAGGCAGGGCGCGCCCGCTCAGGTTAGGATCGCCGCGGCCCACCAGCACGAGGTCGCCCGCAATGCGGCCGTACTTGTCTGGAGCCGTGGAGGCTTCCACCGTGGTGCGGAAGCGATACTCGCCGCCCACCAGGGCCAGTCCGGCGGCGGTGGTAAACATCTTGGCGTTGCTCGCCGGGGTAAACAGTTGATGGGCGTTGTGCGCGTACACCACGGCGCCCGTCTCCAGGTCCACCGCCTCAATACCCCAAAAGCTGCGCGCCACCTCGGCGCGGTTGAGGATGGCCTCCACGCGCTGCGCCATTCCGCTCTCCACCGGAGCAGCGGGCTTCGGCTTGCCGCCGGCCACGCCGGGCACGGCCCCAAGCAGCACAATCAGCAACACAATCGTGTAGGGGAGGACGAGCTGTAATCGCCGCATAAGAAGCGAATTTTAGCACCAACGCAGGGGCGCAAGATGCTCTGCAAGGCGCGATCCGCGCCGCGCGAGGTTACATAAGACTGGTGGTCAAAAGGAGATTGTCAATCAGCCGGGTATTGCCGAAGTAGGCGGCCACGGCCACCAGAGCGCCAGCGCCGGTGTCGTCCACCGGAAGCAGTGTGTCGGGACTGACCACCTCGCAGTAATCGAGCTTCGCTCCCGGCTCAGTGGCGATCACCTGCACGGCCAACTCGCGCAAGACTCTTGCGCTGCGTTCGCCCTTGGCGGCCAGCTCCGCTACCTGACCCAGCGCGCGATGGAGCACCAGGGCTTGCCGCCGCTCTACAGGCGATAGATACGCATTACGCGAGCTCAATGCCAGCCCATCCGCCTCACGCACAATCGGACCGACCACCAGCTCCACCGGCAGATTCAGGTCGCGCACCATGCGCCGCAGCACGGCCACCTGTGCCGCGTCTTTTTGCCCGAAGACGGCCACCTGCGGACCCACGATGTGAAAGAGCTTGGCCACCACCGTGCTCACGCCGCGAAAATGCCCC
>Ga0182012_10001377_pt1 | contig 26686 bp, 15 predicted proteins | sample 612S2SmetaG_FD_120486 | JGI IMG/M metagenome (GOLD analysis project Ga0182012, IMG submission 120486) | Permafrost microbial communities from Stordalen Mire, Sweden - 612S2S metaG | ecosystem: Environmental > Terrestrial > Soil > Wetlands > Permafrost | place: Sweden: Stordalen | collected...
GCCCTTGGTGGTCAAGCCCTTGGTGGTCAAGCCCTTGGTGGTCAGGCCCTTGGTGGTCAAGCCCTTGGTGGTCAGGCCCTTGGTCGTCAGGCCCTTGGTCGTCAGGCCCTTGGTCGTGAGGCCCTTGGTGGTCAGGCCCTTGGTGGTCAGGCCCTTGGTGGTCAGGCCCTTGGCGGTAGCAATCCTCTCGGATGCGATCTTGTGGGCAACGACTGAGCTGTTGGCGTTGACTTGGCTGGGGGTGGTGGCTACGGCTGAGGTGCTGAAGATTGACTTCTTGATGATCGGCATTGTTTTTTCCTCCGGGGCTTTTTGATTTCGTTCTACGCCATCCCTTAATGCATCCGGCATGCCAAACCAGAAAAAAGTCGAAATATTCCTGCAACCTATTGAATTGCAACGTTCTATTTTTTCAGCCCTGTTTTCGCCATCGAGGTCCAAAATCGCCGAATGGGTTAAAATTTAACCTATATCCGGTTAATTATTCACCCATAGAGCGGTCAAAGCGAGTATTTGCGGCATAAATACTTCATCCGCTGTATATCGATATTCAAGAGCCGGGCCGCCGCCGCCTTGCTCCCCCCGGTGCGGCTCAGGCCCGTGGTCAGCAGCGCAATCTCCATCCGCCGAATCTCCTCGTCGAAGTCGGTCCCTTCGTCCGGCACCAGGATCGCCTCCTGCGCGGCCACGCTGTGGGCCAGCACCCGGCTGGGCAGGTCCTTGGCGAAAATCTCGTTCCCGCGCACCGTGACCACCAATCGCTGGATCAGGTTTTCAAGCTCGCGCACATTGCCCGGCCACGCATTTTCTTCAAACGCTGAAAGAGCATCGGCAGCCAGCCGCTTGACTGGGATGCCATTGGCCACGCAATGGCGCTCAAGAAAATACTCGCAGAGAATCGGGATGTCGCCGCTGCGCTCCCTCAGCGGCGGCAGCAGAATCGGAATTACGTGGATGCGGTAATAAAGGTCCTCGCGAAAGCGGCCTGTGCGGACCATCTCCTCCAGCGGCTCATTGGTTGCGCAGATCAGCCTGAAGTCTATCTTGCGGTTCGTGCGCCCGCCGAGGCGTTGCACCTGGTGGTCCTCAAGAACCCGCAGCAGCTTGGTTTGCAGCGGCGCCGTCAGCGTTGCAATCTCGTCGAGAAACAGGGTTCCGCCGTCGGCCAGCTCGATTTGGCCCGGCCGCGATTCCGTGGCCCCGGTGAATGCGCCGCGTTCGCTGCCGAACAGCTCCGACTCGATCAGGTTCTCAGGCAGCGCCGCGCAATTCAGCCGGATGTACGGCTTGTCTGCCCGCGGGCTCAACGCCACCAGCGCCCGCGCCACCAGTTCCTTGCCCGTTCCGCTCTCGCCACGGACCAATACGTTGATGTTGCTTCCCGCGACTTGCTGAATCGCGTCGTACACCAGCCGCATGGGCTCGCTGGCCCCCACAAAATCCTGGAAGCGGCTCGATTCGATGGTCTGCTGGCGCATGCGCTCCCGCTCAGTTTCTTCGCTGCGGCGCCGCAGTGTTTCCAGAAGCGTCATGCGCAGTTCAGGCACATCGACCGGACTGCGGAAGTGTGCGTCAGCTCCGGCGCCCAGCGCCTGTTTCTCCACTGAACGCGCGCTCCCGCGGCTGATGGAGATCAGCGTGAGCTCTTCATTCAACCTGCGCAGTTCTTTAAGGACCGCCAGTCCGCCAAAGGGGTCCTCTCCCTCCGTGTCGATGTCGAGCAGCACGGCCGCCACTCTGGCAGAGCGCGTCCATCGTGCCAGCCCCTCGTAACCGCCGCGAACGGCCACCTTGAACCATGGGGACAATTCCGGCGTCAGTATGTCCACGAACTCCTCGTCCACGGTGACGATACAGAGCAGCGGCAATTCCGCCTCCGCTTGAGACGAAAGATCGGCAGTGGATGGGTTGCGTGGCGGGTGCATAGCAAATTCTACCTGCAAGGCGACTCAGCGGATAAAAAAGATTCACGGCTGCGGAGGTTTTCGTGAGAACGCGAAGGGCGGGGGCCAATTTTTCTCACTCCTGGAACTAGAAAGAAACTGAACCCCAATTGGGTGGTGAATTGGGTAATTCAGGTGGAGAGGATTAGACAATAGCAGCAAGTTAGCCTCCGCTACGCGGAGATGGCGAGTTGGCAAGTTGGCGGTGGCGATTGCGTATGAGGTTTCATTCCTTCGCGGGTCGGCAATGCTGGTGGACGACTGATAAAAATTGGTTCCTGGCGCTGCCCGCGCAGGTAATGTTAACAGGCCCTGGGTGACGACTCGACGCTCGAGTCCTTTCGCTATCACCGCGCCTGCTCTCACAGTTGATTGACCTTTACAGCCAGAGCCGCAAAGTCCACCGTTCCCAGTCCGTGCGCAGCGGCCATTTGCAAATAGGGCAGGTGCTCCGGGTCAAGGTTCCAATAAGCTTTGGCCACGTATGCATCGATGGCTACGGGATCGGTGCCGGCCACCAAGGTCTTCTTGATGGATACATCTTCGAGGTTTCCGCCGGTGGGTCCATTCCGCAGGAGAATCCGGTAGCAGTCCATCAGCGTGAGCGTGGGCAGCATGAAGTTGGCCAGGTCAACCAGACTCTGGTGAATCTGCTGGTGCAGGCGATTGCGCTCTCCGCCCAGAATTCCGTACCAGTTCTTCATTCCAAGCGTCACGCCCATAAGACTGTGATGCTTGGCTATGGGCAGGTTGAAGACCTTGTCTGCTTCAAGAAACGGCTTGAAGATGGGCCAGCTCTTCAATACTACGCCACCAATGTCCACCTCTTGAAAGAGCTCAGGATCGGGGAGAATCACCTCGGCTCCCTCGGCGCGCGCAGCTGCCTGAATGCCCGAGCGCAAGAAACAGCGGCGCGGCTCGTTGCAACTGACGTCAGTGACAACGACCCGCTTTGCGCCGGCCTGCCAACACTGCCGCACCATCTCCGCTACTACGTCAGGATTGGTGGTGGCAGCCTGGTCTGGAGTGCGATCCCAGGCAATATTGGGCTTGATCACTACCACGTCCTGACGACTGACGAAACGGCGAATGCCGCCCAGATTTTCGAGGGCTTTTTGAACCAGCGCGCGCGGCTCCCCGCCCTGAATAACTGTGATCTGCGGCAGTTGCGAATCGGCTGCAATGCGATGATCGCGTCGCGCCTGTTCGGCGAGAGCCGGGACGGGGCGAATACTGTGCTCGCTCAGCCAGACAGCCGCGCCCGTAGCTCCCGCCGCTACGCCGCCCAACCGCAGCAGTGCGAGCATCGCGTCGCGCCGTGTCATGGGAGTAACCGGGGTCGTGCCGGTCTCTTGATTCGATTCGCTGCTCATCGCTGTTCCCCCGTCAAACTTCGATCAACCGGATACGTTGCGGATCGTTCACGCCCAATTTGTGTGTGGCGTCGGCGGCGGTCTCAATGTAGTGCGGCATGCGTCCCGCATCTTCCAGTTTCGGCAGGCCAGCTTCAACGCGTTTGCTATCCAGCATCTGCCAGGCGGTGTGATCGACGGCCACGCGATCCTCACCAACGATAAGCGCGTTTGGATACCAGAGGTGTTCGGGACGAAACATGGGGCCGCCCTGATAGACCGAGGACATCGCGTCCCCGATCGTGAAGGTGACCTTCTCGCGAATCTCCCTTATGCAATTCAAATCGGCTACGCCGGGATTGCAGTTGTTCGGATGCAGAAGGTACGGCCGGTCCACTGCGCCGTACATATTTTTCATTGAAAACGTCATGCCTGCCTGGTCATGATCCTTGAGAATGGGCAGGTTGATCACCATCGCGCACTCGCGGGTGAGAATCTTCGCCAACCGGATGTTCGCCGGACCACATTGCACCTGATGGTCCTCGAAACCGGCAACATCACTGCCGTAACAGCGGACGCTGCTGTGATCGGTATTGATGGTCATTCCGCAAGCCGCAAGATCGCGGGCGTTGCGGTCCCATACCACGATGTTGCCCGCGGCTACTCCGGCCTGTTGCAGGCGCTCGCAGATGGCCAACACCAGCGCCGCGTGCGTCGAAATCCCCTTGCCACCCAGCCCGTTCACCTTCAGGCCGATCACCTTGTTTTTGAGAATGTCCGGGGGCACCATGCGCCTCCAGGCCTCAACCGGCTTCTCGCGGCCGGTATAGGCGGCCATCGCGCGGTCGAGCAGGTCGAGCACGCGCTTCTCATCGGGCTGCGATCCCGTGCCGTGCAGCGCCGTGTCCCTGGCAACCACGACGCGCGATTTTCCAGTCTCCGGGTGTTGAGCCAGCATGCTCGCCAGACCTATCCTGCTGGAACCCAGCAGCGCCGCTCCCGTGGCTGCACTCTTCAGAAATTCACGGCGATCGTTCATCGAAACCTCCTCTTTCGAACCTGCGGCTTCGGCTGCGAAACTTAAAGTTTTGCTTCAACTCCGTGCGCCAGCGACCCCAGAGCCTGCGGGCCATCAGGCGTGGATTCATAGGCCACGATGCGAACCAGGTACGGCCCCTTGCGGAAGGTGACGCTTTGCGCGTATGCGATGCCCGCATCGCCCAGTTGCACGCTCTTTGCGTCCTTGGTCTGTCCGGCATCCAGAATCTTTGTGGCGCCTGCTGAATCGCTCATTGTGTACACGTCCACAACCGCTTCCAACTTGCCCTGGTATTTGTAGTCGGAGGTCGCGGTTGAGACGACTCCTGCCGATATATATTGCTCGGCGTCGCCATCGATGTACTGCCAAAGATCCTTGGCCGCATAGGTGCGTGTGTCGCTGGTTTTTTCCCATCCTGCAACGGAGTTAGTTGCCGGGAACGGATCGACGGCCTTCTTTTTGCATCCAGTGCAGACGAGAGTGCCTGCGATCGCAAGCACTGCTACGGCTAACATCCATCTTCGAGTGTGCGACATTTGTTGAACCTTCTCCCTTACTTTCGGTTAAGCAGGATCTGGCTGCTGGGCGAGCGGCTTTCGCCGATACTCGTGACATAAACCGCAGGGCGCTCCTGCAACGGACAGGCAAACTCGCATGCGCCGCAGCCCACACAGCGGCTGGGATCAACGCGCGGTTGTTTCAATGTTTTGGTGTTGCCGGCCGCGTCAATCACCTGGGCTTCCTGCACATAAATGGCCTTGGGCGAGACCGGGCACCACTCCTCGCAGACGATGCATTCAGTGGCCATGGCCCAGGGCAGGCAGCGGCCACGGTCGTAAAACGCCGTGCCCAAGCGGACCGGCTGACTCTGCTGGCCCACGCCCACCACCCAACCCTTTTCCCGGGGCGTGATCTGCCAGATTGCCCCGGTTGGGCACACTTCAGAGCAGAGCACGCAACTGGGCTCGCAGTAACCGATGCGCGGCACCAGCGTAGGCGTCCACAGTCCTTCGAGGCCTGCCTGTTCGAGCGTGGGATGCAGCGAGTTGTTGGGACAGACCTTCATGCACTCGCCACAGCGAATGCAGCGGGAGAGGAAATCGGGCTCGTCAAGCGCGCCCGGCGGCCTGATCAGCCGCTCGTTCCGGCTCTTGCCCATGGCTGTGTCGGCGCGCATGAGCGGGACAGCTACGGCGCCTGCCGCCAGGCCGGTCAATGTGCGGCGGCGGCCCAGATCGGGCGACGCAACTTCTTTCTCATGACGGAAGAAACGAAAGACCAGGCTGTCATGCGGGCAACTGCCTACGCAGTTCATGCACATGAGGCACTCGGCCTTGCGCCACGGTGCACCGCCGATGGGATCGTCGCCGCCCTGGCAGTGCATCAGGCAGCGGTTGCACTTGTCACAGCTATCGGCGTCCTTGTGCAGTCCCAGCACGCTCCAGCGCGAGACCGCGCCTAAAAGAGCGCCAAGCGGGCAAATCGAGCGGCACCACAGGCGCGTGACGCGCAGGCTGGCCGACAGAATGAGGAGAAAGAGAATTCCCAGCGCAAGACCCTGCGCAAAATGCGCTTGTCGGAAGTCCAGCACCAGAAACTGCAGGATCGCATGGGTGATTTCGCCGGTCGCCTTGATGGGTGCAATGTGGCTGTTTTCCATCGGCGCCAGCACGGCTCGCACAGTAAAGTTGAATGCCGGCAGAATCGAAAGGCCAATCGACCGAACCAGAAGGCTGAAAGGATCGAGCCAGCCGATGGCCATCGAGCCGAAACAGGCAGCCACAAGCCCGGCGATCAGCACGACATACTTGACGGTCTGCCAGCGCTTGTAGCGGTTCGCCTCAATGCGTTGCTTGCCACGCTTGGACTCGGAAGGCATGTTGCCTACAAAGTGTTGCAGGGTGCCCATGGGGCAGATCCAGCCGCAAAAGAAGCGACCCAGAAACAGCGTCGGCAGCAGAATGACCAGGCTCCACAGGAGCCCGCGATAGAGCGCATGCGTGGCCAGCGCATTCGCAATCGCAACTAACGGATCCCACTCAAAGAAGAGCCGCACGGGCCCGCGCAGATGAATGTCACTGGTGGTGCCGACCATGGAGTGCAGAGACGTGAACACCAGCAGCACAAGAAACAGAAATAGAAAGAATATCTGTGAAACCCTGCGCCACCGCTGCAAGCTGGATCCAGTCACAAGGCCCTCCGCGCACCGCCGCTGCGTGCGCTATGCGTGCAAATGGAATGATCGGTGCTCGCCCGTACTGAGGACAGTGATTGAGGTCACGGGCATGCTTCGTGAGCGAAGTGCCGTCGGCGGGCGTATGCTCTCTTACGGAATCCGAGCAGCGAGCCTGAAAGCCTGGGTCGAGGCATCCTGGGGTTCAGGCAGGTTTGCGTATCCCGCAATGGTCCTTCCTTTGCGAAAAATGCAGACGCCGCCAAGGTATTTCGCTGTTGCCTGGAATGCTTCGTCGCCGACCTTTGCTGTTGTTGCTCCTTCAAATCCTTGGCGCAGGCTGTTGAGCACCGCAGCCGCGGCTTCGGGAGACTCTTCCTGCACAATGAATGCCTGACCCTGCGGATACCTGGCCACGTAGCCTCGTTTGAGTTGCCGCAGCCCGAGCACACTTTCTGGAACCAGGCGGATAGAGGCAAGATTCTCTTTCACGAACCACTCGAGCACCTCCGGGGGAGTCTCCCGGCCTTCAAGATGCTCCAGCATTTTAGTCGCGAAGGCTTGCATGGTCGCCGTGTCGTCGCTGTCCGGATTGGATGCCACTTCGACCAGTTCCACGTAATACTTTCCCTTGGCAAAGCTGGCGCTCTGCTTTTCGACCTGGCCGCCCATTCCTAATTTGGCGATGGGCAAGCTGGAATCAAGGTTGGCGGCGAACATGCCGTAAGCCGCATCGGCATCGCCCATCTCCGAGACGTCAATATCCAGCGTGTTCGCGCCGGACGCGCAGGTAATGCCCTGCAAGCGCACGAAGCCAAAACTCAGATAGCCTTCTGCCCCACCGTCCTTGTACTCAAAGAGATTGTCAGCGGCATATTGACGTTTTGCGCCTGAAGGTTCCCAGCCGGGCACAAAATGACAGTTCAGATAGTCTTCGGCGCCGGCCGTCCCCGCGGCTAACAGGACGGCCAGCAGCAATCCTGCAGCCTTCATGCAAACAGCTCCTGCGCCCGAGCCACCCGCTCAGCAACGTGCACGCCGTGAGGACACTCGACCGTGCACTCGGCGCAGTCACCGCAGCGGATTGCTTCGCGCCCGGTGGTCACTTCAAGGAATCGCTCTCTGCCCAGCGCGAATTGTCCGTATCCATCTGCATAGGTGAGGCAGCGCAACACATCGGCCACAGGCAATCCCTTGCGGCAGGCGCCCTCACACTGCCCGCAGAGCCGGCAATAGATGGGCCGGATCATCTCAAGGTGCGCGGCGAGCAGCTTCTCTTCGCCGGAAGAGAGCTTGCTGCCCATCGCCTTGAGGTTCTCTTCCAACTGGTCGTTGTCCGTGATGCTTGGAATTGTGGTGGCCACGTTTGGCTTGTTCACGACCCACTTCAACGCAGCCAGCAACGCTCCGGGATGGGTCAGCTTGTCGTAGTTTGGATCGCCTGGGCGCACGCTGCGAATTCCGCCTGCCATAACCTTCATGGCGACCACGCCCATGCCTGCCTTGGCGGCCGTGGCAATCGCCTGTTCCATGCCCGCGTCCATGGTGAAGTTGTAGGCCGCGAGAACCACGTCGAACGCGCCCTTTTGCGCCATCCATGGGAGCAGTTGCTGCTGGCCGCTGTGCGTACTGATACCGGCAAAGCGAATCTTGCCCTGCTGCTTGGCTGTTTGCTGGGCCTCGATCATGTCGTCATGGATTTCGTCCCCGCTGCTATGGCCGTGCAGATACCAGATATCGATGTAATCCGTATTCAATTCGCGCAGGCTCTGTTCGAGGTGCTGCTGCATCCCCGCCTTGTCAGGCGCGTGCGTCTTGGTCGAGAGCACAACCTGCTTCCGCTTTGCACCCAGCGCCGCGCCCACCATGCGCTCATTGTTGCCGTGCGAATAGCCGCGCGCGGTATCGAAGTAGTTGATGCCGGCATCGGCGGCGCGCTCAATGACACTGCCGTCCGACGTGATCATGCAGCCGAATCCCACGGTGGTCACCTTCAACCCCGTGCGACCCAATACTTTGTAGTCGAGCTTTACCGCTGAAGCGGCAGGCTCCGCCGGATTCCAGAAATCGATTTTGGAGCTTGCACTTGCAACCGGCAATGCCAATCCGGCTGATAAGAACGCGCGGCGAGACGTCGTAGGCGCCATGATTCCACCCCCATTACCTGAAAAGGTCAAAGTGAGAATTGACTGAAGGATGCTTCTGAACACGCTCCGATGTCAAGGTGGCGCAAGTGCAGGACCGTGGTTTGGCGCCAGGCTTTTGGGTGGGTTGGGGCGGAGTGTGGCAACTTTTTTTGACCGTGCCGCACGTCACTGAAAATTCATACTGAATCGGCTATGCTTCGCGCTTAGCAGCGAGGGCCGAGCCCAAGCCGCTCAGTCACTGGAGTCCCTTATGACTGACCTCCGCAACTCCTGCCGCCGGGATCTTCTCAAGCAGAGGCTCACGGGCGCTGTGACTTTGGGAGCAAGCCGGAGGATCGAGCGCAAGGGCGTTGAAGGATTTCCTGGTAAAGTTTTTGAAACCTCTGCCGATAGACACCCATGGATGGGACTTAGTTTGGCGATGCTGAGTTATTGTTGCCGGCGCAGTTCGAGCCAAGTTCCAGGAAACTTCAAGTGCCGGCCGCGCAGAGACGGCCTTGAGCGGCATATGAGCTAGCCGGCGAGCACCCCTGCCGAGGCGCAGAAATGCGAGGGACAAAGCGTTGAAAGCCGGGTTTTGGTTACGGCGTGGATCGCGTCTGCTGGGGATGGCTGCCTTTGTTTTTGGCGGCCTGATGGCTGCAGGCAGCTTGATCGCCGCGCCCGCTGAAACTACCGGATCCACGAAGGAACTCGCTCAAAAACTACGAACGCTCGCCACTGCCAATGCGGTTCACAGTCTCAGTTCAAAGGAGGCTGCGCGCGCCTTCCCCGTGCACCTTCGAGCGGTGGTAACCTTCTTCGATCCCAAGGTCGGCGCCCATCGCACGGGGCTTTTCGTTCACGACTCAACGGGAAGCATTTTTGTGGAACTTCCGCAGGGCGTGTTCGAGTCGCTGCCAGCCGGATCGCTGGTCGATCTGAGGGGCGTTAGCGGTGCTGGGGAGTTTGCACCGATTGTTGCCCAACCAGAAATCAAGGTGATCGGGTATCAGGGTCTTCCTGCCGACGCAGACCGGCCAAGCCTCGCTCGCCTTTTGTCCGGCGCTGAAGATGGCCAGTGGGTTGAGGTAGAGGGCGTAGTTCACTCGCTGGTCGAAAACGACCGTCACATCAGCCTGCAACTGACCATGTCGGATGGCACGACTTCGATCCTCATCACCAAGGAGGCGGGCGTCAATTACTCTCGCCTGGTAGACGCAAAGGTACGCATTCGCGGCAACGCCAGTCCTCTGTTTGACCGCCGCCGCCGGCAGATGATCGGCGTCCGCATTCAATGTCCCAATCTCTCAGCGGTGGAAGTTTTGGAACCCGCGCCAGGCGACCCGTTCAAACTGCCCGTCATGCCCATCGACAGGTTGTTGCAGTGGGATGTGGCTCCCTTGCTGGCCCACCGTGTGCACGTGCGAGGACAGGTCACGCTGCAATGGCCGGGCTCGTCCGTGTGCATACGGGATGCCACGCGCGGGATATGCGCGCAGACAATCCAAACGACTCGATTGCGCAGCGGCGAGATTGTGGACATTGCCGGGTTCGCCAGGGCAGAAGGAAGCGCGCCGATACTCACTGACGCGGTCTTCAGAGACGTGGGCTTGGCTGCCACCACACCCATCACAGCCCTTCCGGTGACAGCTGAGCAAGCGCTGCTGGACGGACACGAATCCGAAATCATACAGATCGAGGGCCTATTGGTCTCGCGCGATCTCGCCTCGACTGATATCAGACTGCTGATCCGGTCAGGAAAGACCATCTTCACGGCAGTACTTCCTCAGGATCTGGGCGGGGCCGAAACCAGCACCTGGAAGGAAGGGAGCGTTCTGCGCATTACCGGGATCTGTTCCGTCCAGCTGGATGCGGAGAGAACCGGCCTCGAGATCGGGACAGCGGTCCCCATGGCGTTCAGCGTGCTGATGCGCTCACCCGCCGATGTGGTTATCGTGCGCAAGGCCTCATGGTGGACGCCGCCCCATATGGTTCTGCTGTTGGCCGTCGCATTGGCTGGCACGCTTGGTGTGCTGTGGTGGGTGGTGGTACTCAGAAGGCGCATTCGTTTAAGCGAAGAGCGATTCCGCCACATGGCCCAACACGACACGCTTACGGGATTGGCGACACGACTCGTGCTCCAGGACCGGCTCAACGTTGCGCTGGAGGCTGCAAAACGACACCATACCGGTCTTGCGGTTTTGATGTTGGACCTCGACAGGTTTAAGGAAGTCAATGATACATTCGGGCACAGCGCAGGGGACGAAGTGCTGCGCGTCACAGCGAATCGCCTATTGGAGTCGGTGCGCAAAAGCGATACGGTTGCCCGGGTCGGCGGCGACGAATTCGTGATCCTTCTTCCCGAATTCGATAGCGCCAATGTCGAGAGCATTGCCGCAAAGCTGGTGGTGGTTGCGTCGGGGCCCATTCAATTCGAGAACCACACGTTGCCGGTTTCTGTGAGTGTTGGAGTCTGCACGTTCTCCGCCGAAGAGATGGATGCAGTGGAGATGCTGAAAGGCGCGGATGCAGCGCTTTACGAAGCAAAGGAGCACGGTCGCAGACGCTTTTCGATTTACATCCCGAGGTTTTCAGCCTCTCAGAGCGTAATGGGTGTCGAACTGTCCTCTTAGGTTGAAGGCCGCGCTCGCATAGCGGCAAGCGAATGGATCCGACCGGTGAGAAACGGATCAGATGGGTCATGAATCTGTCGTAATCGCCTCGGTTGCTGGTGAGGTCTTTCCAGCAAATGGATGGTATGAAACGAAGCACTCCCCCGAGGTGTATCCGTATTCATGCGCTTAATGCCTTATTATATTGGAGTTAACTTTCGCACCCGGGAATTGGGTTATGTTCTCCGAGGGCCGAGAAAGCAGAAATCGAAGGCCCCGGTAGCTTAACGGTGAAGGCGGGGAAGCTACATGAAACTGGTGAAGATTGCGCAAAGGTGCCTGCGCTCATTTGGTGTTGAGGTCGTGCCCAATCCACCGAGCGATTGGGTTCGTTCGCGCGACTCATTGCGCAGGGTGCTCAACAAGCTTTCAATCGATTGCGTTTTCGATGTCGGAGCGAATCATGGTGGATTTGGAGATCAACTCCGCGACATCGGATATAAAGGATGGATTGTTTCGTTTGAACCGGTCCGCGCCGCTTTCGAGGACCTTTCAAAGCATGCCGCTGCACGACCGCCTTGGCGAGTGTTTCAATATGCGTTGGGCTCCAAAGCCGGTCAGGCTGAGATCAATGTTTGCGAGTGCGATTTGCTGAACTCGTTTCTCACTCCAACGGGACCTTCTCAAACACTACCGACAAATCAAATTGTTGGCCGGGAAACGGTTGAAATCAGGCGCCTCGACGACCTCTTCGACGAATGTATGGCCGGTATTCCTGCGCAGCGACTCTATCTCAAAATTGACACGCAAGGATTTGACCTGGAAGTTCTCCGTGGCGCGGACGGGGTTCTGGCTAACTTTCAGGGAGCGCAGACAGAAGTCTCTTTCGTTCCTATCTATCATCAAATGCCAAAATACTTCGAATCCTTGAGGGAGTTTGAAAGTCGAGGTTTCAGTGTTGTGGACTTCATGCCGGTCCTAAGAGCCAACAAGGGTCCCCTGATGATGGAAATGGATTGCATCCTGGCTCGAAACTCCGAGCCGGTGTGACACAGCCGGAATTCCGCTGAAGACGCCGTCCGGCTTGCGTGGCATTCAGAGCGTTAGCGTGCAGGAGCGGTTTTTTGTGCCGGGAAGGCGGTCGGAGCCGGTGCACCATTGTGCCACGATCCCAATCGTCCAAAACCCACCGACCGTGGGGTATCCTTTAGGTACTCAGTTTTGGCCATGAATTCTCAAAGGATCCCATCCAAGGGGTTTGCTGAGCGCCAAAGGCGTTTTCACCAAGTTCCGTGAGGCACGTACGACAATGCCGGAAGCCACGATCGCATCCAAATCAATCGACAGGAACTCAACGTCGACACCACACTCATTTCCTCCGCCGAAACGGTCCCGGCGATGGACTGCGGTCGCGTGGTCGAATTACTGGCGGAGTTACGACGACGTGCACAAACTCTTTCAGGCAGGGTCGTTTCTGGAGAGTCTCGCCACAAGGTCATGGGAGATTGCACCGGGCACAACGTCGGTGTCGCGGGCGGCTCTTTTTTTGCCGGGACAATTTGAGCGAGTGACGGGGCATGTGTATACAGACGATCCAAGGCGCGATATGACTGGCGGCATTGTGACCGTTCAGCCGCCAACGCGTGGATTCGAGGTGCGGGACGCGATGCTTGTAGACGGATCGCTGTACAAGCCCGGCAAGCGCCTGGACCTGCATTCGCGCATACACCTTCCCAGGATCGACCGGTACGTTCCGCGCATGCGGGTTGAATATGAGATCGACAGCAGCGCCATCTACAACACATATGACGGCATCGAGTTCTTCGCCCTTTGGCTGACGGACGATTGCCAGAATTATCTGCTTGCCAAAGAGTATGGGGTGATTGTCGGACCGAATCGAAATGTCACTACGCATATACCCCAGTACGAGGCATGGCTGGGCATGAGCACGCTACGCGTGAATTCCGCTTTTTTGCGCAAGACGATACTGTTTGACGACGATTGGGGCAATAACGCGAGCAAGCTTGAGCGCTTCACGCTGGTTCGAGAAAAGTTGCTGGCCAACGTGAAGGTCGAACCGCACCCCGGCGTATTTATTTTGCGTCGCGCTTCAGGCCAAGCGCGGATCATGTTCAACGAAATCGAACTGGCCGAGCATCTGCGCGAGCGCAGGGGCTTTCGCATTCTGGATGTTACCCGGGATGACGTACCGACCATCGTTGCCGGTTGCGCGGGCGCCAGAATTGTCATTGGGGTGGAAGGCAGCAATCTGGCCCACGGCCTCATGACCATGCAAACGGGAGGAGCGCTGGTGACGCTACAACCGCCGGATCGATTCAGCGGCGTGCTTAAACGCACGACCGACATGGCAGGCATGGACTTCGCATTCGTCGTGGGCCAAGCCGAACCTGGCGGCTTCCGAGTCGATCCAGTTGAGGTCGAGCGCACGCTTGACCTGCTCCCGCAGTCATCCATGAGTTCTCAGCCTGCCAGTTGACCGTTCAGGGTTCACATTGACCGTTGCGGCAGGCATCCAGGATTCAACGGAAGACGATGGCGCCCTGCACATCAGTGCGAATCTGCCGTTCCAACCGGAGAAACCACTTCGAAATCGGCTTGCTCGCTGGCCTGCGAACTGCCTCCGATCCAGACCGTGTAATGGGTTGCCTCGATCGTTGGCTTGCTCTCAAGGTTGAAGAAAGAGAGTTCCTTGAAGCCCAGAGGGAAGCTGACCTGTTTCGACTCTCCGGGAGCAAGGGTGATGCGGCGGAATCCCTCCAGGCTTCGTACCGGCTGCTCAATGCTTGCTCCCAGATTGCGCACGTAGCATTGGACAACTTCGGTTGCGGTTCGGTCGCCCGAATTCGTCACGATCGACCTCGCTTCAAGCAGAGGCTCGGTTCGGTTGGTGAGAGCCTGCGCAAGTTGGATGCTGCCCCTCGAAACCTTGACGTCTTTGTACGTGAAGCTCGAATAGGACAGCCCGTAGCCAAAGGGGAACAACGCGCTGTTGGGGACATCAATATAGCGGGAGAAGAAGCGTGTACCGTCGCCTGGCGGCTTTGACAGGTCGATTCCCGTGGCTGGGCGTCCCGTCGGAAACTGGTTGTAGTAAAGCGGCTCCTGACCCAAGGCGCGGGGGAAGCTCATGGGCAGCTTGCCGCTGGGAGACACATCGCCGTTGAGAACGCTGGTGATTGCGTTCCCGGCTTCGGTTCCGGGGAACCAGACTTCAATGATTGCGGGAACATGCCTGGCTGCCCAGTCGAGCACGAGTGGACGACCCGAAAAGATGAGAAGAACCACCGGCTTGCCCGCAGCTACCACGGCTTCAAGAAGCTGCTGTTGGTTGCCGGGCAGATCAAGGTTCGCACGTGAGCCTGCCTCGCCGCTCATGGCAGCCGATTCTCCGAGCGCAAGAATGACAACATCGGCAGCGCGGGCCGATTCGACGGCTTCAGGAAAACCAGCCTCCGAAGCGCCATCGATTTCAGTCCCCCTGGAGTAGACAAGAGAAGTTCCCAACTGCCGGGCACGCTGTTCCAGCGCTTCCCGAAGCGTGATGATGTCGCCTTGGTTCCCTGCGCCAGCCCAGGCTCCTACCATGTCTGCCTTGTCGTCGGCGAGCGGTCCGATGAGCGCCACTCGTTTTCGTGCCGGTGAAAGTGGAAGCAAGGTCGCGCCGTCAGTGAGCTTGTCGTTCTTAAGCAGGACAAACGACTCTTCGGCCGCCGTGCGCACCATTGGCCGATGCGCTGCCACCGCGGCCTTGACCTCGACGCCCTCAGCGTAAGGATGCTCAAACAGCCCGGTTGCAAACTTTACGCGAAGCACGCGCCGCACAGCTTGATCGACCACCGCTATCGGAACCTGACCTGAACGGATGAGCCCAGGTAACTCGGTGTCGTAGAAGTGCGACATCATATCCACATCGACGCCGGCGGTAATGGCCTTTCGGGTTGCGGTCGCAGGATCGAGCGCAATGCCGTGGTTCATCAGCTCCATCACGGCGGTATAGTCGCTGACGACGAACCCATTAAAGCCCCATTCTCCGCGCAGGATTGTGCTTAGAAGAAACGGATTGGCGCTCGCCGGTACGCCATTGAGGGAGTTGAAAGCGCTCATGATGGTGGCAGCGCCCGCCTCGACTGCGGCCTGGTAAGGAGGAAGGTAGTCCTGGCGCAGACGGATCTCGGACATGTCTGTCGTGTTGTACTCGCGGCCGGCCTCGGCAGCGCCATAGGCTGCGAAGTGCTTGACTGAAGCGGCGACATTTCCTGGAATGGCGAGGCTGTCGCCCTGGTAGCCGCGAATGTAGGCCCGAGCCATTGCGGCGCCAAGGAAGGCGTCTTCACCGGCTCCCTCCACGGTTCGTCCCCAGCGTGGATCGCGGCTGATGTCGACCATCGGAGAGTAAAACCAGCGCACTCCCGCGGTTGTCGCCTCTTCAGCGGCCATATGGGAAAGAGCCACGACAAGGTCCGGATCAAAGCTCGCGGCCAGGCCAAGAGGCACAGGATAAATGGTGCGAAAACCGTGAATGACATCCGCACCGAAGAGCAGAGGAATGTGCAGACGGGTGTTGTCCACGGCAAGATGTTGATATGTGTTCGTTCGCTCAGCGCCGATGGTGTTGAGCATTGAACCTAGCCGGCCTTTGGCAGCCAGATCCATGGCATTCACATGATTGGCGGTCTCCGGGTTTATTGCCGCAATCGCGCCCTGGTTGGCATCGACCGCCGGCACAGGAGAGGCCTCGCCTGTATCGTTGTATTGAACAAGCTGCCCGATCTTTTCTTCGATGGTCATCTGCCGGAGCAGGCGATCGACGCGGACCTCAATGTTTTCGTCGGCAAGCTGGGCGTTCGATGGATGTGTGACCTTGACTGGAGGCTGCGCAGGAGCCGGAGTGGATGCTTGTGCCGCCGCACGGGGTTGGCTTCCAGCCGCCATGCAGCAGAGGATGGCGCAGGCAAGGATCCCGCAGAGGCGTGCATTGATCGGAAGACTGGCGTCGAGGTCGTTGACGAAGCTGTTGGCCTCGCATCGTCTTGAATTCATTCGCAGCACGGATACCCTCCAAATCATGGTCAGTGGATCATGCGACCTGCTACGCTCAACAATTCTCTCATTCCACGCGAATAAGATCGATCAAACGAGAACATCACATGCCTCTTGGCGCTACGGACTCATGGACGCGTTTCATCCCGCTGCCAACTGGTACGACAACGATGTTTTGGGGATCGATCAGGGAATCTCAGTCCTGATGGCGGAGAATCTTCGCTCCGAGTTGGTTTGGAAGCACTTTATGCACAACAAGGAGATTCTTCAGGCCATGCAGCGAACGGGCTTTCATAGCCGCGGCTGGCATATTTGAGGAAGAAATAATCGGTGCTTCGGGTGGATACGTCTCACCCGAAGCACCAAGTGGTACAGCGCCTAGAACTGGAAGCGAGCCGTCAATTCAAGCACGCGACCTGCATCGCCACTCTGCGACTCGCCAAAAGTGGCACTTTGAATATTGGAGCCGCCGCTGTTGAACGATATCGGCGCCAGTTGAAGAATGTTGAAGATGTTGTAAGCATTGACCTGAAGACGCAACGAAACGGGGCGATCGAAGGGCTCGAAGGTTGTCTCCTTGGCAAAGCTCATGTCTGTGTCGAAGTAGCAAGGGCCGCGGAAACTGTTGCGGCCGATACCAGGTACATAAAGCGGGGCGTTAACACTTGTGGGCGGAGTCGTGTTGAAGTAGGCGGGACCGCCTTTGGAGAAGTTGGAGCCCGTTTGCCAGGCGCTGTTCGAGCAGCTCGAACCGGCGCCTCCGTAATAAGCCAGCGGACGCGTCGGACCGACCAGGTTTGCGCCCGTGATCAGTTCGTTTGCCTGGAGGTCATAGGTAACGGGCGTCCAAGGGAACGCCGTGTGCCAGGTCAGCACGCCGTTGGCCTGCCAGCCGTTGGCCACGGTCTTCAAAAATGCGCTGCCTGACCGCGCGTGCGGGAATTCATACACTGCCGTAGCCGTGAGGCGATGGCGCACATCGTAATCGGATGGTCCCCACTCCGTGGTGTTGTTTGCTGGGTTGGTCTGATTGGCGTTTGAATCCGCCGAATCTCCGTTTGATACCTGGTCAAGCGACTTCGACCAGGTGTAATACGCTGACACGTTGAGGCCGTGAGCAAGGCGCCTCGTCAAATTGACATTGAGCGAGTTGTAGGACTGATTGGAGTCAGTCTGTGCGAAGTATGCGGCATAAACCGGCGTGATTGCCGTTGTTCCGCCACAGTTTGCGGTTGCTGGATAGCACTGCGAGTTGGTGAAGTTCTGATTCACAAGGCGCGCAAAATGACGCCCAACGCTTCCCGTATATCCTACCGTGCCGAGGAAGTTGTACGGCAGTTCATATTGCAGATCCAGCGAGTACAGGTAACTTACCGGCTGCCTTGTGTTGGGTAATGCACCGTAGACCTCATAGCTCTCAGCATTCACAACGCAATGTCCTGCGGTGGAGCCGTACTCGCAAGGAAATCCAGTGGCAGGGTTGATGCCGAGATTGAGCGCGGGATTAATTGGGAAACTTGATGGTGATGTGCTGGTTCCCTTTTCATATTTCACGCCTTGCGAACCTCCGTTGCCAGCACAGCAAAGCCCGAAGTTGGCCACGCCGGGCCCATCTTCGAGCGCGTTGTTGAAGAGCGCGATATCCAGGTGGTTGTAGGCCATGGCAAATCCGCCGCGCATGACCAACTTCTGTTTCGAGAAACCTGGGGTGAAGGCGAAGCCAACCTTGGGAGCAAGATTGTGCGGCTGAGCGTTCCAAAGGTGGTCGCGCAATTGAAGGGTGATGCCGCTCAGTTGCTGTCCCGGAGCTGTGCCGAGCACCGGATAGTTGATCATCGAACCCTTGTTCCGCAGCGGTGTGAAGTATTCCCACCGCAGGCCCATGTTCAGAGTCAGATTGGGTGTTGCCTTCCAATCGTGTTGAGCATAGCCGGCAATATCTTCAGAGCGGAAATATCTTTGCGTCAGCGGTGTGCCGCCTGTGAGCGGATTGGCTTCAACGGATTCGTAGATAGCCGCGTCGTTGGCCATTGTCCACAGACCCTGCATTGCATAGGTGGGCCTCTGGTCGCCGAGCAGATTGTCGTTGTCCTGTTCGAAACGCACTTCCGCTCCGATGCGGATCGCGTGTGTCCCCCAGGTATGCGTCACCATATCGCGCACTTCGTAGGTGTTTTCGGCATAAAGGGAAGGCGTGGTCGAACCGGCGTATGCGCCGAACTGAATGGCCCAGGGCAATGTTTGCACATTGACATAAGGAATGCCGAAATTGACGACACCGGCCGCATCCGACACTCCGTTATCCGCGAAGCGGGTACCGTTGGCGCGCGCTTCGTTCAACCACGTCGCCGAGAATGTGTGAATAAAGATGACGGTTGCCGCGGAGTTAAGCGGCTTGAAGGGAATGTCCGCCTGCGGACGCGAACCGGCCGCGCCGCTGACGCCGTAGTTGTCCAACTTGGTAAAGTAGACGCTTCCGGCAAGGTGGTCCTTCGACGTCAACTCATAGTCGATGCGCCCGTTGAACTGGTTGCCGCGGCTGTGGGCAGGAACATAAAGCTGCGCATTCTCAACATCGGCAATGTTATCCAGGCCGCCGCCGAGTTGCGTATTCGCAGGGAAAACTCCAATCTGCGAAGTGCCACCGGGAGTGAGCGAGCCGATATCCAGGCCGCCGGTGACAACGTTGCAATTGACGCCCACGGTCAGGCCTGCGCAACTCGGAGTCAGGATGGTGCGAATCCTTGGCGTCACGCCTGGGTCGGCCAGAATTGCAGCGCTCACTCCACCGGCACGGTTGGCCACAACGGCGGCGCGATATTGCGGGGTCTCAACGTAGGAAGAGGTCTCAGAGTTGTTGGCCGTGGTGAAGGCAGCCCAGGAAGCAAAGATGAAAAGCTTCTTGTGGACCAACGGTCCGCCGAGCGAACCTGCCCAACTCCGCTGATCGTTATCCACAACTGTGGTGAGGGCGCCTGAAGGGCCGCCCCACTTGTTGTAGGTGTTCAGCCCGGCTTCGTCATACAGGCCGAACATCGAGCCGTGAAAGCTATCCGTGCCGCTATGGGTGACAATCTTGATTTGCGCTCCGGAATTGCGGCCATCGGATGCATCGAAGGACGTGGAGACCACGGTCATCGCTCCCACCGCTTCCTCATTGGGCGAAACTACTGCCGAGCCGCCATGCGTGAGCGAGTTGACACTCACACCGTCAACCATGAAATTGTTGTCGGCCTGGCGCTGACCGGCTGCTGCGATCTGGACCTGGTTCTCTGTTTGAAAAATTCCGGAGTTGGAACCGCCCGGGCCAGCACCATTCGGAAGAAAAACCGCCTGCCCGTTTCCGCTACGCGCGCCATCGCCGGTGATGCCAGGCGCAGTACGCACCAGTTCATATGGGTCGGCGCCAAATGTAGGCAACCGCTGAATCTCCTCACTGTTGATGGTTGTGCCGATGCTCGCGTCTGCCGTTTGCAGCAACGGGACAAGATCGCCGTTCACCTGAACCGACTCAGTAGCCGCGCCTGGCTGAAGTTTTACATTCACACTTCGCGGGGTTTCGGCTGCCAGAGCCAGATCCGTAACGTTACTCGTTCCGAATCCCGGGGCTGCAACCTCGAGTGTGTATTGTCCCGGCGCCAATTCGTTGAAGTGATACGCGCCTGTCTCATTTGAGATGGAGATTTGTTTTTCTTGAGTTGCCGGATTGATCAGCGTAACTGTCGCCTGCGGAATGCTGGCGCCAGTCGGATCGAGGACTGTGCCTGAGAGGCTGGCGCCGAATTGCGCCTGCGCCGGCACTGCGAAGGCGATTAGCAGTGACAGTACTGCTGTCCAGCAGGCAATTCTGATAGGCAAATGTTTTTCTTCGCTTCGGTTTTGAATCACGAAAATCTTTGAATCGATCGATTGCATGTTGGCCTCCTGACAAACGGTTACTTTGCTGCGCATGGGCCCGCTGCTAACTTGAAGCGTTGTGCACTTTCTCGCGAGCCACACAATCGGTCACGTAGCGGCGGGTGGGTTCCCTCGTTGAAACTCGCGTCGTGCCTTCTGGTTCCGATCGAGAAGCTCCTACATCGAAGCAAGACGGAGGTGGCGCGCACACAGAATCCAGCGTTCTCGCAGAACGCATGAACTCGTATGTACGTGGATTTCCCGTGAGTATCTGTACTAAATGGCTCAGCTCAGAATGGAGATCCTGCGCAGAGTGTTCCATTTCGCACAATTTGCGCCCAAAATAGCTGGATCCAAATGGCTTCAGGTTCCTGGCAATGGCCGAAGAGAAGGAGAGTGATTTTGCGGAGCGAAAGTTGGAAAGTAGTTGGATGCCAAGCATTTGGGTGTTTTTCGGTGAGGATGAGCAGCCCCTTATTGAACGTGCCGTTCGTCACTGAAAGTTCACACTGAACCCGCTATGCTGTGCGATTGGCGGCGAGGCCTAAACTCATGCCGCTCTGTCACCGGAGTCACCCATGACTGACCTCCACAGCGCCACTCGCCGCGATTTTCTCCGACGATCCCTGGCGGGAGCTGTGGCTTTGGCAGCAAGCCGGGAGCCTCGAGCCCAACAGGCGTCGCTGATCTCCAGGTCAAGAGTCGTGGTTGCGCACGATCCACTCCTGCGCGGCACCGGCTCGACGGTCGATGCCGGCCGCATTCAAGTCTTGCTCGATCGCGCCATGCTCGCACTTTTTAGTCACGATCGTTCGATTGACACGCCTCTTGCGGCGTGGCGCCGCTTGGTACGTCCAGGCGACCGCATTGGACTCAAAGTGAACACGCTCGGAGGCCGTGGCATCGCCTCGAACCTGGAACTTATTGAAGCCATCTGCGAGGGGCTGCAGCAAGTTGGAATCAAAGCTGGGGATATCGTCGTCTGGGATCGCGACAGCCAGGAGATGGAGCGCGCGGGCTTCAGGCTGTCCCTCGGCGGAAGCCGTGTGCAATGCTACGGCACTGATCGCGTGGGTTATGAAGACGACCTGACCGCCTATGGGAGTGTGGGAAGCCGGCTGTCGAGAATTCTCACTCGATATAGCGACCTCTTTATCAATGTCCCGGTGCTCAAAGACCACGACGGCGCCGGCGTGACAATCGCGCTCAAAAATATGTACGGCGTGATTCACAACCCCAACAAGTATCACCCCAACGGTTGCGATCCTTACGTTGCGGACCTGAACATGCTGCCAGAGATCCGCTCCAGGATGCGATTGACGATCTGCGACGCAACAACGGCCATGTATGAAGGCGGCCCGGCATTCAAGCCAGAGCACAGTTGGCAGTGCAACAGCCTGCTTGTCTCCCAGGATCCAGTGGCGCTGGACGCAACCGGCTGGCGGATGATTGAGCGCAAGCGCGCTGAGATGGATTTAAAGACACTCGAAGCTGAGCAAAGATCGCCGCGCTACATCATGACCGCGGCCGACCGCGAGCATCGGCTGGGCAATTGCGATCCGAGCCGCATTGAAGTCGTCGAGATTAATGCTGCGGTGTAACCCTGCATGAAAGCGGGAGGTGCATCATGTTGTGCGAACTCGTTCAAAGGCAAGGTGGGTTGGCGCGGGCAAATCGACCGGAGGGCGCCCCGCTTGATCGTCGCTCGTTTGTGATGTGCGCGCTCGCCTCAGGGGTGGCACTCGGCGAATTGGCAATGCCGGCTGTCGCGAGTCCATCCTCACTTTCTTCGCAATCTGGTCCGCAGGCGCAGAGCGACGCTCAATTTGTGGTCGAAGCGAAGTTCTACGACAAGCTTCAGAACAAGAAGATCAAGTGCAAGCTCTGCCCGCGCGAATGCAATGTGGGCGACAAGGAGCGCGGCTACTGCGGTGTGCGCGAGAATCGCGGTGGCGTTTATTACACGCTGGTCCATTCGCGCGTTTGCGCTGCGCACATTGATCCAATCGAGAAGAAGCCGCTGTTCCACTATCTGCCGGGAACCGTCGCCTTCTCGATCGCTACAGCAGGGTGCAACGTGAACTGCAAGTTCTGCCAGAACTGGGATATCTCGCAGTCGCGCCCCGAGCAAATTCCCGCCGATTACGCGCCGCCGCAGCGCATCGCAGCGCTAGCCCGGCAAAACAACTGCCCCACTATCGCCTACACGTACAGCGAGCCGGTCGTCTTCAGCGAGTTTCTTATGGATACAGCCGATGCCGGGCACGAAGCCGGCGTTCGCAGCATCGTTGTCTCCAACGGCTACATCCAGCAGGACGCGCTCAAGCAGGCCTACGGCAAGATGGACGCTGTGAAGATCGATCTCAAGTCCTTCACTGAGTCCTATTACGAAAAGGTTGTCACCGGCCAGTTGAAGCCGGTGCTCGATACGCTTGTCACGCTGCGCAAGATGGGCAAGTGGACCGAGATCGTCTATCTGGTGGTGCCCACACTCAACGACAGCGATACGGAGTTCCGCGGCCTGGCGCAATGGGTCAAGGCCAACCTGGGCGCGGATGTGCCGCTGCACTTCACACAGTTTCACCCCGAATACCTGTTGAAGAATCTTCCCATTACGCCGGTGCCCACGCTGGAACGCGCCAAGGCCATTGCCGACGCCGAAGGCCTTCACTACGTCTACATTGGCAATGTGCCGGGGCATCCGGCGCAAAACACGTATTGCCCGCAGTGCCGCAAAATGTTGGTGGAGCGCTTGGGCTTTACGGCCAGCAGTTTGCTCATCCGCAAGGATGGCACCTGCCCGTTCTGCCGGCATCAAATCCCCGGTATCTGGCACGTTTGAATTCATCAGAAAAGGGTCTTGGGAGGTCGGTCACATGAACATCAAAAGGAGTTCGAACATGGCTTGGCTGATGGCTCCACTCGTTGCGTTTCTCGTCTCTGCACCTATCAGGCACGTCGATGGGGCCGGGCAGCAGAAAGTACGACCGGCCGCAGTCGCCGGCTCCTTTTATCCCGCCGACCCCAAAGAGCTGTCGGCCATGATCGACGACATGCTCGCCCATGCAGCGCCGCCGCCCGTTGACGGTGCCATCCTTGCCGCGGTTGCGCCGCACGCAGGATATCCCTTCTCCGGCCCGGTGGCCGCCTGGACCTATGCGGCACTGAAAGGGCACAAATATACGCGGGTTGTCGTCATCGCTCCCTCACACTACGTGGGCTTCGACTTCACGTCGGTCTACGATGGCGACGCGTATGAGACGCCGCTCGGAACCATCCCCGTCGACAAGGAGTTCGCGCGCCAGTTGACGAAGATGAGCTCCACCATCCGCCTTTCCGAGCAGGGTCACACGCCCACATCAGCGGGCGGCGAGCACGCCATCGAAGTGGAACTGCCCTGGCTGCAGAAGGTGCTTGGCAGCTTTGAGCTTGTGCCCATCGTGATGGGCGACCAGAGTTACGAGAGCAGCCGTGCCCTGGGTGTGGCGCTGGCAAAGATGATTCAAGACGAGAAAAAGAACGGCCATGCGCTCGGCGATACTCTGATTCTGGCCAGTTCCGATCTCTCACACTATCACCCCTACCTGGATGCCGAGGCCATCGATCACAAGACCCTCCACGCACTCGAGACCTGGGACTACTACAGCATGTCGCGTAACTTCCAGACGCGCACTTGGGAGGCCTGCGGCGGCGCGCCAATCGTGGCCGCCATGATCTATGCCGAACGCATGGGAGCCAATGAGGCCGAGGTGCTTCGCTATATGAACTCCGGTGATACGTCGGGGGACCATTCGCGCGTGGTCGGCTATAGCGCCGATTTATTTGTTAAAGGTCAACATGAAGTGGTTGAGCCGCCATTCTCCCTCACTGACCAGGAGAAAAGCGAGCTGCTCGCCCTGGCACGCAAGTCCGCGGAGTATGCGGTTCAGACGAACAAGCCTTATGACCCGCCTGCGAGCAAGAGCGAGATGCTCAATCAGGAGTACGGCGCATTTGTGACCATCAATGAAGGCGGAATGCTGCGCGGCTGCATCGGCTACACTTCGCCCATCAAGCCGCTTTACCTCACCGTGCGCGATACCGCTGCCTACGCCGCGACGCGCGATCCGCGCTTCCGCCCCGTCTCGACCGCGGAGTTGTCGCAGCTCGAATACGAGATCTCGGTCCTCTCACCTCTGCGCCGTGTCACCGATATTGAACAGATCAAGGTTGGCCGCGACGGCCTGTTTATGAAAAACGGCGACGACGCAGGTTTATTGCTTCCTCAAGTTCCGGTAGAACAGAACTGGGATCTGCAAACATTTCTTGAGCAGACCTGCGCCAAGGCCGGCATGAGACACGATTGCTGGAAAGACGAGAACACTGACATCTTCAAGTTTACGGCTGTGGTCTTCGGCGAACACAAGCCGTAAGCAATCAGGCTGGATGCATTTCCTTTTGAGGGCATGACCGCCAGGCGAGCAGCGCGGCGCCTGTGTTCATAGCTGCAACTAGACCCACAGTTTTCCAGAATCCAAATACCGGAATCAACCAGGTGCTGAGTAGCAGTGCGCCGGCACATCCGCCCAGCAGATCGACGGCGTACAGTTCGCCCAGCGCTCGCCGCGTGTCGACCTCAGGAAGGAATATCTGAGCCGCAACCACAAACTGGTAGCCGCCTAACATTCCTGAAAGCGCGGCAAGAGCCGGGAAGGCCAACTGAGCCGCAGCCCAGGTTGCGGTGGTCCCCGAGAGATCTCCGAGTGCACCGATCGCGAGCAAAAGCGCAGGCCCAGACACAGCAAGGAGCAGTTGAGTTGCAGTGATTGCTCGGCAGGACGAACTACGCCCGAAGGAACTACGCCGTAGGCATAGCCAGCTTCCCAGCGCAATGCCGCCCATTGAAAGCCCGATGAGAATCGAGAGCTGGTGGTAAACGTAACCGTAGACCGACTCGAATCCAAGCAGCAGGAGAATCTGCAAAGTCATCAGAGTAAAGCCCGTGGCGGCCGTGCAGCATGCCGCTGCCGTGCGCGCCCGGTTTTCCGAGCGGGGAACAAACTCAACAACTGCCGCCGCAATCAGAAGCGCGAGCACCAACACAGAAAAAACGCTGCGGTAAGCAAACTGCGACACTGCGCGAAACCACTCGGAGTATGCATGGCCGAACTGCGCACTCCACAGGACAACGTCGAAGGAGTACGCAACCGGCGCAAAGTCATGATTCACCGGCGTGGTTGGCAGGGGCCGCAATAGCTCGTCGACTTGCTGCATTCGGTCGGGCATCATGCGGTAAGGAATAAAGTACTGGCTCACGTATTGCGTGTTGAGCCGGCGCTCCTGCAATCGCGACGTCAGCAAGCGCGGATCGGTGGTAAGAGCACCTGGTTCCATCGAGGCAAAGAAATGAATGGTCTCGCCGGGTATCGCGGCAACATGCGGAAACACCGTTTCCAGCGTGTGCCGGATGCAACGCAGAAAATCCTTTAGATCGGGACTGAGCGTCTCCTCAGACGAGCGCAGCTCGAGCGCCAGCAGCCCACGTGTCGCAAGGTGTTCACGCGCAGAGCGAAAAAACTCCACCGTGTAAAAGCGGTTCAGCTGCGCCGTCTGCGGGTCAGGCACATCCACGATGATTACATCGAACCTGGCGTGCGCGTTCTTCAGATACCGGCGGCCGTCCGCGTAGTGGACATGCACGCGAGCGTCAGAAAGAACGCCGGCCTGGCTGGGAAAGTATTGGTGCGCCATCTCGATGAGCGCCGGGTCCAACTCAACATAATCGAGGCTGGTGACGGACGAATGCTTGAGCGCCTCTGCGATGGAGCCGTTGATTCCACCGCCGATGAGTAAGACCCGCTGCGGCGCCGGATGCTCCAGCAGGGCGTAATCCACGGCTTCTTCGGCCGCGCTCGGGTCCGGCACATTGGCCAGGATGACACCGTTTGAATAAATGCTGCGAATCGTGCCGGTTTCAGTTACCGCAAGGTTTCCGTAGATTGTGTCGCGTGCTCCAACCAGGTTGAAGCCCCTCCACAAAAGCGTTTGCGCAGACTTGTCGAGGCGTGGCGCAACCACCGCAAGAAGTGGAATTGCAGCCACCACTGCCACGCTCGCCAACATAGCAACGCCTCTGCCTCTCATGTTCAACACGAGCACTTGAGCCATGCAGAGACTAAGCAAACCGATGAGGATTGCAATCTGGAATGAATCAAGAAAACGCAGGAGCACAATACTGGCGAGAATGCCACCCAACACTGAACCTGCGGCCTCAAGCAAGTAGGCCGTACCGGCTGCCGCACGCGCGGTCATGCGGCGCTCGCGTTCGACTATCCGGGCCGAAGTCACAAACAGCGCTCCGGAAACTGTACAGAACACGCCGAGACATACCAGCGTAGTGAGCAGCATGGGCACAGGTCCCAGCAACTCGCCAGGAACCGTGGCAAAAACAGATTTCGCCGTGCGTATCGCCCAGATCGTTGCCGGCAAGCTTACGGCCAA
>Ga0182012_10001378_pt1 | contig 26685 bp, 27 predicted proteins | sample 612S2SmetaG_FD_120486 | JGI IMG/M metagenome (GOLD analysis project Ga0182012, IMG submission 120486) | Permafrost microbial communities from Stordalen Mire, Sweden - 612S2S metaG | ecosystem: Environmental > Terrestrial > Soil > Wetlands > Permafrost | place: Sweden: Stordalen | collected...
AATTATGCTGAGACCTCTACGCGCGGCCCCACTGGGTTGGAGTGAAGTGGGGCCGCGCGTAGAGGAAATCGCTAGTTACGCCTTCTTGAGATGCATCAAGATGATCGGCAACTGCGGGTCACCGGGTGACGGGTCCATGTAGGGGTTCTGCGCCGTCACGAATCCGGTGAAACTGGCCGTGGAGTACTCGTCCCAGTCCGCGCCGTAGAGCAGTGGCGCTACGGGCACCTGGGTCGACACGAGGTTCTCCAACGCCGCGACCGCACTCTTGAGCGCGGCCGTGTCGGAGGGGTTCGTGTTCTCGAGCGTCGTCAACGCCGTCTGGGCCGCGGGCGAGTCGTAGCGACCGTAGTCGCTGTTCGCCGAGGTCCCCACGGGCGCCGAGAGCGTGTAGTCCAGCCAGTTGTCGTACTGCACGAACGGGCTGGCGCCACCGTTGCCCCAGTGGATGATCGTCTGGAAGTTGCCGTCGGCCGAGTCGCTGTACCACTGCGACGCCTGGACGCCGTCCACGGTGCAGTCGATACCCTCGGCTTGGAGCTCGTTCGAGATCAGCTGGTCGTCGGCGTAGTAGTCCGAGTAGGCCGTCGGGTCTTCCACCGAGAAGGTGATCTGCTGACCGTTCTTGGAGTAGAAACCCGCCGCGTCCTTCGTGTACCCGTCACCGGTCAAGAGTGAGGCCACCTTGGTGGGGTCCGACGTCGCTGAAAGGTCGTTCGCCAGCGCCGGCACCATGTAGGAGGCCTGGTTGGGCAGGATCAACGCGCCCGAGGACGTCGCCGGAGCTTCGTAGCCCGACTCACCCTCGACCGAGAGCGCCGTGCGGTCGATGCCCGCACTGATCGCTTGACGGACGACGGGGTCGCTGAGTGGCCCCGTGCCGGTCACGTTGAACTCCAGCGTCACGGTCGATCCCGGAGCGAAGTCGATGTGGTTCGTCTTGGGGTCCTTGTTGACGAAGATCGAGTTCACGTTGGCGATGTCGTTACCGGCCCAGGTCAGCTGTCCGTCGGCGAGCGCCGTGGCGGCCGCGGTGTTCGAGCTGTACGAGGGGACGTCGACGCCACTGGCGGCGGGCTTGCCGCCCCAGTAGTGCGGGTTCACCTTGTACTTGACGATCTGGGACGAGTAGCTACTCAACTCGTAGGGTCCGGTGCCAATGGGATTGGTGATGACGGCCGTCGCGGGGTTGGCGACCTTGGACCACTCGCTCTTGGGCACGATCAACACGTCGCCGGCGATGGTGACGATATTGAGGTACTGGGGGGCGGAGTAGTGCAGGACGACCGTGTACTTGTTCGGCGTCGTCGCTGGCGACGCCATGGTCGGCGCACCGTAGTCATTCGCCGCGGGCACCCGGTTCAACAGGTCGAACGTGTAGGCCACGTCGGCGGAGGTGAAGGGCTTACCGTTGCTCCAAGTCACGCCCTTACGAAGGTCGAAGGTCAACGTCTTGCCGCCGTTGGCGAAGGAGTACTTCGTCGCCAGCCAGGGGTAGGACACGTTGGCCTTCAACACGTCGAATTCGAAGAGTGGCTCGTTGACCAGTGAGCGAACGCTCAACTGATCCGCGAAGGAACTCGAGTCGAAGGGGTTGAAGTTGTTGGTGAAGGTCACACCGGTGTTGCCCTCAAGGGTCACCACCGAGCTACTGGACGCTGACGCGGCGCCAATTGACGCCACCATGCCGATGGTTAAACACGACAGGGCGGTCAGTGCCACTCCTAGTTTTCTGTACATTTTCTTCCTTTATATTGTTGATGTCCAGCCGGCTTTCGCCGACGTCTTTTTGAACCGTGTGGGTCCTTATTGATTGACGCGAGGCCGGTTGGACCTGCGCGTTACTTCCGGCGCGAGATCGACCAGTTGGCCAGCCGCGCCTTAGTCACCTGACGTCATCGCTTCGTGGTATCCCCCTCTCGTCGGCGCTCGGGGAGCGCCACCTCGACTACGGCTTCGGGCTTGTCCGCGTGCAACCAGCAGTGCGAGACGTGGCCGTCACCGACCTGAAAATTGGGCGGATCCGTGGTGCGACAGATCTCCATCGCGTGCGGACAGCGCGGTGCGAATCGACAGCCGACCGGGGCGACCTCGAAGATTGGCGGGGACTCGCCGCGAGTCGCCGCGCTCGTCGGGTCACTCGGGTCCGGGACCGACGCGATGAGCAACTGGGTGTAGGGGTGGGTCGGTTCGTCGACCAACGCGGTGCCGTGGGAACGCTCGACGATCTGCCCGGCGTACATGACGACGATCTCGTCAGCCAGGTAGCGCGCCGAGGCGATGTCGTGGGTGATGTAGAGCACCGCGAGGTGCTCGTCGTCACAGAGTCCGCGAAGCAGGTTCAAGATACCCAGGCGCACCGAGACGTCGAGCATGGAGATCGGTTCGTCCGCTAACAAGACGTTGGGTTGGACGCAGAGCGCTCGCGCGATGGAGACGCGCTGCAGCTGCCCACCGGAGAGCTCGTGGGGGTAGCGGTCGAGGAATCGTTCCGGCGGTTCTAGGGAGACGCGCGTCAGCGCCGCCTTGGCCAGTGCGTCGATGTTCCCGCGCGCCGCACCGTGTATCGCGAGGGGTCGCTCGAGACTGTGGCGCACGCGGTGAACGGGGTTGGTCGAAGCGTAGGGGTCCTGGAGGACCAACTGCACCTTGGCGGCGTAGTCGAGGGTCCGTTTGGCCCGCGAGGGAATGGTCGTTCCCTCCAGGATCAGCTCACCCGACGTGGGCTTGACGATGCGCGCGAGCATCCGTGCGAGCACCGACTTACCAGAACCGCTCTCGCCCACCACCGCGGTCACGTGGCCCTTGACCAGGTCGAGACTCACGTCGTCAACCGCGCGCACGACGCGCTTGTCGTTACGCAGCTTGCCCGGGGTGCGGGTGACGAAGTGGCGCGTGAGGTGTCGGGCACTTAACTGCACCGTTGGGCTCTCCGGCGCACTCACGACACGGCCTCCTCGCTCGTGGGGTGCGCCCGCTTCACTCGAGGAGTTCGCGCGAGTTCGACCGGCACCGAAGCGCTGGCGCCGCTCACCTGCAGCCAGCACGACACGCTGCGGCCGCCTTCTTCGAGGGCCGTCAATCGTGGCTCTTCCTGGTGACAGCGCTCCATCACGTACGGGCACCGGGAGGCGAAGTTGCAGCCAGCGGGCAGGTCGGCCAAGTCGGGCGGCGAGCCCGGGATGCCGGTGAGTTCGCGTCGCGCGCCGTGGAGGGGAGGGAAGGAGTTGAGTAGGCCCAACGTGTAAGGGTGGCGGGGCGCTTCGTAGAGTTCGAGCGCGCTAGCGCGTTCGACGATCTGTCCGGCGTACATCACGACGATCTCGTCGGCGAGCTCGACCAACAACGAAAGGTCGTGAGTGATGAAGATCATCGCGAAGCCGAAGCGGGTGCGCAACTCGTAGAGCTGGTTGATGATCTCACGCTGGGTGACGACGTCGAGGGCCGTGGTCGGTTCGTCCATAATGACGAGTTCGGGGTCCAGGGCCAGAGCCAGGGCGATCATGATGCGTTGTCGTTGGCCACCGGAGAGTTCGTGAGGGTAGCGATCGAGGCGAGTGGCGTCGAGCCCGACCATTGTGAGTAACGTCTCGGCCCGTTCACGTCGTTGCGTCTTGTTCATCTCGGGACGGTGCGTCTTGAGGACCTCGTCGAACTCCTTGCCGATACGCAGCACCGGGTTGAGCGCACTCAGCGCACTTTGGAGCACGATCGAGACGTGCGACCAGCGAACCGCGCGAAGTTCCTTCTCGTTCGCGCGCACGAGATCGACGGGGGCGAGAGCGTTCCCGTGGTCGTCGGTGACGTTGAGCATCACGTTGCCCGCACTGATGACGCCGGGTGCACGTAACAAGCGGGTCATCGCGTAGACCAACGTCGACTTTCCCGAGCCGCTCTCACCCGCGACGCCGAGCACGCTCGAACGCCGCAAGTTGAGTGACACGTCGCTTACCGCGCGCACCATGGACGAGCCGACGCCGTAGTCGACGCTGAAGTCCCTCACTTCGAGCACGAACTCACTCGACGTAGGACGATCCACCGTGTTCGTGGCCGCACTATCGCGTGCTTCGCGCTCGTCGCGAACGTGGAGGGGGTCGGTCATCACTGGCTCGCCGCCTGAGCGTTGGTGGGTGCCACGACCCCGGGTCGCGCGGAGCGCAGTACGGGGGTAAAGCCGAGCCGGACGCGACGCGGTAGGCCGAGCGAGCGGCGCTGCTTCGAGGTCAGCCCCGCCGCGCGCAGGCGAGGGTTGATGAATTCGTCGATGCCGAAGTTGACGAGCGCGAGGCCGGTGCCGACGAGCGCGATGCAGATGCCGGGCGGCACGAACCAGTACCACTCGTTCGAGAGCGGCGCGTTATTGGACTGCGCCCAGTAAAGAATCGTGCCCCAGTTCCACACCGACGTGCTGGTGAGGCCGATGTAGGCCAGCGTGACGTAGGCGCCGATGGCGTAGAGCACCGTGAAGAGCAGGGACGACGCGAGCACCGGCAAGAGGTTCGGCGCGATCTCGGAGAGCATGATGCGCCAGCGCTTCTCGCCGATGATGCGCGCGGCCTCGACGAAGTCTCGATTTCGCAGCGACATCGTCTGGGCGCGCAACACCCGGGCCCCCCACGCCCAGCCGGTCAAGGAGATGACCAGCCCGATCACGAAGGCGTTCGATCGACTATTGACCGGGAGGTAGCTGTCGATGACGATGAGCAGCGGTAGCCCCGGGATGGCGAGGAACACGTTGGAGAGCAGGGAGAGCCCGTCGTCGGTGTAGCCACCTAAGTAGCCGGCCGCGACGCCAATGGTCATCGACAGCGCCGTCGCGACGAGCCCGGCGAGCAACGCGACGACCATCGTGGCCCGTGCTCCGACGAGCAGCTGGGAGAAGATGTCCTGTCCGAGGCTCGTGGTCCCGAGCCAGTGGTGGGCCGAAGGGCCCGTGTTCGGCAGGAAGTCGGTCGCGCTGGGGTTATAGGGCGCGAGCCAGGGGCCGATCACCGTCATGATGATGAAGAAGGTCAAGATGCCCAGACCCAAGAGGACCTTCGGTGAGCGCGGCAGTCGCAGCGTTCTCATACCGCCGCCTCGGTTCTCGTGCGCGGGTCGAGGGCCAGATACACGACGTCGGCGATCAGGTTGGCGCAGAGCACCGTCAGGGTGATCACCAAGAAGATTCCTTGGATCAGCGGGTAGTCCTCGTTGAGCACGGCTTGGAGCAAGAGGTCACCGACCCCGGGGTAGTTAAAGACCAGCTCGACCAGCAAGGCACCCGATACCACGAGGCCAATGGCGAGCGAGAGGTTCGCGATGCTCGGGAGAACCGCGTTACGCGCGGCGTGCACGATGACCTTGCGGCGGGGGAGACCTTTCGCCACGGCCATCAAGACGAAGTCCTCGCCGATCATCGTGATCATCATGTTGCGCATGCCGAGCATCCATCCCGCGATGGAGCTCAACACGATGGAGATGACCGGCAGTTCGCCGTATCGCACCACGCTGGCGACGAAGGCCCAGTTCCATCCGGGCGTCACGTTAGAGCTGTAGGCCCCGAGCACGGGAAACCAACCCAAGTGGCTGCCGAAGATGAGCAACATGACGGTGCCTAAGAAGAAGTAGGGAATCGCCTGGAAGAACGTGGCGGTCGGAATCAGCGTGTCGAGCCTCGAGCCGCGCATCCAGCCCAACATCGCCCCCGCGAAGGTACCGACGCAGAAGCTGATGATGGTCGAGATGCCGATCAGGCCGACCGTCCAGGGCACGGTCTCACGCAGAATCGAACTGACCGGAGCCCCCAGGGTGATCGAGACGCCCAGGTTGCCGTGGAAGAGCTGGCCGATGTAGGTGACGTAGTCAGAGATGAATCCGCCCTTGACGTCACCGAAGGAGAGTTTGATGGCGTTGATCTCGTTCGGCGTTACCTGGCCTTGTAGTTTCCCGATCAACGTCTGGATCGGGTTGCCCGGCATGAGTCGGGGGAGAATGAAGTTCACGGTGATCGCGACCCAGGCCGTGAGTGCGTAGAGCCCGAGCCGTCGAGCAATCATCCGCATGCTCAGCCGACCTCGCTCTTCAAGATGGTGATGTCCGCCAACGCCGGACGGGGTTCGACGTCCTCGACACACCCGCAGCTGCCCCTCACCACGAGTTCGGTGGGCAGCACGATGGTGCGCTTGACGTCCTCGGCGTCGTCGAGCATCGCGACCAACGCGTCGACGGCGACCTGTCCGAGAATGCTGCCGGACTGACGGATGGTGGTGAGCGGGGGATTGAAGTATCGCGTGAGGGTGATGTCGTCGAACCCCGTGACCACGACGTCCTGGGGCACCTTGAGCCCACCGGCGTTCAACGCGTAGATAACCCCCACCGCGGTCTGGTCGTTCGCGCACGCGAAGGCTTGGGGGAGCGGTTCGCGACGTTGCATGCGAGCCGCCATGACGGCCTCGCCACCGGCGGAGGTCCAGTCGGCTTCGAGGAAGTCGACGTCGGCGATGGTGCCGCCCAGCTCTTCCATGGCGCTGCGGAAGGCGTCGCCACGAGCGACACTGTCGGGACTCTCATTGGAGCCGGTGACGAATCCGGCCCGCGTGACGCCGTGCACCCGGACCAGGTGTTCGGCGAGGCTCCGCATCGCGTGATGGTTGTCCACGCGCACGGTCACGGCCGAGGGAGAGTCGCCTCGACCCGCGAGCAAAACGACGGGGATGCGACGCGCCAAGTACGCGACGTCCTCTTCGCGCAGAACTCGGTCCAACAAGATCAGGCCGTCGACGGTGCCGGTCAAGCTCAACATCGAGGTCATCCCCGAAGGGTGATTCTCGTCGGCGCTACTGAGCAGGAGCGAGTACCCGAGTTCGGCCGCGCGCATCTCCGCCCCTCGGATCACGATGTCGGTGTAGAGAAGACTCGCCTCTTCGACTACGAGCGTGTCGCTGTTGTGCGCGAGCGGATTGCCTTCGACGACGGCGCGAGTGAAGACGAGACCCAAGATCCAGTGCTTGCCAGAAGAAAGTCCGCGGGCGACGACGTTCGGTACGAACTCCAGCTCCTCCATCGCGGCCATGACCTTTGCGCGCGTGGAGGGACGAACCGAGGCGAGTGAGTTGAGGGCGCGACTCACCGTCGCCGTCGAGACGCCCGCGCGAGCCGCGACGTCATAAATCGTTGGTGGTGAATCGACCACCGGCCCCCCTACTTCTCCCCCGACAGGACTGATGTAACCGCTTACAGCCCTGTAACCGCTTACAATGTAGCCACGTCATTTCACGATGTCAAGTTGCGATGACGGCGATTGCGTTGTTGCTCGCGTGAGCGTTGCTGAGGAAAGCCGCTGTAAAAGTCCTCGTCAAGCCCGGTGATGGCGCCATTGAGGTGTAGCGGTGAGTCGCGGATCGTGGAGTTCGCATGTGAAATTCTGGACAACCTGCGACGATGAGAATGAAAGCGGGATCTCTGACCTCTGGCGCGAAATCTAGGGCACGTGCCGTCGAGCCATCGAATGCCATGCGACGCGGACGGTCACGGACCTTCGACGTCGTTACTAATCAGCGACGGCGAGTGCGAACTTAGACGCAGGCTTCGATAGCGCTCGCGAGGTACTTGACGCTGTTCTCGAACTTCACGTGGTTCGCGGCAACGTACGCCCCAAGACCGGACAAGGACTTGTCACTCGCCTCGTACTTGATGATCTGCACGAGGGCGTTGAGTTCTGACTTCGCACCTTTGGTCGGAGCTTCGGAGGCGAGCTTCTCGTAGAAGGGAAGTATGGTCCTCGCCCACTTGCCGTATCCCGAGATCGAGGTCGGGGGCGTGGCGTCCTTGGCGTACGTCGTCTCGTAACCGAAGAGGGTCTTACAGAAAGGACTGTTACCGAGCGCGGCACTCGTCGACACGGCAACCCCTAGGGAGGCCACGAGAGTCCCGGCGAGTACGAAACCGGCCAGGGCCGCTCGAACTCCGCTCACTGCGCGCTTGCTCCGATTCTTCACAACGACTCCCCTCTAATGGACGCACGGGGGCATGCCCCGTAGCGTCCTGCTCCCTGAAGCCCCGCGGGGCTTTGACCTCGCCTGTTTACCAGGTTTCGGCCACCGTGGCCAGTGATCCGGGGACGCTTCGGTGTCGCTCGACGCGTCGCCGAGCCAGCGTCGATTAGACCGTGCCGGCTGCGATGATCTGGCTCGTCGGGGTCGCCGCGCCACCCGCGGGCTCAACCGTCACGGCCAGTTCGGTGGGTGTCGGGGGACCGGCGGCGGTGAAGGTGACGTGACCGGGCGAACTACCCATCAGACCAATCGAGATGGTCTTGCCCCCGAAGACGCCCCAGAGCTGATAGGTCTCACTCGTGGTCAGCGTGGGCATCTTGGAACTCACCAGGTAGCCGCGACCATCGGGAAGCATCACGAACTCCGCGAGCTTCTGGTCGGACCCCCCCTTGAGCGTGACCAATTTATGTCCCGGGGCGTTCAGCGCCGCGGTGATCGCGCTCGAGTTGCTCGCGCGCAGCGCGCTTTGCAGGTTCGACACCCGTCCGTTGTCGCTGACCAGTTGGAAGGCGAGTACCGCTACCACGACCGCCGCCACCGCCAGGGGAAGCGCGAGGGACCTCCTCACCCGAGTGCGGCTCGAGGGTCGCCGACGCATCGGCGAGGAAGACCCGTCGGTGTCGAAGAGCGTTAACACCGGTGCTTCGTGCTCGCCGTCGTCGTAGATGCGACTTGAGATCGAGGACCAGAGGTGTTCCGGCATGGGCTCGACGGAGTTCCCGAGCGCGGCGGCCACCTCGAGCATGGCGTCAAACTCGCTCTGGCACCGCGGACACTCGGCGATGTGGGCTTCTAACGCCGTTCGCTCGTCGCCCTCGACGGCGTCGAGCGCGAGCGCGGCGATGAGTTCGCTGGCTTCGTCGTGCGTCATGAGTGCTCCGATTCCGTGACGCCTGATTCAACCAACATCCGGCGCATCCGGCGCATTCCGTTCCTAATTCGACTCTTCACCGTACCTTCGGGTTGATTGAGAATCTCGGCAACCTGCACGTAGGTGCGACCTTCAAAATACGCGAGTTCGATGGCGCGGCGCTCGTCCTCGGGCAGAGCGGCCAGCGCTTCATTGACGTGGTGAGCGAGGCTCAGGTCCCACGCCTCGTGTTGCATGTCGTACTCCGCCCGGGCGGTCTTCGACGCGTCCTTCGATTCGCGAGCACGCCTGGCGTTTTGTGAGCGGATGACGTCGACCGATCGCGCGTGGGACTGGGCGAGGAGGAAGGAACGGAGCGAACCTCTGAGTGGATCAAATCGGTCGGGTTCGTTCCAGAGGCGGAGGAAGACCTCCTGGGTGACGTCCTCGGCCTCGGCGGCGTTACTCAGCACGCGCCGCGCCAGTCCGAATACCGCACCACCGTGACGTCGATACACCTCGGCGAGCGCCACCTCGCTGTAGCGACCGATAGACGTGACGAGTTGCGCATCGCTCGATTCACTCAAATCCTGCATACGTACCTGTTCGGATCCGAAGGGGGGTCCGGATGTCCCCTTTAGGAACTTTATGGTCGGGTTGCGCCGTCGGGTCGAGTCGTGCGAGCACGCGGCGCCCTCGCGGCGTCCGATGGTCAATGAAAGTTTTTCTTGGAATCGACATCCGTCTGCGCCACGACGCCGAATAGGTGCTGGACCCACCCAACGAGTCCCGGGTACCGCGGTAACGCTCACCCGTTGTTGTACCCGGCGCTCATTTCCCCGGCGTTGGCGAAAGAACCGGCATGAACTTCGCCTGTCACCCCGGCAGGGAAGACGCAAGGAGGACGAATGGAATCGGTCAGTAGACGGAAATTCTTTAAGCAGGCTGGCGCGGTGGCGACCGTCGCTGGAACCATGGCGGTGGCGCCACTGGGCCTCGCGAGCACCGTCGCGGGCGCCGCGAGCACCCGTGAGGAAGCACTCACGCCCAAGGAGCAGTTGAGAGGCAACGAAGATTTGGTGGCGCACGTCAAGAACGCGCGCACCGGCGAGATCGCTCTCTTCATCGGCCACCGTGAGATCACCATTCGAGACCGCAAGCTCGCCGCACAACTCGTGCGCGCGACCCGTTAGGAGGTCGGACCATGTCATCACACCGCGAAGCACCAGAGATCTCGAAGGACCCCGTCGCTGACAGCACGGACCTCTACGCCTTCGTCAGCCCCGACCGCAGCGACACCGTGACCATCATCGCCAACTACATCCCACTGGAGGGCCCGGCCGCCGGCCCGAACTTTTACGAGTTCGGCGACGACGTGCTCTACGAGATCCACGTGGACAACAACGGCGACGGCATGGCGGACCTGACGTATCAGTTCAGCTTCCGCAGCGAAACGACGATCCCGAGCACGTTCCTCTACAACGTCGGGCCCATCGAGTCGCTCGGCAGCAAGTACTGGAACCGTCGTCAGCTCTACTCGGTCACCCGCGTGCCGCGAGGTGGAAAGGCGGAGGTGCTCGCGCGCGACCTACCCTGCCCGCCGTGCAACATCGGGCCGCTCTCGACGCCGAACTACGCGGGACTCGCGAGCTCCGCGGTGCACGGCATCGCCGGCGGTCGCAAGGTCTTCGCGGGTCAGCGCGCCGACGCCTTCTACGTGGACCTCGGTGCGATCTTCGACCTGGGTGACCTTCGACCCATCGCCAACTTGCACGCGACCTTCGGTCTCCCGGCGCTGTCGGCCGCGCCGGGCGTCAACACGACCCAGAACCTCAACGTGCACAGCATCGCGATCCAGGTCCCGATCACGGACATCTCCCTCGGGGGCGCTAGGCCAACGAACACGGCCGCCGCGCAGTCGAGCGTGGGCATCTGGACAACGGCGAGTCGACGTAAGGCGCGCGTGCTGACCGGCGCCGGAGGTTCGGGCACCGAGACGGGTCCCTACGTGCAGGTCTCGCGACTCGGGAACCCCCTCTTCAACGAGGTGCTCGTACCCTTGGCGCAGAAGGACCGCTGGAACGCGTCGATACCGGCGAACGACAGCGCGTACGCGAACGGTGTGGCGCACCCCGAACTGGCGTCGTTGCTCAACGTCCTCTACCCCGGAGCGTTCCCCAACCTGGCCGCCTACTCCAAGCCACGCGCGGACCTCGAGGCGATCTTGTTGACGGGCATCCCCGCCGGCGTCGTGTCGTCATCGTTCTCGACGTTGACCGGGACGACCCAGGCCGACATGCTCCGGCTCAACCTGGCGATACCTCCGGCGACCACGCCGAACCCCTTGGGCGTGGTCGGTGGCGACATCGCGGGCTTCCCCAACGGACGGCGCGTGATGGACGACGTGGTGACCATCGAGCTGCACGCGATCGCCGGTGCGACGATTCCCCTCGTCGATCCGACCTTCACGCCCGACAAGGCCATCGCCGACGTGAGCGACGGTCTGAGCGGTGCGGGCTTGACGTTCCTCAAGACGTTCCCGTACCTGGGTACGCCCTACAGCGGCTACAGCGTCGGCCCGGAGTGAGGGGCACGATGGAAGAAGTCCAGCTCCCGCCCAGTTGGGACGGCAGCGTAGTCCTCGACATCGGGGGGGAGATCGGAGCGCTGTTGCTCCGAACTCCCCCCGCGATGAACGGGGTCGAGATCGACCTCATTCCTGAAGACGAGCACCTGCACCACACCCACAGCGCCGTGCGCGAGCGTCGGCTTCTCGGTGGCGTCGCCTACGCCGCCGTCTACCCGAGTCTCCACGAGGGTCGCTACACCGTTGCCGGCTCTGGGCAGAGCGTGACGATCGTTGGTGGTCAGGTGACCGAAACCGAGTACCTCGACTGGTAGTTCACCCCCGATGAGCCTCTTCCCCTAAGGGCTCATCACCGGCCCGGTCGACCGCGTCGAAACACCCCGACGCGGTCGACCGGGACGTCATTGGTGCCCTCGTTCTCCTTGGGCGGTCGTTGGCGATCGGGCCAGCTGCTCATCGACCCCGTTGCGGTGACCGAGAATGGACGGATGAGCACCAAGAGTGAACTCCGCTTCTCCACCGATCGATCGTTGGCGGTGTCGGCGATGGAGTTAGTGGACGCCGGCGAAGGCTGGTGCAACGTGGTACCGGTAACCGTGGAGGACATTCCCGATCTGAAGATCAACGTCTCGGGTCTGTGGCTCAATCGGGGAGCGCCCGTCGCGTCGCTCGTCACCCAGCCACCTCGACGCGGCCACGCGCAACCTTCCACGTTGGGCGTCCTCCACTCCCAGGGCCGACTTCGCGCAGATCGCATTCGCTCGCTGCTGCGCGGCGAGACGTTCCGTGTTCTACAAGATCACAATCAGCGAGGACTTCTCCTCGAAGTGCCCGTCGCCACGCCGTTAGCGAAGGTCCTCGACCTCATGGCTTCGATGACGTCGACACTCTGTGAATTCGACGTCACCGGCGAGTGGCGACTGGACACGTACTTTCGCTCGTAGCTCGCTACTCAAGGAGCGTTACGGGTGTGCCACGTTGCTGGCTCGAGGAACGGATCGCCGCGGTGGGCACGACCAGCGCGTCTCCCAAGAAGAAGCGGGACGCGTCGCGCCAACGTCGCGCCTGATGAGTTCTCTCCCCGGTAACAAGTTCGTGACAATTCATCGTGTACAGGTTGAATTGAAAGGGATTTCTAAGATTGCGACGATACATTGCCTAGATGACGCCAACGCCGACGTACACAGAGCGTCTGGCGACCGCCCGGTTGCTGCACCGATTCAACTTTGGTCCGACGCCGGGTGAGTTCGCGGCGCTCCTAAAAGGCGGCCTGGCGGCCACGCGCAAGAGAGTGCTCGAGCACGGTCTGCCCGACCCCGGCCTCGATTCCGTGGTGGCGCCCAACCTGCCGGACCTCGGGCCGTACCCTCAGGGGAACACCCCCGCAGCGACGGCCTTCTACCAAGCGATGAACACCGGCAACCAGGAGTTGGTGGTCTGGTGGCTCGATCGAATGGTCGTCTCGCACTACCCACTCGCTGAACGCATGACCTGGTTCTGGCACGGACACTGGGCGACGTCGGTCTCCAAGGTCGGCTATCCACTTCCGATGCAGAAGCAGAACGAGACGCTGCGTCACTACGCGCTCGGGAACTTCCGCGACATGGCTCGGGTGATGGTCGTCGATGGAGCGCTGAACTTCTGGCTCGACAACGAGGAGAACTACATCTCCTCGCCCAATGAGAACCTCGCTCGCGAGCTCATGGAGCTGATGACGCTCGGTGTGAATAAGTTCACCCAAGACGACGTCACCGCGGCGGCGTTGGCGTTAACCGGGTACTCGACCGTGCAGTCCAACGGCAACGTCACCTTCAACGAAGAGCAGCACTACTCCAAGCCCCTCACCGTTCTCGGCACGAGGGGACCATTGAACGCCGAGAGTCTGGCCTGGCTCATTACCTCGAAGGCCGAGAACGCGAAGTACATCACCGACCGTCTCTGGTTTCGCTTCGTCTCGGGAACGAGCTCGCCGCCGTCGTCACTCGAGGAGAGTTTCGCCGGTCGCGACATCGACGAGCTCGTCAGCGCCCTAGTGAACTCACCCGCCTGGAGCGATCCCGCCAACTCTCTCGTGAAGTCCCCGGTCGAATGGTTCGTCGGCGCCTGTAAGGCGCTCAAGGTGCGCCCCTCCTCGTTGAACACCGGCGACCTGCTCTGGGGTCTGTCGCAGATGGGTCAGGTCCCCTTCAATCCGCCCAACGTGGGCGGCTGGCCCTACGGTCAGGCGTGGTTGAGCGGGGCCGCGTTTCAGTACCGATTCGAAGTGTCCCAACTGATCGTCACGGCGGGGGACCTCTCGCCCCTCAACGTGTCGCCGTCGAAGATGGTCGAGGCGAGTGCCGACTGGCTCGGCGTGCCCGAGTGGTCCAGGCGTACCGCCAGCACGCTCGCGGCGGCGACCAAGACTCCCTCCGAGTTCGCCACCCTCGCGCTGTTGGCGCCCGAGTACGCGGTGAGCGCATGATTAACTGCGAATTCGACCGCCGACGTTTCTTGCAGTGGACGGGGGCCGGTCTCTTCGCGACCGCCTCGGCCCAACTCTCACTCGAGTCCATCGCCGGGGCCGCGACGACCACGCCGCTCCCCGCGAGCACGCCGATTCTGGTCATCGTGACGCTCTACGGGGGCAACGACGGCCTCAACACGGTCGTTCCCTTCACCGATCCGACGTATCAGAGTGCCCGAGCGAACATCGCGCTCTCCGCCTCCCAGGTCCTCCCGTTCACGGACTCCCTGGCCTTTAACTCCGTGATGCCCGAGATGAGCGCGCTCTACGCCGCGAACAAGGTGGCGATCGTCCAAGGGGTGAGCTATCCCAACCCGAACCTCTCGCACTTCACCTCGATGGCGATCTGGCAGTCCGCGTCGATGACCGCCGAGGTCTCTTCAGGCTGGATCGGTCGGTGGCTCGACATCCAACCACACAGCCCCTTTAACGCCATTGGTATCGGCTCGACGCTGCCCCCGTTGCTGGTCGGTGACAAGAGTGTCGCGTCCATGGTGGACCTCGGTGGGATCCAACTCCCCTGGGGACCGGCGGCGTCGCTCATCCCGCGTCTCGGTCGCTCGTCATCCTCGGACGTGCCGCTCGAAGGGGCCGCCGCGACGTCGATCTCGGACCTCTTCTCGACCGCACAGTTACTGAGCCCCCTCGTCACCAAGTCGCCGACCGGATCGTTCATCAGCGAGCAGCTCTCGCTGGTCTCAACACTGATCAACGCCAACGTGCCCACGAGGGTGTGGGAAGTGAACCTGAGCTCCTTCGACACCCACGTGGGGGAGAAGGCCGATCAGAACGCGCTCCTCGCCGAAGTCGACGCGGCCCTCGGCGCGTTCATGACGAGCATCAGCGCGGGTGGTCGCTCCAACGACGTGACCGTGATGGTGTATTCCGAGTTCGGGCGTCGCGTGATGTCGAACGCCGGTCTCGGCACCGACCACGGCACGGCGGCCCCGGTGTTTCTCATCGGCAACACCGTCAAGGGCGGTCTCTACGGTGAACAGCCCTCACTGAGCGCCCTCGACGCCAACGGGAACCTGGTAGCGACGACGGACTTCCGCGACGTGTACGGCGGTCTGTTACACGATGTCCTGGGCACCCCGGTGGGCGACGTGATCCCCTCTTGGAGTACCGCGCTCTCCGTGCACTGAGGCGCGAGGTGTGGGCTGGACCTGTACCACGCGAAGAATCGCTGACGGTGAACTCCCGCGGGGCGACGCGCCCACGCGTGACGCGAGGTCGACTACGGGATTCGGGCGATTGCTTTGGTTAACAGGGCGTCAAAGGACCGGGCGTTCAATGGATCCAACGAGATCTCCGCGAGTGCGAACACGTCGTGTCCCTTGCGCGCGTAGGCGATGACCCCGCTGACGCTGGCGTTGCCCACCACCGCGGAGAGCGTGTACCCCTTCACCGGAACGGCGAACTTGCCGAGATTCACCGGGTGGAAGTGTTGAAAGGTCACGTGCCCGTCCAGCGTGGAGGCGGTCTTGGGGCACTTGGTCATGTGCGCGAGCAGGGCCGTGAACGCCTTCGTCGGATCGCTGGAGGTGTCGATGCGCTCGAGCAGCAGGGTCTGTGAGGACTTCTGGACGAACACCTCGCGGATGGCCGAGTGAGACTTCGACTTTGCGAACGTCGACTCCGGGCAACTCGCCGTCTGCGCGGCGCCGATGTAGTACTTCGTCCAGTGCGGAACTTGCCGTGGCGTGAGTAAGTCGTGGTGCAGGGACGCTGCCCCCACCGCACTGGTGGCCGAGAGAATGATGACGAGAAACGTCGTAACTGCAGCTATTCGCTTCATGAATAGTGACGCTAACGAGGTCATCACGACGCATCATTGAAGTTCTCACTGCACGAGCACAACTACCACGCGCTCCGTCGCTGCGCGCTTCATGAGGGCTGGATCGGCGACGCGCCGTCAGCCGGCCTACCCCACCACGAAGTCGTTGGGAAAGAGGTGATACCCGCCCGCACCGTGCCCTTCGGTGGGGCGGGTATCACCTAAGGAGTCGGCAGGGTCCCTACCGTCTGGTTAGTACGACTGTTCGGCCACGGTGATGGTCGCGGGGGAGGCGGTCGCGCTACCGATCGCGTAGATGACGTAGGTCTTACCGGCCGCAAAGTGCAGGGTCGCCGGACCGATGACGGGCTTGGTCTTCGTACCGGTGACGTAGACGCTGATCGGGTAGGTACCCGCGGGCACGTTCGCCGTCGCGGACTTGCCATTCACGAGGTCGGTAATGAGCGCCGGCGAGGAGGTCGCACCCGCGTAGACGTCGACCCCCGGGGCCTCGGCGAGGTGACGCACGATGACGCGAGCGTCACCCTTGGGCGGGGCGGCGGTGGGGTTGGCCAGCACCGACAGTTTCGGCGTGCCGGTAGCCGTCAGATTGGCCGCGATCGACGCGTTCTCGCCGGCGGTGACCTTTACCGTGGTCGCGAGGATCGCCTTGGACGTGGCGGACGAGCCGAAAGCTCGCACCGCGATCGCGTAGCGGCCGGGGGCCAGGCTGACTGGGCCGACGACGTTGCCGAACTTGAAGTCTTTGATGAGCACCTTGCCGTCGGCGTAGACCGTGACGGGAGTATTGGGAATGCCGTGGACGACGGTGACCTTCGCCGAAGCCCCCATCGCCGCCTGTGCGGAAACGGTCGTGGCGAGCACTCCCGCACCCGACGTCGCTGCAGCCAGCGCCAGAACCGTGATGCCGTGACGTACGTGCATATTCAACATCCTTTGATTAGTGGAAACCAGTCACTTACTGGGGTCACCTACTTCTCCGCAGAACGGACCGCGCCGGTTGCAGAGAACTCCGCCAGTGCTTTCTCGCTCAACTCTCGAAAGATTGTGCATCCGTTCGGCCGAAAACTACGGATAGTACGTGTGGAACAGATCGAGTTGACCAGCGCCACGGCGCCGGTCGACGAACTCGCCGCGCGCCTGCGAGCGGGCGACGAGCGAGCCCTTGAGGAGTGCTATCGACGCCACGGTCCTCTGGTTCGTAGCTACGTCGGACGATTCGTGCCGCGTGACGACTGTGAGGACATTGTTCAACAGACGTTCTTCGAGTTGTGGCGGTCGCGATCTCGCCTCGATCCGGCGCGCAGCGTCGTCGCGTTCACCTTGGGCATCGCACGCAATCGGGCCATTGACCAACTCCGACGACGAAAGAATGTGGTGGTGGACGTGAGTCAACTGCGCGACCTCGTGGGGGAGGACGGCGAGGTGTTCGTCGAACGGCTCGCCTGGGCCGCGGACGTGCGTCGCGGCCTGGACTCGCTGGTCAACGAGCAGCGAGAGGCCCTGGAACTGGCCTACTTCGAGGACTTGACGCAGCGAGAGATCGCCGATCGTCTCGGCATCCCGATCGGTACCGTCAAGGCCCGAATGTCCCGCGGGATGCACCATTTGGCCGAACGAATCGAGAAAGGTGAGTTGCGATGACGGAGCACTGCAGCGAAGAACTCTTTGATCTCCTTTCGGGCGAGCTCGACCGCGAGGCGACCGTACGAGTCGTCGCGCACCTTCGCGAATGCGGGAAGTGTACCGATGAGCTCGTTTCGGTGGCCGTCACGCACGGCTCGTTGCGCGCCGCGCGACGCGCGCGAGAGGAGTTATCCCCCCGCCCCGACATCTCGATGGAACCGCTCTCTGTCGCGCAACCCCCGCTAGGAATCTCGCCTCATCGGAGGTTCCGTCGGCTCTACCTCGCTACCGCCGCGGCCCTGATCGTGCTCGCCGGCGCGGGCTCCGCGCTCTTCCTCGGGCGCCCGTCACCGCCGCCGGTGTACGCGCTCGCCACGCTGCACCACCTGGACGCACCCACCGATGCGGCGGGTCGCGTCACCGTACGCTCGACGAGTCGGGTGAAGCAGATGGACGTCGTCACCTCGGGCCTGCCGCCCGCACCGGCCAACCACTACTACGAGGTCTGGTTGCTCCAACCTCAGACCAACAAGATGTTGCCCGTGGGCTTATTGTCACCTTCGGGTGAGGGCACCTATTCGGTGGCCGGCGCGATCATGGCGCAGTACTCGGCCGTCGACATCAGTCTGCAGTCCAATGACGGGAATCCGGTCCACTCCACGGACAGCGTCTTGCGAGGCACGGTCGTCCCCACCTTCTCGTGACGACACCGGGGGCCCTTGTCTTAACCTGGTCCTGTCGCGACTGGCTAACGGCGCACCCGATGAGGGGCAGTTGACGTCGCGGCGAGAACGAGGAGATGACGTGGTGCGAAAAGTTGTCGCCTACGAGTTGCTGTCGATCGACGGCATCGCGGAGCGTCCGGATGAGTTCATCACCGTATTTGACGAGGCGATGGAGGAGAACCTCGCTCGCGTCATCGCCACCCAGGACTCCGTGCTCCTCGGGCGCCGGATGTATGACGAGTGGGCAGAGTTCTGGCCAACGAGCGACATAGAGCCGTTCGCCAGCTTCATTAACGGTGTCGAGAAATATGTGGCGACCTCGAGCGCACTGAAGATGACGTGGGCGAATTCGACGGTCCTCGACGGGTCGCTGGTCGAGGAAGTGACTGAGCTGAAGCATCGCTCGGGTGGCGATATTGGCGTGCACGGCAGCATCGAATTGACCCAAGCGCTGATTGAAGCGGGCCTCGTTGACGAACTACGCCTGGTGATCGCCCCGGCACTCCAGCTGCACGGCCGACGACTCTTTGGTGCGGGACGCCCAACGAGACTGACACTGACGAGTAGTGTCGTCTCGCCGTCGGGTTATCTGCTGCTTGACTACCGTGTGGACGTCTAGGTCGCGATGTCCGAACTGGAATCCTCGTCAACCGTCGAAGGCACGAGCGCGGTGGCGCGACGGTGACGTTTCGCGCGACGTGGTTCCGGCTCGCGGCGCTGGTGATCCTTCTCCTCACGGTCTCGTCGGTTCCGAGCGGAGCGACCTCAAAGAAGATCCCCGTCACGTCGCCCTGCGGCGTCGCCGGCGCGGCGCAGTACCACCACGTGGTGTGGATCATGTTGGAGAACGTGGGCTACTCCGTCGTTGGCTCACCCAGCGCGCGGTACTTCAACCAGCTCGCCGACGAGTGCGGACTCGCGACCAACTATCTCGCGGTCTCGCAACCGAGTTTGCCGAACTACATCGCCCTCACGTCAGGTTCCACCCAGGGCATCAGCGACGACGCGGAACCAGCGTCCCATTCCCTCGGGTCCCCGAGCATCTTTTCTCAGCTGGGAACGAACTGGCGTGGACTGATTGAATCCATGCCGACGACGTGCGATCACGTCACCAGTGGCCAGTACGCCGCGCGGCACAACCCCGCCGTCTACTACACGACGATCGCGGCGTCGTGTCGGCGCAACGACCTTCCGATGAGCCTTCCGTTGAACCTCAACGCCGCATTCACGATGATCGTGCCAAATATCTGTGACGACATGCATAGTTGCCCGGTAGCGGTCGGCGACGCGTGGCTGCGACGAATCGTCCCCTCGATACTGAAGAGCCCGCAGTATCAGTCGCGCTCGCTGGTGTTGTTCATTACCTTCGACGAAAACGACTCCATGGCGTCGAATCAGGTTCCCACGCTCGTCGTGGCGCCGTCCACTCCCACACGGGATTGGGTTGGCATCCGCTTGAGTCACTACTCACTCTTGAGAACGACGGAGACCTTGTTGCACCTTGGGCTACTCGGCCAAGCGAAGACGGCTCGATCGATGGTCGCCCCGTTCCATCTTTAGCGACGCCCTCGAAGATGGGACCGCTTCTCGTCGGGCCGCCACCCACGAGCGCGGTATCGAAACTCGACCGCCCTCGCGGAGTGCGTCGCTCTTGGGTCGTTGCTACAGGACCCGGCTGCTCGGCAGACCAAGATCCCTTCGGACGTAGAACGCGTGCCACGCGACCGTTTTCGAGTCGGCGTCCCACGTCAACTTAAAGGCGCCGTTGCCGAGTGACGAGTTGTCACTGATGGAGTCGAGGTCCTCGTCAAGGGAAGAGATGTCCTCTCGGACGATGAAGACCACGCCACCTTCGACCATCGGCGGCCACGTCTGGCTCAGCATCTTCTTTTGGAGTGTCCCTAGCGCCGTCAGCACCGACGCCGCCTCTCGTTCGCCCTCCGCGTCCGGTGTGGCGTTGGTCCAGGCGTTGACCTCAGTGGTGAACGACGTCAGCGCGGCATTCGCTGGTGCGACGTCATTCACGTACTGCGCGCTCGCCGCCCTCGTAGTGATTGCACCAGCAATTGAGGACGGCGCAAAGAGGGTCGCGACAATCAGCACGGGAACGAGAACTCTCCGTATCACGCATTCACCTCGAATCGTGAGAATTTCCGAATGCTAGGTACTCGCTGTCGCCTCGTCAAGGACTCGGGGTGGAGCAGCGGCCGGGGATCACCTCGATCCTCGCGAAGGGACAGGTAGCCAACCGTAGAGACGTCGGCGCCGAGCCGTTCGTGTGACTCATCGCGGCGGCTACCACTCGCGAGTTCGAGCCTTCGGCGCCGCGGTGCGCCCATCGCGCGTGCACCGGGGTCGCCACATCCGGCCGCGATCAAGGTGTGGCTACATTGTGTCGTGCCCGAATTGCCCGAGATGCAGGCCCTCTCCGAACGACTCAACGCGCTGCTCGCAGGCACGACCTTGAGTCGGGCCGACCTGCTCGGATTCTCATCGCTAAGGACCTACGCACCAACGCCCGACTCGCTGCTCCATCACCGATTGGTATCGGTGAGCCGGCGAGCCAAATATCTAGTGTGGGAGTTTGATGACGGCGTGCGCATCGTGTTGCACCTTTCTCAAGCGGGACGATTGGATGTTGAAGAGCCGCCGAAGCAGACTCGACCCCGTGGCTCGGCGGTGCGATTCGTGTTCGCTCCAGAGGGCGCGGAACTCGAGGCGCCCGGCGTCGGCGTGCTCATGCGCGAATACGGAACTCAGCGAAAGGCGTCGTGGTGGGTGCTGCCCCCCGGTGAGGAGGGGCCGCTGGCCGGGCTCGGACCCGAACCGGGAAGCGCGGCGTTTGCCGAACTCATCCGGACCAGTACCTCGAAGCGTCGTCTCACAACCGACCTGCGCGATCAGCACGTGATGTCGGGTATCGGGCGCGGTTGGGGCGACGATATCTTGCACCGCGCCCACCTCTCACCGTTCGCTTCGTTCAGCTCGCTGAGACCCGAACAGCGTGAGTCGTTGTTGAGCGCGGCCACTGGCGTGTTGGACGAGGCCCTCGAACTCGAGCGCACTCGCAAGGGTGGACTGTCCGAAGCCAAGCTCGGCGGCCGATTCAACGTACACGGTCGCGCCGAAGAGCAGTGCCCGTCGGGGTGTGGTGACACGTTGCAACGGGTGTCCTTCGAGTCCTACGAGATGACGTACTGTCCGTCGTGCCAGACGCGCGGTCGCCCACTTGCCGACCGCCGCCTGTCTCGCTTACTCAAGTAAGGGAGTGACGTGCGGTAGCGCAGCGGAGTCCACTCCGCCGCCGTGAGCGGATCGCCGGCGCCCTAAGGCCCGCCTCCGTGTTTCCAGGACCGCCCGCAGGTTGTCCGTGAGTGAACTCGTCGTCCCCTAGGTTTCCGATTCGAGCGACATAGTGGAGTCGCTTCGCACGAGAGGTTGAAGGGGTGATGACGACGACAACGCGTCGTTCGGACCGTGCTCGTCGAGGACAACTAAGGCCCGACCATATCGTGTTGAAAAGTTGTCCAAAAATAGTCATTTAAGCGTTCCACGGAGATGACGGGTTATTAGGGTCCGCTAAGGACGTCCAGATCTCGCTTCCCACTCCGGCATCGGCCGGTGGTCGTGTGAAGAGGGATTCGTGAGCCAAGTTCAAGCGTCATTCAGCGGTGTAGATATTCAGCGCGCGACGTCACCAGTTTTCGTAACGCGTTCTTCGACCTGGCCCGCTCCGTACGTTGCACCCCCCGAAACTGATTCGAGTTCGTCACAGTAGGGGCGTCGCCGTGATCGCGCTTGAGTGGCTCTGTTGGACAGAGTTCGCGATTCCCAATGAAGGACTGCGCTTCGTCGTAGGTGGAGACGACCGTCGTGAGTTAGTACGGGTTCCAATGAATCGACGCTTCTGAAGTGAGAAAAGAAGAGTCACGTCGATCGTGTGGCACTCCGACACGGCCATTGAGTACCTCGCCTGTTGCTTCGAACGTTTGGTCCCTTTGGTCTTGATTAGTCCGCATCAAATTCGTTTCTCAACTATGAGAAATCAGCACACATCCAAGGAGTATTTATGAGTAGTACGAAACATTCACGCGTCGGCCTCCGTCGCGCCCTGATGCGACACCTGGCGCTCGGCGTCCTCGTCGCGTCGGGCCTGACGTTAGGTGTCGCCGGTGTCGCCGGCGCCACCACGGTGCCGACGAACGTCGTCACCAACAACGGCGTCACCGCGCTAGGCGGGAGCATCATCTTTACCGCGACCGTCACTGGTGCCGGCGGCGTCACGCCGACGGGCACGGTTACCTTCACGGTCACCGGTACGTCGGGCGCGACCGCGTGCTCGACGTCCAGCACGACCTTGGCGGGTTCGGCGAACGTGGCGACCGCAACGTGCACCCTTACCGCGGCCACAGTAGGAACCTACGTGGTCAGTGACGTCTACCCCGGTGACGTTAACTACAGCACCGTGACGTCGGCCACCAATACGGCCACGGTCACCCAAGCCACGCCGACCAACGTCGTGACCAACAACGGCGTCACCGCACTAGGCGGGAGCGTCATCTTCACCGCGACCCTCACGGGTCCGACGAATGGCGCCACACCGAGTGGCACCGTCGCCTTCACGGTTACCGGCACGGCCGGCGTCACCGCGTGCACGACGACCAGTGCGACCTTGGCCGGATCGGCAAACGTGGCCACCGCCACGTGCACCATCACAGCTTCGGCCGCGGGTACGTACATCGTGGGCGACGTCTACCCCGGTGACGGCAACTACGTCACCGTGACGTCAGCGACCAGTACCGCCACGATCGTCAAGGCCACACCGACCAACGTCGTGACCAACAACGGCGTCACCGCACTTGGCGGCAGCGTCGTCTTCACCGCGACCCTTACCGGCCCGACCAATGGCGCCACGCCCAGTGGCACCGTCGTCTTCACGGTGAGCGGCACGGCCGGTGTGACCGCGTGCACGACCTCGAGTGCGACATTGGCCGGATCGGCAAACGTCGCCACCGCCACGTGCACGATCACGGCCTCGGCCGCGGGTACGTACATCGTCAGTGACGCATTTCCCGCCAACGGCAACTACCTCACCGTGACGTCCGCTACCAACACCGCAACTGTGGTGAAGGCCACGCCGACCAACGTCGTGACCGATAATGGCGCGGCGACGGTCGGTGGGAGCATCGTCTTCACGACGACCGTCACCGGCCCGACCAGTGGCGCCACGCCAAGTGGCACCGTCGTCTTCACGGTTACCGGCACCGCCGGTGTGACCGCCTGCACGACGACAAGTGCGACCTTGGCGGGATCAGCGAACGTCGCCACCGCTACGTGCTCCATTACCGCAACGACCGCGGGCACGTACATCGTGAGTGACGTCTACCCCGGCGACGGAAACTACCTCACCGTGACCTCGGCTGCTGACACCGTCACGGCGAGCGTCGCGTCAAGCGGCGGTGGGACACCTCCCGCCACCACCAACGCACCGCCGCCTTCTGGCATTGCGACTTCCTCCTACGGAACACCCGTATCGGGAAGTGTGACGTCGGGCGCTCCGCTCACGGTGACGTCAACGTCGGGAACCATCACCGAGGGCGTTGTCGTGCCCACTGGTGCCCTGCCGACGGCGACGATCGTCAGCGTGTATCCGATCACGACGACGTCAGCGCTCACTGCGCTGATTCCTTCTGGTCAGTCCTACGTGACGTCCATCGCTGTGTCGTGGGAATCAGCCGGTGCAACACCCGCGTCGACGGCGCCGATCACGCTCACCATCACCGACCCCAGCATCGTTGTTGGTGACACGATCTACGAGTTGAACGCAACGGGAACCCTCACCAGTGTCGGTACCGCAACAGCCGCCGGCACGATCACCGTCACATTCTCGAGCGACCCCGTCTTTGTCGTGACGAGTCCCACACCCCTAGTGACCCCTCCGCCGATTGTCGTGGCACACGCCACGAGAGTCGTGGGCGCGGCCATTGGTGGTCGGACCGTGAACATCATGATCCTGGGCGTTGGTTTCTACGGCCGTCCGGAAATCGTGAGCAGCACGGGTCATAACACGACCCTCCTGGTGACTCACGACAGTGGCACGCAACTGAGTGTTCGGGCAACCGTCAAGTCCGGCACCACGAGTGGCGTCCACAACTTCAAGATCACCTTGGCGAATGGAAAGTCCTTCAGCGTTCACTACAGTCAGCGCTAGGCATTGAGCACCCCGCACCTTCCACTTCTCGTGACGCACATTGCGTTGCGAGAAGTGGAAGGTGCGGGTGCCAAGTAGTGGACGTGGTCCCACGGTGTGCTGGCCGGGACGTGGATCCGAACCAGTTGATTGAGAGCGAGCTCCCTCGATCCATCCTTCGTCGCCTCAGCTCCGAGCCCCGTCAGATGAGCGACCGTGAGAGGTGAGTGTTCGACTCATTGCTGATTCTTGAGCGTTTCGGTGTCAGCGAACGTAGACCGTGCTAGTCGAGGAACGGAAGTGCCAAGCAGAATGGGTGGCCCGCGGGGTCGAGCATGACTCGCCAGCGATCCGGATTGGATTGCTCCGCTGCGATCCGAGCGCCCAAACGCACGGCGTCACTTTGCGCGGCGTCAAGGTCGTCGACATTCAAGTGCAGATGGATCTGTTTCGGGACGGCCGGGTCTGGCCACGTGGGGGGCTCGTAGTCGGGCACCTTGAGGGCGATTAACCAGCCACCGTCCACTTTGACGGCGTGGAACTCGTCGTTGCGGTGCGTGACTTCGCCGCCGAGCAACGCCGCCCAGAAGTCCGCGAGGACGGAAGGCTCCGCGCAGTCGAGCGCCGTTGAACCCAGTCGCGCCGTCGCCATTGCTCAGAGCCTAGGTGACACCTGTGCGCGGGGCACCGAGCGGTGGCGAATGCAGTGACGATGGGTCTCACAAGTGCGCGGGCTTGGGCCCAGCACTAAGCGTCGCGCTGGGAAAAACTGAGAAGTTGCGACACGGCCATTCTCGCAACGAAGAGTTATACAAACTCGCAGAGCGGCCTCTAGATACTGCCGAGGAGAGAGCCGTCAGCGAAGAAGAGGGTGCTAAGGACTCGATGGCCGCGAATCGGGTGTTCGCCCTTCAAGGCGATGCCACCACCGTGTAGGAATTAACGTTCGTGATCAACCCCAGGGTGCTGAGGCCGAGAGGAAGGGGGACTCAACCATGGCGGGGGCAGGCAGATCCTTTGAGGCATCACGCAGAATCGAAGCCGCGGCGGCCACCATCTTCCAGATCCTGGCGAGTCCGCAACGTCATAGGGACTTCGACGGATCCGACATGCTCCGAGGAGCCGTCCTCGAGCGTCCCATCTCCGGCGTGGGCGACACCTTCACCATGAAGATGCACCGGCTGGGCGACGACTACCTCATGCTCAACTACGTCGTGGAGTTCGAACCAGATCGCCGCCTTTTTTGGGAACCAGCTCCCGGTGACCCTTCTCGGACTGCGGGGAACGATCCCGCCAAAGTCGGCATACCTGCGGGCTATCGCTGGGGGTACATCCTGAATCCAGAAAGTGACAACGTCACTGTCGTCACCGAGGTCTTCGACTTCGGCCCGTTGCCGGAGGACCTCCTTCGTGACGGCGGGACCTGGATCAACGGAGCCAATTCAATCGTGGAGTCCATGGCGGCCAGCCTGGAGAAGCTCGATCAGATAAGTACCGCGTAGCACCTCCCGGACCGGAGTTGAGGTGCACGCGAGGGCTCGGCACTGGAAACTCGTTGATACCGGCGATCGATGTGAGTCCGATTAGACGTGAACGTCTCCATCCAGAATGCTCCCGTTGGTGATACCTCCAGAAGTAAGGAGAAGTTTCACTTACCGTTCAACGGTCGTAGGCCGCTTGAAGTGCGGCGATATCGAGTTTGTCCATGGTCATCATCGCGTCGACGGCTTGCTGGGCCCGCCTTCGATCGGTCGAACCAAAAAGTGAATCGAGGACCGAGGGCACGATCTGCCACGACAGTCCGTACCGATCCTTCAACCACCCGCATCGTCCGGGCTCCCCACCGTCCGCGGTCAGGCGTTGCCAGAGTTCATCGATCTCGCCCTGCGTCTCAACTTTGACGAACAAAGAGATCGCCTCGGTGAAGCCCGCGTGCATGGGGCCTCCATTGAGAAGAAGCAGTTGCTGGCCACACAACTCAATCATCGCGGAGGAGATAGGTCCATCGTCATCGCCGAACATGGCGGAATTCGACGCGTCGGGAAAAATCGACGTGTAGTAGGCGATCGGTTCGGCCAGATCAGTGTCGAACCAAAGGAACGGGGTGATAGACGGCAGGGCGATCCTCCTGGCTACTTGTCGCGTAATACGAAAAGACCGAGATTAGTTGCATCAATGCTGCTCAAGTCGCGCTGAAGGCGCTCGGCACGCGGCCGACGCCAGATTTTGCCCAGTGCACAGTGCGCCTGTTCAGTAACGCACGATGTGAGACAAATCAGTAACGGCTGATCTGTGACACTTTAGTTAGTTATTCCTTCTGTGGCGGGCGCTGAGCCCGCTTTTTCCTGACTCCTCCTCTCGTGGTTC
>Ga0182012_10001379_pt1 | contig 26684 bp, 35 predicted proteins | sample 612S2SmetaG_FD_120486 | JGI IMG/M metagenome (GOLD analysis project Ga0182012, IMG submission 120486) | Permafrost microbial communities from Stordalen Mire, Sweden - 612S2S metaG | ecosystem: Environmental > Terrestrial > Soil > Wetlands > Permafrost | place: Sweden: Stordalen | collected...
CGGAAGTCGGCGTCGAAATGGCTCACGGAGATTGCCGACAAGAGGAAGGCCACGCCGGATACCACACTTGCTCGTGGCCTGGTTGCGACAAAACATACGCAGTTCTGTCGCCACCTGTAGGGGAGAGCGAATGATATCCGTTCTATGCGGCAACTGTCGTCACTTCAACTTCCAACACGGCCCTCGCGGACGTGGCGCATGTGAGGTGAACGGATGGGGGCCAGGCGATGGTTGTCACGGCGAACCATATTCGTGCAGTTGCAAGAAGTTTTCGGGGCCACCTGTAGGGACGCAAGAATGAGCCGCACGGTTTGGTTGAGTGACGGCTTGGCGACGAAGGCTCATTCGATTGATGGGAAGGCGAACAGTGATATGTGGGCTACGCCGTGTGGTCAGAAAATTCAAGTCAGGAAAGGTAACACCGTGGACGAAAGGGGGATCATCATCTCGTGGGATTTGCTGAATCCCGAGCGAATGGAGTTGTGCAAGAAATGCTTTCCAGGGAGCCCCGCGAATGAGTGACCGCGACCTGATTTGCAAAAACTGCGGCAAAGAGATAGATGCGTCAGGTGCACCAGTAGAGGGGCGGGACACCTCGGGCGGTGCCGGATGAAGCGCACGATCTTCGCTCTGACGCTGACGTTCGTGGCGTTCGTCTATGGGGCAATTCTCGCCTCGCATGAGTACACGCAACCACCCGTCGACCACGCGCCTTACTACCAACTATGGGAATCGACCTACCGATGATGAGTGATCAAGAGTTACCTGGCATGTGGTCCCACACCGATTTCGAGGGCGGTGACCCGGATGAGCGCTCTTACGCCGAACGCGGCTGGCCAGCCGTCTACCAGGTCGATTGTTTCCAGTGCTCGCTCTGGCGCACCTTCGATCAGGAATCCGACGCCCAAGCCTGCCGCGATTCGCATCGCCATCGCGGGGCCACCATTCGCAAGATTTGGCGCACCTACCTGGAGGAGAGAGGAGGTGAACCAACAGTGACTGACAAGCGGTTGAATGCGTAACATCCCTCGGACAAGGATTTCACATGATAAAGAAGTTTCTCTACCTACTAGTTACTGTTGTTTCATTCTCGGCGTTTGGAAATGCAGCGGGGGCTGCTCACACCTTGGTCAGCCCCTCGATCATGCAACGGGTCCTACGGGTCCACGATTGTGAGGAACCGGGCAACTGGAACGTTGACGGGCCACGCTACTACGGTGGTTTAGGTTGGCTATCGGCCACCTGGCTCGCTTGGCGGGCTCCCGATTTCCCACTTAACGCTGCGTTAGCCACTCCTGAACAACAAGCCTGGGCGATGGACCACTTCGTTGCGAGCGCTGAGCATGGGTGGTGGCCCGATCAAGCGGGCTGCACCGGGGGGTATTGACGACTTGCTGTGCTTAAATGGGTTTGCAATGAACGGGGCCGGTGGTGAGGAAATCTGGTGGCTAGACACGCCATGCAGCGGCAAGGGCGAACTCTTCTTCTCCCAGCACCCCCGCGACATCGAACAAGCGCGACTGATCTGCCACTCAAGTTGTTTGTCGCGTGAGCAATGTTTGCAGTACGCGCTCGATCATCACGAACAGACGGGTGTGTGGGGTGGCGAATCGGGTCGATCTCGACGTCGTATCGCACGTCTAAGGAGAAAACCGCCAGCGTGATAAGATTCCTTCAGGCTACCCCTGGAGGCTAAGACCATGACCGCAACCGTTGTTAAGTTCGGAAACGCGAAACCCAAGAACGTCAATCACAACTTCCCCTGTGTTTCGTACGTGCACGTTCCAGAAGAGAACGACCACGACCCCGACATCGACATTGAGGCGCTGCGCTCACACGTAGCCAACGCCTACGCCTACAAGAACGGCGTGACGAACTTCCCCGGAGCCGAGTCGCTGCTTGAAGTCGTGGCCCCCGGTTCGATCTGGACGGAGTTGGCGAACGAGGACCCCACGTGGGTGGCCTCCGACGACGACAACCAACTAGCCGCAGCGTTCGCCGCCTGGTACAACTGCCCGCTGGGCGAGCCCGATGACGTCGAGGAAACGTACTACACCAATCGAGGAGCCCCGGGCGTCAAGATGTCGCCCGGACCCGTCGATCTCCTGGTGAACTCTGGTTATGACCTCGTATCGAAGCAGACGGGTGGTGGCGGCATCTACACCGCGACCGGCACCGCGACCGCGACGTCCGCGACGTCGTTGACGAACACGGGCGCGGCCTTCTCCACCTCGCTGGTGGGCCAGATGGTCTGTACGCCCACGGTCTATGGCGTGATCGAATCCGCGACCGCTACGGTCCTTACCATTGACCGCTGGTACAACTACACCACACCGGGTGGTGCGGCGGGCTCCACGCCGGCCGGCACCACGACCTACGTAGTTACTCCCGGCAACGCACCTGCTTTGTTTATGGGCGTATCTACCACGAACTCGGCGTCGAGTGCCACGGACACGACCATGGCGGGCGAGATCACGACTGCAGGTGGTGGCCTGATTCGCGCCATCGCGACGTACGCTCACACGGCCTCGGCCTCGACCTACACCCTGGCCAACACCTTCACCGCGAACGGCACCGACTCACTGCCCGCGACGGTCTATCGCATGGGGTCCTTCATATCGATGGTTTCGGGCTGGGCGGGTTCGATGATGCTGGAAACCTTGCTCAACGCATCCGCGACCATCACGACCTCCGGTGACGCGGTTACGGTCACTGACACTGTAACGGTCTAACCCGCAGGTGGCCAACTGCGGGCAAACCGAGGACCGGCGCTCGGACGAGTTTTACGAAGACACCTGCGAGTTGCACCCCTTCGGGTGCCACACGCGGGTCGTCGCCCTCGGTGTGGAGGTCCACGACACGCCCGCCTACAAGCGACCGCCGACTCCCGGCGCACTTGAAGCCGAAGCGTTCGACCCCGAGATTGCCGAGACTGAGATGAAACTCCTCGCGTTGCGCGTGAATCGCCAACTCGCTCACGACGAAGCGTTCCAGCGGGGGGCGAACTGATGTTGCACCTACCCCACGTCGAGGAGCACCGCTGGCACGACCGCGAGATCGAGCGCATCGCGAAGCGTTGTCGCGGTGGCGTGGCGATGCAGCGCGACTACTCGGTGGACTCGGGTGCCATCGCGATCACGGCGGGCACGGCGCTCTACATGCTCGGCGTCAAGACCGCGAGCACCTGCCCCATCGACATCATCGGCATCATCTTCGGCGGCGACTCGCAGAACGCGGGCTCGATGAAGGTCGAGGCGGTGACGTGGACGAGTGACGGCACCGGTACGTCATCGACCCCCAAGCCCTACAACGGTGACGCGCAGTTGCTCACCACGCCGACCACGACCGCGAAGGTGAACTACACCGTGGCCCCGACCGGCACCATCACCGTCATTCGCACCTGGGTCCAGTACGTGCCGGTGGGAACGTTCGAGTTGCTCCTGCCGCTCGGTCGCGAGTACACCATCCCGATCTCGACCTACTATGGTCTGCGCATCACCTCGACCACCGCATCATTCAACGCCAACGCTGCGCTGATCTTCGAGGAATAGCGATGTCGCTCTGGCGGCGTCTGGTGGCGTGGTGGTTCGCGGCTGACCGCAAACCCGTGTCGCACTATCGCGTGCCGCAAGACCACTTCGACAAGTGGGGCCAGTACATCATCAAAGACCCGAAGATCGCGCGGGCCGCTCGTTACGCGAAGAACCTCGGCGCGACGATGACTGCGGTAACGTTCGCCACGCCAGTGACGACAACTCCCACGCACACGATCACGAGTTTCACGATGGCTTTCACCGGGGTCACGAGTGGGCAACCCATCGTGATCTACGTCACGAGCAGTGGCGCATCGCCAACGCTCGCGCCGACCTTCAGTGACAATTTCAGCACGTCCTACACCTATACCTTCCTCGGCCTCACTGGGCAGAGCGGGTTGAGTGGTCGCGCTCAGTTGTACGCCGTGGTCGCGACTGGCGGCTCAGGGACCTCGGGCACCGTCACTGTCGCGGGTCTATCAAGCAATTCAGGGTGGTACTACAGCGGTTGGGGCGCGTCCGCGATTGGTGCGTCAACGGCGGCGGGCATCAAGTGTCTTGACTCCTGGGCCTTGACCTATGCGCCGTCTGGTTCGGCTTCTGGACAGTGCCCACCCCTGGTCCCCGCGACGTCGAATGATGGCGTCATCATCGCGGCATTTCAAAATACTGCCTCAGGTTCTATAACAGTGGCCCCGCCGAGTTCACCTTGGGGGCAAACGGCGACCGCCACTGGTGGGTCCGTTGGTGGAATTGCGACTCAGAGTGGGCCAACCATCAACGCGGCCATCAGTGCTCCTTGGTCGTTCAACGATGAATCCGGTTCAACCGACGACACGACCTACGCCACGGTCATGCTCCTGCCCTTGGGCCAGGCCCCTCTCACCGGACCCATCGGCTCCCTCGTCACCGGCGCGGCCTTAGCGACCCTCGCGGTCTCGCCCTACCTCGCGGGTGACGCACTCGTGCTCTTCGCTATCAACGAAAGCAACTCCGAGGATTTGTTGACGACCGTGAGTGGTGGCGGTGTCGGGTACTGGAATAGAGCGGTCTACTTGCAGGGAATAACCTCGTATTCAATCGAAATCTGGTGGGGGGTGGTCACGACGGCGGGCGCGTCCACGATCACCGTGACGAACCCCAACACGACCTACACAAATCAGTATCTTGCGGTTCAAGAGTTCAGGGGCGCGGGCACCGGCACGTGGACTAATGATGGTCTGCCGGTCACTCAAACCGGCACGGCGGCGTCGTGGGCCACGACATCACTCACACCCACGACTGGCACCGATATCTGGATTAGTTCCGCTGCCGGGGGCTTCTCCCTCACTGGCTCACTGACCAACGTGGTGTACCCGAACATTGTGGGTGGTGACTGGGGTTTGGCCACCGGCCTCGCTTATGGCGCGGTCACTTCAGCGACCTCGAACACCTGGACTCAGGGCTCCTCGCTGGCGTATCTCTCGCTCGCGATGCTCTTGACGTATCAACCCAACGCCTGCGCTCCAGTCGGTGAGTGGGTGACCAATGGGTCCCAAACGCTCGCGGTCACGATAGCCAACATCGGTGACTTGTTAGTCGTGGCTTGGGGCGATACCGGGGATAATGGCCCTCTGTTGAGCGTGTCGGGCGGTGGTGTGACGACGTGGATTAAGGCCAAGGCGGAGTTCAGCGCCGCCAATTACTCGGCGGAGATTTGGTACGGCGTCACGACATCGACCGGCTCCCAAACGATCACGGCCACCAACACCACGAGCACTTATGACACCAACAGTGCGATAGGTGCCGTCGAGTACACGGTCGCCAGTACGGGTACCTGGTCGCTCGATGGAACGAACACCAACTCGGGCACCGCCACATCGGGCACCTTCCCCTCAATCACCCCCACGGGGAACTTCGAGTTGTACTTCGCCGCGCTGAGCACGCTGACTTCTATGACTATCGGCCAAGGTGCGGGGGGCGTCAATCTCGGTTTTCAATCTGCCATCGTGAACCTCACCGCTGAACGCCAAGGCTTGATCTTCACCACGAGTGCGAATAACAGCGTGGCGCAGGCCCCGACCTGGACGGCGGCTAACCACCCTTACGCCGGGGCGTCAGCGGTGTTCAAGTTCACGCCGTCCTCGAAGGGCGCTCCCGTGCAGCCCAAGATTCCGACCTCCCAGGCGGCGCACACCGCGAGCCTTCAGTAGGCGTCGATGGCTAGGTTCGGGCGCACTCAGACCCAGGCGGTCTTCCGGTCGATAGCGCGTAAGCGGCAGCAACTCGCTCGCACGGCCACCGATTCTATTTCGATCAGCGACAGCGCGAGTCGCTCGCAGGCGCTCGCCCGCACCAGCACCGATTCGATCAGCGTTAGCGATTCGACGTCGCGCACTACCGCTTTCGTTGGGCGCACGTGCACCGATTCGATCTCGATCAGCGACACGGCCTCACGCTCCGCAACCACGCGCACGCGCACCTGCACGGACTCGATTTCGATCAGTGATGTAGCCTCCCGTACTCAATCGCTGGTTGGCCGTACTGGCGCTGACTCGATCTCGATTACAGACTCACCAGCCCGCACCTTCACCTACGTGCGCAACTGCACGGACACCATTTCCTTCTCTGACGTCGCTACTCGTGCGGCCCAGGCATTCGTGCGCTCAGCCACCGATAGCATCGCACTTACTGATTCCCCGACCCGTTCCTTCACCCAAATTCGAACTGCCACCGATTCAATCTCGATCACGGACGTCGCCACGCGGTCAGCGACCTCCTATTCGCGCACCTGCACCGATAGTATTGCGCTTACCGACTCTGCAAGCCGCGCCATCACGCAGACGCGCACGGCCAGCGACAACATCTCAATCTCGGACACCACGACGCGGGCTGCGCAAACTATCGCCCGTACGGGCACCGATTCGATCTCGATTGGCGACGTTGCTATTCGCGCACCATCACTTACTCGCACGTGCACCGACTCGATCTCCATATCCGACACCGCCAACCGATCAGCGCAGTCCTTCACGCGGACGGCTACCGATTCAATCAGTGTCTCGGACAGCGCATCGCGTGCGCAATCCATCACCCGCACAGCCACGGATTCGATCTCCATTAGCGATGTGGCGACGCGCTCGGCGGTCACCTTCACGCGCACTACTACTGATTCGATCTCGATTTCCGATTCTGCTAGTCGCTCCTTCACGAGAGTTCGCACCACCACGGATTCGATCACAGTCTCCGATGCGACCACCCGCGCATCAATCACCTTCACGCGCACGTGCACCGATTCAATCTCGATCAGTGATAACGCCACGGGCGTCTACATTCCGGGCTCGCGAACGGCCACCGATTCGATCTCCGTTAGCGATTCGGCTTCGCGTACTCAATCGATCACGCGCACCGCCATCGATGGTATCTCGATCTCGGACGTCGCCACGAGGTCAGCGCAAGCGTTCACTAGGACGGCCACCGACTCGATTTCCATCAGTGACTTGGCATCGCAGGTTAGTCCCGTATTCCGCACCACCACCGACAGCATCCCGATCTCGGATGTGGTCACTCGTTCGGCACAATCCCTAGCACGCACCACTACCGACTCGATCACAGTCTCTGACTCTAGCGCTAGAACCCAAGCCTTTACGCGTACCACTACTGACAGTATCTCAGTTTCCGACGTCGCCACCCGTTCTTCGACATCCTTCACTCGCACCGCAACCGATAGCATCTCGATCAGCGACGCTACGACGCGCTCCGTACAGTCTCTCACCCGCACCACTACTGACAATATCTCGATCTCGGACTCGGCATCGCGTGCATTCACCCGTACTCGTACTCTAACGGATTCGATCTCCGTCAGTGACGTGGCCACTCGCACGGCGCAATCTTTCATTCGCATCGCCAGCGACGTCTTCTCCTATTCGGACATTGCCTATCGCGCCCCATACACCCCGCGTACTCAGACCGACTCAATACCGATTTCGGATGTCGCTTCTCGGGCCTCTCTATCATTCAACCGCACCCTCACCGACTCCGCATCTCTTACCGACTCCGCATCTCGTGCTTACGCCCTATCACGAACGGCCACTGATTCGATCTCGATCTCGGACGTTGCAGCGCGCTCTACCCAACTCCTTCTACGTACCGCCACTGACTCAATCTCGATCAGCGATACCGCGTCGCGTACGTTTACACGAGTTCGCACTCTAACCGATAGTATCGCATTAACCGATTCCGCTAGTCGCACCATCAGCCAGACGCGAACGGCTACGGATTCCGTCGCATTGACCGATTCCGCTAGTCGAACACAATCAGCCTTCGTGCGCACCTGCACGGATAACGTCGCCATCTCGGACTCCGCCACGCGCTCGTTCACGCGCATTCGAACGACCACCGACAACATCTCGATTACGGACGTCGCAAGTCGTGCGGTCTTCACCTTCACGCGTACTGCGACCGATAGTGTCGCCATCTCGGACTCGGCATCACGCACGCAGACCATCACCCGCACGTGCACGGATTCGATTACTCTCACGGACTCAGCATCCCGCTCGTTCACCAGGACTCGCACCACCACTGATTCCATCTCCGTTTCCGACGTCGCCGCCCGCTCCTCGCAAACGTTCACTCGCACCACTACTGACTCCATCTCGATCAGCGACTCGGCATCACGCACGTTTACGCGTACTCGCACCACGACGGATTCGATCTCCATATCCGACGTCGCTACCCGTGGTGCCCTGCTATTCGCTCGCACCACCACGGACTCCATCTCGCTCACGGATTCGGCAACGGGAGGTGGCGTACGCACTCGCACGGCGACTGATTCGATTGCAGTCTCGGATGTAGCGACCCGTAGTGCGTTCACGCGTACTCGAACTGCCACGGACTCCATCACGTTCTCCGATACTGCTAGTCGTTCCTTCCTCGAATCACGCACTTGCAGCGATTCCATAATTGTCTCGGATTCCGCATCGCGGACCTCACCGCGCACGCGCACTTGCGTAGATTCCGTGTCAATCACGGATTCCGCTACGCGCTCATCACTGGCCTTCACTCGCACTGCTGTCGATTCGATCTCGATCTCGGATACGTCGAGTCGTAACGCCGCACGTACGCGCACCTGCACTGATTCCGTGACTGTCTCCGATAGCGCTAATCGCTCATCCTTGGCGCGAACTCGTACCGCCACCGATAGCGTTACTCTCACGGACTCCGCTTCCCGCTCGTTTGGGCGTACCCGCACCGCCACGGACTCGGTATCGATCAGTGACTCAGCGCAGCGTACGTCGCCTCGCACGCGCTCGTGTAGCGATTCAGTATCCGTGAGCGACTCCGTTACGCGGTCGCATCAACTCTTCGCCCGTACCTGCATCGACACGATTTCACTGTCCGATTCGGCCACTCACGCGTTCGTGCCCAACCGCACTTGTACCGACTCCATCGTGATCTCCGACGCGGCTCTTCGAACTTCGCCACGAACACGCTCTTGCGTGGACTCGGTATTCGTGGGCGACGTAGCGCAGCGCACGCAGCCATCCTTTACGCGGTCTTGCAACGACTCCATCCCGATCTCGGACGCGGGCACGCTCATCTTCATCGTCGCCCCGGCGTGGCGTGATCTGAAGGTCGTGCATACTTGGGTCCAGTGGTCTGCGTACTCGTCGCTGGGCTGGGGAGCGGACGCCCAAGTGGGCTCACGTGTAGCGGCCAAACTGCAATCAGCGTGGTATGCTGGGGGCTTAAGCACATCATTGGGGACGAAATGAATACCACATTGAAACTCCCGGCGCTCTCCACTGAGTATGTGTACTGCCAGGTGCAGGCCACCGACGTGGCTAACACGGGTAACCCATCCGGTAATCCTGTGCAGTTCGCTTTCATCACTGATCTTCAAGCCAGCCCCACCGAGGCCACCGAGTGGTACTCGGGCTCTTGGGTGGAAGACGGTGGGCCCGTACTGTGGACGGCTCGTTGTTTAGTGGGGCCTAGTGGCGTGGTCACCTTCGAGCCGGGTACCACCTACGTGATTTGGGTACAGATTGCCGACTCACCTGAAACTCCGATCTTGCGTGCTGGGACCCTAACCGTCGTATGACCACCGCACTCGCCTCCCCCTTCACTTTTGCTGCCGATCTCCTCGACCCACTGTTTACTGAGGAAGAGCGAGCGCGTGGATTGGAGATTTGGCGCGAAGTACGCCGCCCTTCGCAGTGTGCGCCAACTGACCCCATCGACTGGTACCTGTGGCTCATCCTCGCCGGTCGTGGTTGGGGCAAGACTCGCACCGGCGCTGAGTGGTTGCTCGATGAGATGACGGCCTTTCCTCACTATTGGTACGCAATGGTGGGTCCGACTACCGACGACATCCGCGACATCATGGTAGAAGGCGAATCAGGTTTGCTCGCCTGCGCCGATGCCCGCAAGATTCGTTACCACTGGAATAAGCAACTGGGGCATTTCAAGATTGTCGGTGGAGCGCGTGCGGACACCTTTACCGCTGAAAAACCGGATGGTGTGCGAGGGCCGAACCTCCGCGCTGCCTGGGGCGACGAGCCCGCGTCATGGCGTTACGGTCAAGAGGTTTGGGACACCCTACAGTTCGCCATGCGTAAAGGCAACGTACGCGTCTGCATGACCGGTACGCCGAAATCCACGCCCTTCATTCGCATGCTCATCCAGGCTGCGGACGTGATCACCAAGGGCCACTCGGACGAGAACCGCGCCAACCTCTCCGAGAAGTTCTACTCGCGTGTCATTAAGCCCTACGTGGGTACGCGTCTTGGTCGCCAGGAACTCGCCGCTGACATCCTGGACGACGTGGAGGGTGCGCTATGGACGCCCGCCACCATCGACGCCAATCGTGTACAGACGGTGCCCTCACATCAGGAACTCGACGATGGTTTTTACGTGGACGTGGCCGATCTCATTGCGCTATTGATCTCGATGGACCCATCCGTATCGAACAACGAGAAGCGCAACGTCAACTCTGGCAAGATTCAACGAGCCTCGGACGAAGTGGGCATCGTGGTCGCGGCTCTTGGGGAGAACGACCACGGTTACATGCTGGGCGATTTCTCCGGTCGCATGCCCTCTCATAAGTGGGCCAAGCGCGGGCTCGATCTCTACGACCAGTACGAAGCGGACCGCCTGATTGCGGAGGTCAATAACGGTGGTGATCTCGTTGAGAGTGCGATTCGCGCCGCGTGCAAGGAGTCCGGTCGCCCAATGCCGCTATACAACAAAGTACGGGCGGGCGGCAAACTCGGCTCAAAGGGTTCGCGTGCGGAGCCGGTGGCGCAACTCGATATTGACGGCTTGATTCACCACGTGGGTTACTTCCCCCTAATGGAGGACGAAATGACGACGTGGATTCCCAGGGCTAAGGGGCAGAAATCCCCGAACCGAATCGACGCCCGAGTGTACGCATTTAGTGAATTGATGTTGCGCAAGCAGGGACGAAAGTTAGGATACACGATTTCATGAGCGCACTAGACCGACTCCGAGCCGTGATCTCTGGCGAACAACGAGCGCTCAGCACTGCGCTCGAACGCCTTGACAATAACGGCGTGATTGAACGACGCGACCCCCTGGGTGCGACGCAGACGATATCGCCTTACTCAACCATGAGCAAGACGATGGTAGCGGAATGGGACGCTGACCAGGCCATTAAACTCGCATACTACGCCAACGTCTACGTCTACCGGTGCGTCTTTCAGTGCGCACAGGCGATTTCGGGTCTGCCGTTCCGAGTGGGTAAGGACCCCGAGAAGCCTGACGTATTCAGCACTGACGCACCGATGGCGGTATTACTATCACCCCCTCCCGGTGGACCGGCCCCCGGCGTATCGGCTCGCAAACTCTTCGCGTGGACGATTGCCCAGTATCTGATCACGGGCAAGTACGCGTGGGAGATCGAATGCGAGGGCAAACGAGGTAAGGGGAAGATCGTCAACCTCTGGCCTCTCGTTTCGTGTGCTCTCTACCCGGAGCCCACTAAAGGAGGCTCGGCTTATTTTGAAGGCTACGAATACGGCAAGCCTGGAGTAATGAACACGCAGATTAAACACTTCGTACCGGAACAAGTCTTTTACGGCTGGCGTCCTTCGCAGCACGACTACCGCCAACCGGAGAGTGCGTTAATGGCCGCACGGCTCAACATCTCGGTAGCCGTGATGCAGGACCGTTACGATTTCGCGTTCCTTCGCAACGACGCACGCCCCGCCGCCATCATCGTGCACGAGGCATTCTCGAGAACGGAAGAGCGCGACGCCTTCATGCGAGCCTTCCGTGGTGATTTTCGTGGACCCGATAACGCGGGCAAGGCGTTATTCGTACAGGCGACTGGTGAGGATGGCGCAGGCGTGCAGGGTGCGATGGACGTCAAGACCTTGGGGCTCAGCCAGCGGGATGGGCAGTTCATCGCTCGCTACGCGCAGAAGATCAATGACATCTGCGTGGCCTTGGGTACACCACTGTCCATCTTGGGCGATTCGACGAAGCGAACCTACGACGCGGCCAACGTCGAGCACCGCAACTGGTGGGAATCAACCCTACAGCCGTTGTGTTTCGAGATTGCGGACGAGATCAACATGCAGATCGCCCCGCGAATGGGTAGTGAAGTAGGCTGGTTCGACTTCTCGCAGATCAAGGCGCTGCAATCGGATAGCCGCCTCCTGGCGCTGGGTCCGACCCTGCCACTTCTCGTGGGACCGGGTAAGCCCATCACGTACTCGGAGTTCCGCAACGAACTCGGGCTCACCGAGTTACGCCCCGCCGACGAGAAGAACGAGGAGATGGTCGCGACCTCCGCTGCTGCCCTAGCCGACAAAGCGGGCCCGCAGCCTCCCGCGCACTCGGCGCTGCCGCCCGATGGCACGCCCGACAAGTCGCCCTCTGGCACGCAATTACACCCGCCCGTTAGTGGTCCCGGCTCAGGCTCAGCCACTGGCAAACTCGCACGCGAAGCGTTGGAGATCAGGGCCCGCAACAAGGAGACTCGCGCCATGCAGTGGCGCATGATTGACGCCACGGCTAAGGGACTAGAGCCCGTGTTCGAATCGACCATGAAGGCGCTGTTCGAGAAGCAAGCGGCCAGCGTATTCGCACGGTTGGGCGGTCGTCGAGGCAAGAGCCTTATGACGCGGGCCCCCGGCAAGGACGCTCTCGACGCGGCCAAGATCGCCTACATCGAGGAAGTGATGCGTAGCATCTTCGATAAGGAGTTCTGGAAGTTGGAGACTGCAGCGGCGATACGAGGCACCTACGGAGCGATTTCGGCTGCCGCCATCGCCGCCGCACGCCAGGACTTCCTCGAAGCCGTCGAAGCGGACGCCATGGACGACGTGTTCGACACTACCAACCCCTCGGTGGTCGATTTCATCATGGCACGCGCCAATCAACTAGCGGGCCAGATCAGTGAAACCACGTACGATCAGATACAGGAGGCTCTGCGCGAAGGAGTAACGGCGGGCGACGACATCCCCGCCATAGCGGACCGCATTCAAGAGGTCTTCTCCGACGCTGATGATCTCCGCGCTACGACTATTGCGCGTACGGAGGTGATCTCCGCGTACAACGGCACCACGGAGTTGCTCGGTACGTTGCTGCCTGATGACGTGGCCAACGGCAAGGCGTGGATAACTACGATGGACGGACGCGAACGCGACGCGCACGCCGATGCCGATGAGCAACAGGTCGCTCTAGGTCAACCGTTCCAGGTGGGTGGCGAAGAGTTGCTTTACCCTGGCGACCCCTCGGGTTCGCCCGAGAACTGCATCAACTGCCGATGCGCCGTGAGTCTGCTTGCCCCGGAGGACTGGGATGGTGGACAGCAGCGTGCGGTGCAATTAGACCTGCGAGAGATTAGGGAAGGGCTGTGGCAGTAAGGTGGTCAGCGCTACTAATTGAAGAGCGCGATGACGATGATCTGCTGGATGAGCCATTCTTAGTACGTACCTCCAAGCGCCAGTACAATCCTGACGAACCCCGCGATGAAAAAGGTGAATGGACCTCGGGCGCTGGCGCTCCTGGCGATGCTAAAGTAGAGGCCGACAAGGAAGGTGTCTGGCGAGGCAAGGATACCGAACTCAAATACGTCAACTACACTGGTGCCACTGGCAACAAAGATCACATCACTCGTACGGAAATGGGAACCATCCCACTCGCCGCTGTCACGCACTTAAAAGGTGTCATGGGCGAAGACCCGAAGGAGCACTACCAGAAACTATCGGGTGATGCCGAAGTAGGAAAAAAGCACTGGGACGAGTTCGTGCAAGACATTAAAGAGAACGGCATCAAAACTCCGATCTTCATTACCGTAGAACACGGACCCGGTAAAGAGCCGATGATCAGCGAAGGCAACCACCGCATGGAGGCCGCACGCGTGCTTGGACTGAAGACGGTGCCCGTGGAGATTCGATATTTCGGCCACGCTGAGGACCAAGGCACTGTCGCTGCGCGTGCAGGAATCGAACAGATAAAGACGAGTAGTACCAGCACGAGCACTCTACCCGAAGGTGCGCACGACTTCATACAAAAACAGGTGAATGACTTCTACAAGGCGGGAGGTTCGATTAAGATATTAGGTAAAACGCTCAGTACGCCTGATCTCGTAGCAGCGCAAGACAACTTCAAAGAGCACTCCGATATCCTAATGGATCGAATAGACTACGCCCAAAGCGGCGGGGGTCCATTGGGTAATACTGACGGTACGGTTCTTGATCGAATGAGTATGGGTATCTCCTTTATGCAATTGGCTTTAGTGGACGATGCTATGCCATCGGTGGCTGTGGCGTATGACGCTGAGGGCAACGTAGCGGGTGCGATGTCGTTTAGTGTTTATACACCCTCGGGTACGGGACCAGTGCACATCGGATACTTGGGGTCAATGGGCACCACCCCTGGCACGGGTACTGCATTACAGGTGGCTGTGGCAAAAGTGGCAGCCACTGCGGAAAAGGACATCTCCAGTACAGCAACCGATCAAGCACTGTCTTATCACAGTTTGATTGGGCGAACGCTGGATGAGACTAATCACTCGTCATGGACCAAGGAGCAGGTGGCCGAAGTGGCCTCCTTGTCGCCGTGACAAATCACCTGGTAAACTGGAGGGATGATGACTGACTACGACCCCGACGAAGTGTTCCCCTTCTGGCAGACGCCCGAGGGGAAAGCAATATTGAGTACTAAACTGGACAAAGACGATAGGAGTGCTATGACCACCGAACATCGCGTGATGAAGTTCGAAGTGTTAGAGATGCGAGAGCCTGAGAACGGCATGCCCGCTTGGGGCTGGTTTCGCGTCAACAACTACAAGGCAACTGACACCTACGGCACTCGATTCGCTCAGGGCGGTTGCAAGGAGTACATGGACGCCTTTCCCAATCGCCCCACTTTGCTGTTCGGCCACGGCATGCAGGGCGGCATCGATGCCGTACTCGGTCATCGCGTGGACTGGAAGGAGTCGCCGCAGGGGCTCGACATCAAGTTCGAGTTCGACGACTTCGATGCGGTGCCTCGCGCTAAGCAGGCATTTACACAGTTGCGTTCGCGTTCCCTCGATTCGTTTAGCGTGGGCTTTATCCGTGAGAAGGACCAACGCTCAGACGACAACGAATTCACCCTGATCTCGAAGTATCAACTACCGGAGGTAAGTATCGTGATCGAAGCCAGCAACCCTGGAACGGGCGTCCTGCAATTGTCGGGTACGCGCAGCGACCAGGCCGACGCCATAGCCGATGTGATGTCGCGCCTTCATGCCGATCAACTCACCGTTGAGGAGGCCAATACTGAGATGCGTACCATCCTGGCTCGCGCCGATGACGCCAAAATGAAGGACTGCGCCACCTGTGGCGGTACGGGCAAGATTCATGACGGTAACATGGACTGCCCCGATTGCGATGGCACCGGTAAAGTCGAGATGCGCGACGCACGCGTTGATCTCTACATCCCGCGCACCATCTGGCGACACCTAGCGGACGAAATCCGTGGTGGGCTCGTTGAATATCGCGGCAAGTACACCGCCCAGCAATTGCGCGAACTCTTGAAGAAGGGTCACGCCATGAAGAACGAGAAGGGCGAACCGTCTTTTCCGATTGACGACGAGGAAGACCTCGATCACGCCATCATGGCTGTGGGGCTTGGCAACAAGAATGGCGACGCAATTCGCCACTTCATCATAGGTCGTGCGAAAGAGATGTCCCTCACGAGCAAGATTCCACCCACCTGGGCCGATGATGGTTCGCTTAAATCCCGCGATGCCGAAGAGGACGCCGAGACTCGCGAACTGCTTGCCGATCTCGAAAGCCGTGGTACCTACCCAAAAGTTGACGGTTCGGGCAACCGGACCTACAACCCGGATGAGCCCCGCGATGACGCTGGCAAGTGGTCAGCCGGTGGGGGTGGCGGTTCGACCAGCAAGAAGGACCCCGGCAACGGAAAGACTTACCAACACGCTAGTGGCTCACTCAAAGGAGAGCACCCACGCGATACGCTGCAAAAGGCTGGTTTCGTAAAGGTAAGCCAAGTTGATCACGACGCCCAGGGCACAAAATCCGACCCCGGCTATCGTCCCAGCACAGTGGAACACTTCGTGCACCCAGCCAGTGGTGCCAAGGTAGACGTGATCACGACCTCGAATGGTGCAATCCACGTTGAATCCCCCGTATTCCGTGGTGCGGTAAAGTTGGGCGCAGTGAGTATGTCGGGTAGCGACGAAACCCCGCCATTCGATACTAAAGAACCCGTTAACGTGGACACCATGAAGGACGTGGCCATTAACTCAATCCAGAATCCCAAGGGTTTCTACCCTGGAGCGGAGAACGACCGCACGTTTAAGGATGAACCCACGTTGACCGATGTGGCGAAAGAAGCAGCCAAACTCAGTAGCGGCAAATACGTGCAGACCGATAAGGGTGGCACCATCCACAAATCCGACGCGGCTGCACAAATGTACGGAGTTGGAAGCAAAGAACACGACGCTGCGATAGCGAAGTTCGGTCCCGGTGACGCCACGGACAGAACTCCACCTAAGCCCACTTCCTTCACCACTGAGAATGGGAATAAGATCGAACCCGCCGATATTGCTGATCAGGCGAGCCGCACCAGTGACCACCTCGATGACGAGATCAACAAGGACTCCGCGCAGAGGTTAGCGGATGAACACGAGGACTTGGCCAATCAGCACTATCAAATGTCGGAAGCCGCCAAGGGTTTGGGGCGCAATAAGGAAGCGGACGCCCACATGGACGCGGGCGACCACCACATGGACGCCGCCGATCAGTGGGAGGGCGTAGCCCACGCGCAAGAACAAGACAGCGATGAACAGCCCGACGCGTCTGAAATGGACGAGATGATCGAGGAAGCCAAAACTCAATCCGCTACTGCCATTGGCGCAAGCAAGGGAGCAGCCCCCGGCTATCGGCGTTCCATTGACATCGACCCGGAGACACGTGAGATTTTAAAAGAACTGCGCTATAGCCCCGATCAGCCGCGTGATGAGAAGGGCAAGTGGACTATCGTGGACGGCGAATCCGTCTTCGTTCCCGAAGAGGATTTCAAACACATGCCGGTGGGTTCGCCCGAGGGCGTGCTAGGCTTAACCCAGTAGGGTCCACAACGGAAACCTCGACTAACAAGGAGCAGTATGGCATACGATACCGCAAACGAGCGGGGTCCGTGGGCATCCGGGACCGCTTACGCATTGTACGACGTAGTTGAATACGAAGGCTACAAGTACGAGTGCATCAATGCGTCAGGTTCCACCGGCAACGACCCGGCTGGTGACACGGCGAACACGTACTGGCTAATCATCGGCGCTGAAGGCACGACCCCCGACCCCACCGGCCACGGCGTGGTCACGGTCAACGAGGCGACGTACCAAGCCGCAGTGGGCGATTTCATTCTCGCCGCGACCAACACGACCATTACGGTCCCTGCGCCCACACCCGGTGGTTTCTTCGATGTCGCCAGCATTGGTGCGTCGATCACCGCCACGGTCAGTGGTGCAGTGATCAACGGTGGCGTGTCCACCACGGTCACCACGCAGTACACTCGGAAGCACTTTGTTTCTGACGGTCTGGCCTGGTTCGCCTTCTAGATCGACCTCCCAACCAAAACACGGTCAACTCGGGCGTGCGCCAGTCGTGGGGCGCACGCCCGAGTTGTATGTTAGTATTGTCGCATGGACATCACGATAACCGTAAAACTCGAGTGCGAGATGGAAGTCCTGCGCGATAGCGAGGCCCGCATCAGATTCGCCGCCTTCTGCAAGAATCGCATCCTGCAGGAATGCGCCTTGCGTGATCTCCCCTACGAGCCCTGGAACTTGCGAATCACGCAGACGACACGCGACCCCGAAGGCCCCGGCGTCACCATGCAGCCCGTCCTACTCGAATACGTGATATCGGAGGCCCAAGCCATCGAGGCTCAAACTCTTATGCAATACACCCGCACGAAGGCCGGTATCCCACCCCTGCAATACCCCACCGATTGATGCGCGTCCTCGTCGTCAACGCTGATCAGGGCGGCTGTGGTTTCTACCGCATGATTGCCCCCGCGATGGCCGTCGCTCGCAATACTGACATTGACGTGGTACTTGACCCAGGCGGTGCCGCTATCGAGGTTGGCTACGTCGATGGTCACGTACGGAGCGTGGGCCCTCTCGATTTCGATCTCGTCGTGTTCCAACGCCCCGTCGATCAGCACATCGCGGAAACGATAACGCTGATCAGACGCCAGGGTGTGGCTGTCTGCATCGAACTCGACGACGATTTCTGGCACATCGACCGCCAAAACATCGCGTACGAGTCTTTTCACGAACCACGCCGCAACGTCAAGTACCTGGAGAGGGCGTGCCGTGAAGCGGACTTGGTGACCGTATCGACGCCCGCTCTGCTCTCGGTCGTCCCTACGTCCACGATTCGCGTCCTACCCAACTTCGTCCCCCAGGAGTACCTGACACTGGAAGTAAATCCCGAAGCGCCGTGGGCGATGTTCGAGGACCGCGTGATTGTGGGCTGGACGGGCAACCCCGCCACTCACCCCGGTGATCTCGAAACGACGCAGCGTGCAGTGGTGCACGCCGTACGACAGACGGATAGCGTCTTCTTCGCCGTGGGCTCAGTCGAGACTGGCCGCATCTTAGGATTCGACCCCGAAGAATCAGCCTACTGCCCACCCGTCGTGCTAGAGAAATACCCCTGCACCGTGAAGGGGTTAGACGTTGGTATCGTACCCCTGCGGCTAACGCAGTTTAACGAGGCCAAGTCGTGGTTGAAGGGCTTAGAGTACGCCGCACTTGGGGTGCCGTTCATCGCATCGCCCACGGGCGAGTATCTGCGGCTCTTCAAGAAAGGCGCGGGCCTGATTGCCAAGAATCCCGCCGAATGGCAACGCCGTTTGGCATCGTTACTCGCTAACGAGCCCTATCGCGAGGAGGTGGCGCGGCGCGGATTCGAAGCGGTGAGCGAAATGACTTACGAGAAGAACGCGCATCGCTGGGCCGACGCGTGGACTAAAGCAGTGGATAACTACAAAAAGGGGCATTAATGCGCGTCATGACCATCGGTACTTTCGACGTCTTCCACGAGGGGCATCGTGATCTGTTGAAACGATGCCAGGAATTGGCGAAGCACGTTATCATTGGCGTAAACAGCGATGCGTTCGTATGTCACTATAAGGGCGAATTCCCGGTGGTCCCGCAGGAGTCACGTATGGCGAGTGTGGCCGCTTATGGGAAGGTCGTCATACATGACCCTAGTTTGGATTCTCACGGTAACCCCGATACTGGGGAATGGATTCTTGAAACCTTTGATCACGTCTTGACGGGTGCGGGCTCAAAGGTTCTAGTCATTGGTTCGGACTGGGCACGCCGCGACTACCTGGCGCAACTCAACATCACGCAGGACTTCCTCGACGAGGAGAACATCTCCTTGATGTACGCCCGTCGCCCGCTCGATGGGCCCAAGAGCAGAGAACTGCGACGTACGCATGAATGACCTAATCGTGATCTCGACCTGGCACGGTCGAGAGGAGTGGGCGCGGGAGTGTTCGGAGTCGATTGAGCGTGATCACATCGTAGTGACCACGGATGGCTTCGAACTCGGAGTATTAAAGTGGTGCTTCGATCACACCAGCGCCGAGCGTGTAGTTCTTCTGCAGGACACGAACGTAATCATCGATAACCTGATCTTCGACCTGATCGACAACACTGAGGGTTCGATCTGTCTTAACCACAACGAGCGCCACTATGGCTGCTACACCGGGGTCTATGAGCGCCAAGGTGCCGAGGCACTGAGACTCCCTGCCGTACACAACAAGGCCGAATCCATCGAGCAAGAAACCGCGTGGAACGAAGCATACGCCGGGTGGGCCCTGGATTGCTCGCAACTGACCTGTTGGGGTGAGATCACGAACCCCTACCGGTGGGTCGAGGTGTGGCACCATCGGCGCTGGAACGTGGTTTACTCGACCCGTTTCCTGACCAAGTGGCAGTCGCAGTGGGGGCAAACCCCCCTCGAAGACCTCCGGGGTCCGTAGCGGTTTGGTTCGGGTGGCCCCTCCGTGGCCTTCCCTTGTCATTGAGCCGGTTTCCGGGCACTAAAATAGCCCCTCCCCTTGTCCGGAGGGAAAGACGCCAACGGGACACGCCCTATTCGGGATAAACTGGCCCGACAGGGAAAGATCAAACGGGCCGATAGTGACCACCTGAGCAGAATACCCCTACTATCCAGGAGAAACGAAAATGCCAGAAACACTAAGCCCGGAGGCCGAGCGCACCGCCGAACTCCGGACTTCGCTAATGGAACTTGGGGGCCGCATCCACGAGTTGCGCTCCAAGCCCAAGGAAGCGCGATCTGAGAACTGGTCGAACGAACTGCGTGAAGACGCCCACCTGCTGTACGCTCTCGACGCGGAGTTGCGCGTAGCCGAGCGGGCCGAGGTGGACACGTGGAATCTCGCCGCGTTGCAGATTCGCCAGTTGGCCGGTAACCGTCAGGGCGCAGGCCCCGAGGGCACCGAGATCAACCTCAGTCGGCGCGGTGAGTCCCGTTCCATCGGCCAACAGGTCGTGGAGAATGAGGACTTCGTAGCGTGGTCCAAGCGCTCCAAGGGTTCAGGCACCTCCCCCGACATCGAGGTGCGTGCACCGACGATTATCGCGGGCGACCCGTTCCTGATCGGTGAAGGCACCTACCTCGACCCCAACGGCTCAGCCGGTCTGTGGGTCCCGCGTGGTACGCCGTACCTGCCGTCTTCGGCCATTGACCAGCGCCGCCTCTTCATGCGCGACTTGCTCGCGACTGGTGAAACGACGCTGCAGGCCATCCCCTACATTCGTGAAGACAACCCGCGAGTGTACGAAGAAGGCGCGACCTCGGTTGCTGAAGGTACACCGAAGCCCGAAGTCTCGATTCTGTTCACGCAGGCGCTCGCGCCCGTGCGCAAGATCGGCGCGTGGGTCCCGGTCACGACCGAAATCTTGGAAGACGCACCTACTCTGCAGTCCTACATCAACAGCCGCCTCGGCTACATGATTAAGGTCCGCGAAGAGGAGCAGTTGCTCAACGGTTCCGGTAATGGTGCGGACATCCAGGGCATCATCAACGTTCCCGGCATTCAGACGCAATCCACGGTGAACTCCGAATTCCCAGCCACCATCGGCGCAGGCATCGGACTCATTGAGGATGTGGATGGTGACGCGGATGGCGTAGCGATGAACCCCATCGACTTCTGGACCATGGTGACCACTCGCCACACGTCCTGGCTCGACGCTGGACTCGGTGTTGCGGCCAGCGTGGGCTCAGGTCTGCCCTACGGTGCAGTGCCTCAGTCGATCTGGGGTTTGCCCTGCGTGCGCAGTCGTTCAATGGCTCTCGGTCAGGCACTCGTTGGTGCCTACAAGACCGGGGCGCAGTTGTTCGACCGCACGGCGGCGAGCATTCGAGTTGGCGATCAGCACGCTGACTACTTCACGAACAACAAGGTGGCGGTCCTGATCGAAGAGCGTTTCGCGCTCGCGGTCTACCGACCCGACTGGTTCGTGCTTTGCACGGTGCCGTAACTCGGTACTACTGATCTTCCAACCCCCCTGGAAGAACCCAACGGCAAGAGCCCCGGCTGCGAAGGCCGGGGCTCTTGTTTGGGGAAACTCGTATGTTAAAAGGGCGATTCTGCGAGCGCGTCTTCCATTGCGCTCTTGACCTCCTCCTCCCATGATGATTCGCGGTCGTTCTTCTCGTTGAACTCCTCCTCTTTCTCCGATACGAACTCGGCTTGCTTCATGAGGATGAACTGTGCCTGGTCTTCGATCGAGTCGAATTCCGAGAGCGCGTACTCCTCGTCATGCTCGATGGATTCGAGGAACTCGTCGATGGCGGGCTGCTCATCGAACGGCGTGTCGTCGAAGTCCTCAATGGAGTCGAGGCAGTCACGCACGGTGGACGCCCAATCCTCAGCCGCTTCGGCCTGCGCACGCTGCTCCTCGGAAGCAGAAGTCTCGTGACCGAAACCCTCCTCCATCGAATCAGCGCTCTCCTCGTACATCGACTGCACCTCCTCGATGGAATCGGCCAGCGACTCCATGATCTCCTTCGCCTCGTCGAGCGTAAACCCCGACTGCAGCGCACTGATCGCCTGCTCAGCCTGGTCCACCGCTTCGTAGATGGTGGACAACTTGGGGTTGTTCGTCATTTCGGACGACTTGAATGTGCGGCACGTGGTGTGCAACACTCGACGCCCGCCGTAGCGGAACTTAATCCATCGGTAGCCCTGTCCGGGCTCGATTACCTGGTGACACTCCAGGCATCGCTCGCGGGTCTGCTTGACTGCAGCCTTAACGGTGGTGATTCGCATTACTTGATCTCCTTAATTGAAGCCTTGGTGGGGCGCTTGTAAAAACCGAATGATTCATCATCGCTACTGCGTTGGACCTCGGCGCTGAATCGCACGATGTCGCCGCGTTCGGCGTCATCCAGGCTGCGCGGTAGGCTACCCCATACTTTGAACTCGCCGCACGGGGTGGTAACCAGCACGAGCATCTTAGTCACAAACGAGTTGTAGCCGTAGCCTTCCACAGTCTTGAAGGTAAGAATGCGACCTTCGATGTCCACGCGTCCAACGGGGCAAGCGACCTTGGGTACAGGTACGACTTCCTCACGCTCAGCGTCACGCACTACAGCCTTGCAGATCGCGTCGAACTGGCGGTCCGAGAGCGAGCCGTACTGGCGACCCTTGCGCAGGACATCCTGCACGAACGAGTTGGTGCTCGTTATTAGCGCGTCCCAATCGGCGGGGTGATCAGCCTTGTATGCGTTCCACGCCTCCAACTTCTTGGCCTCCTTACGTGCCGCCACCATGCGACCATGCATGGCCTTGAATTCAGCGGTGCTGTAGGTGAAGCGGCCATCAGCGCACTGCTCGCCTATGGCCAGGTGATCGCCCGTGGGCAGGTGCTTGACCACGACCACGTAACGGATACGATTACCGCAGTGATCGCATTGATCGCCGTTGTGGTAGCGCGTGGTGGTACTGGCCGATACCAGGGTGAGCAACTGAAGCATCCTCATGTACTCGGGGTTGACAACATCCGTCGAGCGCCCTTCGTCATCGAGCAGAAACTGCGGAGTGCCGCTGTAGTAGTAGCCGACAGCGTAATAATCCTCAGGGACGAACTCAGCCGGTCGGTGCTGGTCGGTGCGGGTGGCCGTCATTACTTGGCCTCCAGTTCACGAGGCTCAACGACGTAACCATCAAAGGTCTTGCTGTTGTCACGCAGCAGCAGGTCCGGGTTCGCATCGAACGCGGCCTGCAACGATGCACCCGCTTGGTTGAGTGCCTTCTGCATAACCGCGTGCTGGTAAGCCGACAACTTCTCGGGGCACGTTTCCTTGGCCTCAGTGACGAGTGCCCTGCGGTACTCGCTCAGCAACTCGGTCACGTTGTCCAGGTTCGCAATCAGGACAACCGTATCCAAGCGCTCCGGGTATTCGGCACACGTGTCCATCAGTTTGGTCATTGAACGCACCTTGCGGTGCACCTTCAACTTCCTAGTCTTTGATACCCTACTCATCTTGTCCACTGCCTTTCGTCGAGCCGACCTATTCGGCCCGTCCCCCGAAGTCTACTACCCCCTTGTCCCACTGTCAAGTACCCTCAGAGCCCGCCTGAAGCGCTGGTAGAATGGCCTCATGACCCTACTCGGAAATACCGATATCAGTTCCGAGATCACCTCACTCCAAGCCATCGCTACCAGCCTTGAAACCATCCTGCAAGGAGCGCACGTGGTCACGGACCCCGGCCAAGCAGCCGAGTTTGGGCAGGCCACCATCCTGCTGGGTGATCTGGCAAACCTGGCCACAGCCAAGATGGTGGTAAGCGCCACCGACCCGGAACTACCGCCAACCTATGGGCCCAACGGTGTGGAGATCACGTGACCATCGAACTCACCGGGTGCCCGGTTTGTGGTGGGCCGGTGGGCGAATGCGGTGACACCCTCATGGCGTCGATTCCGCTGGAGTTTGGGGCGAAGCCTAAAAACAGTGGCAAGTTTAAGTCGGGTCGCTTTTACACGACCACTGAGCGCATCATACGCAATAACCGCCTGGTCCTGGCCCAGGGTACGACCATTCCATGGGAGGACGCCGCCGAACTTGGGCTCGTTGAACCTTTGCCACTGCCACCGCGATTTCAACCGCCGATTCCGATTGCGATAGTTCTCGACGAAGAACCCGATACACCAGCCGACGTCGAAGATGACGTTAGTATGGAACCGGTCACCAACCCCGAGGTGGTCAGCGTGGTAAAACGACGCAAGAAGACGACGCCGGGGGCCAAACTAGGGAGCGTGGAATAGTGGTCTTTTGGGGTAACCCTATCGGGCAATCTACGCCACCCGCACCAGTAGCCGCATCTGGAGCGATTGCCAGCGTCGTCCTGCAGGCTGATCTCGAACTCGAATTCGGACCCACGTGGCAGATCAATCAGGCACTGCTCGACCTCGCTACGCAGAAGGTAGAGGAGCATCTGCAGCGACCACTACGCAACGCGATATGGACGCATCGCTGTCGCATCATTTACGATGGTTACGTAGACGCGGTGTTCGGTGCAGCCGGTAGTGTTCGCCCACCCGCTATTCCGATTCAGCAAGTCTTCTCTCCCGTGGGTACGCAAGTGGTGGACTTCGTGGAAGTGCGCTACGTTCCACCGGACGACATCATGCTCGGATTTTGGGGTTACACCTGGATAGAGCAGTGGGGCACGCTCACCTACCAGGGTGGCTGGACTCCTCAAACCATCCCATCCGAGTTGCGCACTGTGATCTTAAAAGTCGCTATTCGTATGTATCAGCGACAGACGCCCGGTTCACAACTCGACGTGCCGACTCCCGGTGTGGGCAATCCGCGTATGGGGGATGTCGCATTCTCGACTGATATGCACTACGGCGGTCTGTTCGATCAGTCGGACCTTCACGTGATGAAGGGCTACCGCTACAAGCCGGTGCTGTAATGACCATCCCTGGCGCTACCACCTCCGTGACGGTGACTCGCGTGATCAACGCTGACCCCAACAGCGAGATGGACCTCGACTCCGAAACGGACTACGCGCCACCCAGTGTGCAAACGATAACGGTCGCGCAGGCACTGCGTGCAACATTCACGCTTGGCTCGGGGGAGCGGCAGTTCGCGCCGGGTGGCGAACGCGAACGCACGGTCTACAAGTTCGTGACCGATACCATCCAGGGTGACACCATCCTGGGCGACGACATCTTGACTGAGGGCGACGGCCAAGCGTACACGGTCCTGTGGTCGCAAACTCGCAATCTCGCCAACTTGCGCTACATCACCGGGGAGTGTTACCAGGAAACGGGCGCACTCTAATGGGACTCTCCTTTCGAGGCATCAATTCCGTCGTCGTGCTCGACCCCGTACCGTTGGAGTTGATGTTGCACGGCCCTAAGGGCATGGTCGCCAAAAACACCCTTAAAGTCGGCACCAGGGCGGCGGGTATTGCGCAAAAACTCGCGCCGGTCGATACTGGCCTCCTGCAGTCGTCCATTCCTGGCGATTCACACATGCAAGGTGAAGACTTTTACCTGGGCTCGCACGTCACGTACGCTATCTACAATGAATTCGGCACGTGGTTTATGCCTGCCACACCCTACCTACGACCTGCAGCCGCGCAGGCGGTGGGTGCGCCCTCGGAGGACCTGGGTTCCTTGGTCACGCTTGAAGGAGAGTCCGACTAATGCCCCTGATCGGTGCTAACTCCTACACGGATATGGAAGGCGCGTTAAAGGCGTGGCTACGTTCGCTCAATATCGAGAATCTTGGAACACAGGTCTATCTCGGGTTGCCCCGCGAGGGCCCGTCGTCGTGGCCAGCCGTCGCTTTGTTTCGCATCGGGGGCGGACCCCCGGACGGGGCTGACTACCCCGCCGATCTCGCCCACATGCAGATCGACGTTTGGGGTAGCACTGGCCAGAAGGTAACGTGCGCTGGAGTCACGCAAGCCATCATATCCGCTCTATTGGATTTAGCGAGTGGTACGCTTATGGACGAGAACACCAGGGCCCTTGGAGTGACGAGCGTTTCGTCGATTTACTTACCGGACAAAGAGGACGGAAGGCCCCGGTACTCGGTTAGTTGCATCATCCAGGCTCAAGCCGTTTGACCATAGGAGGTCATTGAAATGTCAGAACCGAATCCGTCCCAAGTAACCGTAGGTGCGGGTACACTGTGGACCGCACCCATCGGCACCCCCGAACCGGCAGTGGGGGTGCTCTCACCAGTGACTTCGCCCGCGACCACGGTTTCGTGGCCCAGCGCGTGGACGCAATTGGGCTACACCGCTGAAGGTAACGAGTTCGACTGGACGCCGAAGATGGACCCGCTCGAAGTAGCCGAGTCTCTTCTGCCCGTTCGATATGTTGCGTCAAGCGCCGAGGCGAAGATTGCTTTCGCTGCAGCCGAGATCACCGCTAGCCACATCAGCGCCGCGTTCAACGGTGGTACCGTGACGACCGCATCCGGAATTACGACCTTTACACCGCCCGTCCTTGGCTCGGAAGTTCGATTGATGATCGGCTGGGACCGCATCGATGGGCTAGAGCGCATCATCTGGCGGCAGTGCATCCAGACCGGTGACGTGAAGCAAACGCACAAGAAGGCC